>Ga0307515_10019444_pt1 | contig 12217 bp, 6 predicted proteins | sample 17_EM_MG_FD_194513 | JGI IMG/M metagenome (GOLD analysis project Ga0307515, IMG submission 194513) | Populus trichocarpa ectomycorrhiza microbial communities from riparian zone in the Pacific Northwest, United States - 17_EM | ecosystem: Host-associated > Plants > Roots > Unclassified | place...
AAACCTAAGACTCTTGGGTATAACTTTGCAAAAAAACCTAATACTTTTAGATCTTAGCTTTTTATGAAATGCAAAAAATAATTGACCCGCGACATCGCGCGGGGCATGTAACTAGTATATATATATATATATATATCTACTCACCGCTTGACCCATTATAAAATGTCTGGCTTATACAATAGGCATGGCCAGCAAGCCAGATGTTTTGTTTTGTTAATAGTAGGGCATAAAAAACACGTCGTCCACCCCCTATTTTTTAACTATTAAAAGGCGGATGACATGTCGTCTAGGTAATAAAATGGTTGGATTCTACTTTCTAGCATAGCTCTGAACCAAAACTAATAATCCAAAGAAATGGGACTAAGTTTAATAATTGATACTACACCTGTTGCCTCCTATCTATATCGTTGTTTATGGGCATTGATTGGATGCGGATGATAGACTAAGTTATTCATCAAAAAGTCTTAGATCAATCCTTAAGGTCGACATGGAGTAGTTTCATACCAGGGGAATAACTCAAGAATTCTCTTTTCAAGGGAGGAAGGAAGTTTGCTTTTGTTATTGTTCTTGTCATTATCTAGATTCGAATCTAAGTTTTCGTAATGTATACGTTAAAATGCGGATTACCCATATTTTAAATCTTTAATAGTCAAACACGGAAAAAAGAAAAAAGAAAATCCGAAGCTCAATGCATGGTTTGGCAATGGCAGGGCCAGTTCAGCTGTGTTATCGTAGAGGAGCCATGTTCTTCGGCGGAAATGCGGCATCATCATGTTGCATGGAAGGATTCACAAGTGAAGCTCGCAAATCCAGGTAGTAAAATACAATTTAGGACAAATAAAAGGACTGAATTGAATGAGATCAAGTTCAGTATAACACCATCAAAATACTCTCTTTCAAGTTTCAATGTCTACATGTACATGTATCTCTACCTCTCCAAATCTTTGCTAGTTCCGGTAACTGCTTTCCGGCGGACAGAATTGGCGGTATGGAGAAAGAGCCTTTACTTCCATATGTAAGCCCAAGAAAGAGAACACCACAACCACCCCCGCTACTTTGCCCTCTCCCTGAAGACGATGAAATCTCTTTACCTCTCCCTCTAACTCCTTCTGAACTCAAAGACCGCCTTATTTTTGGCCCATCTTCTTCTTCTCCAGGAGACCGGTCTCCTCTTGTTGAAGCCTTAACGTTTTCTCTCAATTCACCAAGACCCTCCTCTTCTAATCAAGATTTCAACTCATTCCTTGATTCTCCTGAGTTACAGCAACATCATCATCAGCAATCTTATTTAGTTGATCCTAATTACCCATGGACGAAAACTAATCTTCACAGGTCAAAAACTGCACCTGCTATGGCTGTCATCAATGATTTTAACCAACCTGTGATTGCCAAGCCAAGATTTGGTTCCCAATCAATTATAGGTCAAGCTTTTTTGCTCTTGGTATTGTATCTGTCTCTCGGTGTGCTTATATATTCTCTTAATCGTGACAAGTTTGAAGGAATTGAAACGCACCCAGTTGCGGATGCTTTGTATTTTTGTATTGTGACTATGTGTACTATTGGCTACGGGGACATTACTCCTAATAGCACTGCTACCAAGTTGTTTTCCATTTTATTTGTGTTGGTTGGTTTTGGTTTTATCGATATTTTTCTTTCTGGGATGGTTAGTTATGTGCTTGATCTGCAAGAGAGTCATTTGTTGAGGAATGTTAAGAGAGGGGTTGAAAAGGAGTCTGCTGGATCATATATAATCGATGTGAAGAAAGGGAGGATGAGGATAAGAATGAAGGTAGGATTGGCATTAGGTGTTGTGGTTCTTTGTATCGGAGTTGGTGTTGGTTTCATGCACTTTGTCGAGAGGCTAGGATGGTTGGATTCACTTTATCTATCCGTTATGTCTGTTACAACAGTTGGATATGGTGATAGGGCATTCACCTCATTGGCTGGTCGTATTTTCGCTTCCATTTGGTTGCTTGTGTCGACACTTGCTGTTGCTCGAGCATTTTTGTATTTGGCCGAGGCAAGAGTTGATAAGCGGCATAGGAGGATGGCAAAGTGGGTGCTTGGTCAACACATGACTGTCTCGGAGTTCCTTGCTGCAGACATTGACAACAATGGGTTTGTGAGGTAATGCTTTGTTACTTGTTGACTATTTCCACACTAGTGTCACACCAGTATGTTTCGATTTGTCTGCTTTGAAGGTCATGGGTTAAGAAAATAGTTCTCTTCAAAGTTTTATAATGATCTGGGCTATCATATTCACTCTCTTTCCCTATTTGTGTCGTGCATTCCTTTCTACTATGTTTGGATAGTATGTATCAACCTTGAATTACATCGAATTGTGAATTTGTGGCATACAATTGAACATTAATTTGCAGAAAGAACCAGAAAATCATGTAAACTGCAATTAGCACCTGGAAGCTTAAAATTGCGATGTTAGCTGTGAAAAGTTAAACGTCTGAGATTTGTGTTCACATTTAAGAACAATGTGGTATAGAATGAGATGTAGTTTGCAGCATGTTATCAAAACACTCTGTTTATGCATTAACTTCTTGATGAATTATATGGATATTATTGTAGAGTTGGTAACTTTTTCACACTTTCTGCATGGAGAGCCACTTCTTATGGTAAACGGCTTACAACTTAACTTAGTTACATGCTGTACTTTTTGTATGGCATTATTCATTTTAGGCTACTAGCTAACCCGCTCCTTGGTTTGTTTTAATAAAGCTCCTTTAATTGAAAAGTGCATGCAGCCTTCAGGTATCCTAAAAGCTCAATAGGTTATTGGTGAATTAAAAGAAAGCTTAACTCTCAGTGGTTCATTTATTCATGTCCAATCTTAATGTACCCTGGACTCTGCAATTGGGATTGAAAGGAAAATAAGGAAAACAGAAAAACAAGAAGGGCTTGAGAGAATCCTAAACACTGCTGATATTCTCACACAAGGAGATAAAAGTACGAATAATAATCTGATAAAAAAACTCATTTGAAAATAACTTACAACTGTTTAAATAGGTACTAAACCGGCATAAGTTGGAAAGGAAAGAAATCTGAAAATATCTAGGAAAGTAAAGAAAATTCTGAAACAGCATCTTCTGGGTTTAATTTGGGCATGAAAACAATTTCAACTGGTTACAACAAGTTGACTCCCATTAGGAATAAAGCCTATAGAACGCTATAGTAAAATTTTAGCCCGATCCAACTGTCAAATCAAAAGTTATGCTCATTTTCATCATAAAGCTCGTTTGACTAGTCAAGACTTCTTCTTGGGCTTGGTCTTGTCCATTTGGTCCATAAATAAATGTCCACGTAGTCCTATGCCATCAACTTTGTATCTGACAACTCAGCTCCTCCAGAATCTCCTGCATCAAATCTTGTCAATTGATGTTCTCGGAATTGCTTTGTTCTGCTGTTTGTGCAGTGTAGTTTGTATTCTACGCTGCTGTCTCCATCTTTGACCAAGGAATTAAGAAACCTCCTTTTAGTGTTAAACTATAGAGCACCAAAATCCCCCCCCCCCCCAGGAATAAACTTATAGGGGGTGTTAGTGGTTCTCTGCTGTCTCTTTCTCATGTTTTAGTTGGAATGCCTTGAACTTTGAATCATCCACGGATTCTCGACTTGCATTATTGCTTCGATGTCTTCCTCCTACCCTGCTTATTTTATTTTTATAGTGAATTTCCCCCATTCTGTCTCATGGGAAATGAAATCTTGGTGTTAATACCAGATTCGTGCATTGCAGTACAATTTGTTTGAAAAGTTATGTCTCAAAAATCCACAGTTTGTTAATGTAAATACATGCTCTTAGGGTCAACATTCAAGCAAGTATACCTTTTCTCTTAGAAGTGGAGGCACAGGTAAATTTGGTTTTGCAGAGATGAACCTTAGTCTGCCTGTCAAGTATAAATGATTCATTTCTTGGATCTATACATATTGGAATTATGAATAGACATTGGTTGAATGGACAAGTTACCTTCCTCCTATACATAGGCTTCACTTTTTTCATGCTTACTTGCTCTATAACAGTCCTCAATATTCTTTGCCTGATTAAAAGGATTTTCGATGGAAATAGTTGATTAATGGAGACGCCAGAAATGTCGTACCACCCAGAAGGTCTTAAGTAGCTACCCTCAATAATTGATAACATGGTGAATATTTTTGCACTGGTTGATGTACTTGGCTCAAGGTTCAGTGAATTTTGGAGAACAGCATATAAATACCATATTCTATGTAGCCACCCTCAATAACTGATAACATGGTGAATAAGTTTGCGCTAGTGAATTTTTCTTTTTCAAATATGGCTATGGAATTTTCCTTGTTCTTGTGGATTTTTTGGAGGCTTAATTTCATGCTAATTCAAGAAGCATCCATTATGAATTTCAAGGATTAAGCTGAGTGAATTTCTAGGCTCTCTAATGTTTCTTATCATAGGGTTTCTCCCTAAGGTAGCCTGAATTGTAGCTCCTCTGTAGTTCTCTCTAATAACAGAAAGTGGATGGTAAAATGGCATGGTATGGGAAGTAGAAAATCTTAAATCTAATTCATTGTAGATCACATATATGGACTTTTATTTGGGGTTAAATGCCCATGCCTTTGTTATTGCAGTGTGGAGACCTTTGTTTATTTTATACTATACTTCCATTCTAAACCTACCATTCTTTGCTATGTTTTTTTTTTTGGTGGCTCATAATTATTCTTGTTGTGGTGATCCTGCTCTCTTCTACGTGTCATTCCTGTTTTCAGCTTGCTCTGTGACTTAATCAGATTTCCTTTTCCTTGCTATTAGAAATTTGGATCCTCTTCTTCGCAATCTGGTGTTGTTTACTGTTAGAAATTTGTTTTTATCTTCTTCGCAATCTGGTCTGGTGTTTATACCAAACTCTGGTTGACCAAGACCGGATATTCTGTCTTTATTGACTACTTGCATTGGATTTAAATTTGCAGCAAGTCAGAGTATGTAATATACAAGCTCAAGGAGATGGGAAAGATATCAGAGAAAGATATTCTGCAGATATGTCAGCAGTTTGAGAGGCTAGACACTGGCAACTGTGGGAAGATTACACTTGCTGATCTCATGGAAAGCCACCCTTGATCAAGTCTTCTCATGGGCTACCGAACGCAAGAAATCTCAGTGGATTGTAGATTAAACTATTGAAGCCCTTGAAGGGTTAATCGTGTTCAAGCTACATACAGAAATATAACTCAATGAGTTATAGTGCCTGGTCAGCTGGTCCCCTACTATTCGTCATGGCTACTCAATCAGCTTGCCATCTCTGGAGTTCACATGGGCTTCAATGGACAAATTTCCGCCCTCTTTCAACCAAGTCTAGAAACCAGTTTGATTTCCAAGGTGGTTGGATGTTTCAACAGCTTAGCTCCTAGCAGCCACAATGCTGGTTGTTTATTGAGTGACAGGGGGGGTGGACAACTGTGCTGATAGGATTATAAGGTATTTTTTCTAGTGTAGACCTGCTGGATTAATTCTTTTTGAGATGCCAAGAGACGAAGAGGCTCAGTAATGATTTGGGGTCTTCATCAAATGTGAATATTTGTTGTTGAATAAGAAAAGGTGGGGCTCCTCCTCTCTCCCATCATCTGGGATAGTCTCTCTGGTGTTGTCTCAATAACAATTACAGTAGCAGGACTTTTATCCTGATTGAATCTGCATTCTGCAGCAAGTATCTGCCCGTGTGTTTGTGTGCTTTCTTATGTGTTAAGGGGGCAGTGGCAAGCTCCCTATATTCATTTGTCAACGTGGATATCAAGCCATCCTGAAATTGAAAATAAAAAAAAATTGATGTAAAAAATATTTTACTGTTTAAAACCGTAGTAAAATATAAGAGGCTGCACACTGCAACTGCTATGAAATCGCTACGTGAAATTGGCTGCACCTTTTAGATTTTTTTTTTTTTTGATAACACGGGGTGTCCGGGTTAATTTACGCGCACTATGACTAATTTTTGGATTCACTGAATACCCTGCAAGCTCAGTAAATAAATAAAATATTGCGGGAATAACAAGTATGCACGTTGAGAATTGAACCCAGGATCCAGATGCAGGAAAACTATCAAGAGCACTGGCCATAAGCCTCGTGCACCTTTTAGATTTTTTAACTTAATTTAATGTGGATCTTTTGTGATCAACTTTACCATACAATAGCAATTCGAATTCCAATTAAAAAAGTGCGCGAAGGCGAGGTGTCTTTGTGTTCATAACTTGTTAGAAAGTATACATTAAAAAAGCTCAATTGATCACTATCTCGTGCTATGTTCATGAAAAAAAATATTCATGCCAAAACTGTTTAATATTATTATTAAATTTAATTCAACAGATTATTCTTGAAATTTCTTAACTTAACTTCTTATTTAGTCTAGATTTAAAATTGATCCATGTAAAAATTGCCTTAATATGACCTAGTTGGTTTAGTGAGTTCAAAAACAATCCAGATGTTTGTAAAAATCATGGTTTGGATTTGAAGAAAATTCAAGATGATATCTTTTTTATTTTAATACTAAGACAAAAATATATTTGATTGATTCATGACTTAATCCTCTAAACCCACAACCTGAATTATGAACTTTACGACGTTTAACAACTTTATTTATTTATTTTTTTAAACTATTTCTTATATAATAATATAATAACAAAAATAAACGCTTACAAAATTAATCATTAATCAAATATCGGGATGCTTGTTTGGGACTATGATAACTTTATAGAAAGCAGTAAATCAAAACAAATTATAAAGATCAATTCAAAATCAACGTAAAATTAAAGGATAGAATCGGGAGAGAAAAAAAAGATTCAATAGAAAAACAAAATTGAAATATAAAATATTTTTTAAAGGGTAAGTAATATATACCCAGCTTTGATTTCGGAATGTACAGTCTGTAGATGCTTTACATCATACATATTTCTTGAGTGTCAAAACTCCACTCCTGAAATCTCTTTCAAGTCCCTTTCCGAGAGGAAAAAAACTAGAATCATGAATCAGCAATGAGCCCACAGGGAGGTGAGTGACAGCCTCGAGAGCACACCAGGTCGCGCGCCCTTGATTACTTTTTTAAGAATCACAAGACGACCTTTTCAATTCAAGTGTTGAGCTTGACTGGGATTGAGCTGATTTAGACTAATTAAGATAATTTTTTAATTTCTTTTCCTGCAACATGGAGTTCACTCAAAAGGAGAAAACAAAAGAAAGTAATTTAAAAGGGTGGAGCTCAACTACTAGTTAGGTTCTAAGTTTGTTTTCTAGAGATTGCCAGTTCGAGTTTCACAAATCTCAGGACCATTGGAAACTTACATGATTGTTAACTTCAGGGTCCGTAAACTTAGTCGAGTTACGTGCAAGCTAGCCCGGACAACCCCAATAATAATAAAAAAAACTAACTAAAAAAAGAAGGGGAAAAATGATATGTTAGGGCATGGTCAGGTCGGCTTGTCCTATTGCAAACGGTGACATATGGTCATTGATTTAAATAAAATATTTGTTAATCTCACCTTAATTAACGAGTTAGAATGAGTCAAAAGTAGTTTTGACAAAGGAAAGAATCTAACCATTTGAAAACCTTTCACATTTGATCTTCAAGACAGCATGAGAAACTTAAAGAGTAATAGTATTGATTATATATATTGAAATTTGAGACAATAATTGCGGTTTCAAAAACTACGAAACAATTGGTATTATTCAACCATCTGGGAAATCTCAAGTGGAGTGATAGTATTGATTGGTAATATTAACTTTTGATTCAAGTCCGTATAAGAAAGAAAATACACTTTAAAGAAAAAAAAAACTAATTCTGCACAGGAATTCCTGTAGATCAATAACAAAAATATTGTATTTTGATCTAAAATTTTATTTTATTCACATATTTTAAAAAAAAGTCGTTAAAAAGCAAGAAAAAAAATAAAGTTATTATTTGTGGATATTTTAGCGAACCGATCTTTGTGTTAAAAGGCACAGATATTTTTATTTGAAAAGAAAAGTTTTATATAGATATTTTTTCTTTTCTTGCTGGAAAAAGTCGATCGAGACTCATGAGTCCCTTTTTTTCTTGATGATTTTTAGTTTTTGGACTGATTAAAAATTATTTTGAGGTTAGATATGAGTTTATTGAGGTTTGTTGGGTAGGTAAACGGATTTTCTTAAGTGTTTTCAAGTGAAAAAAATAGTTTAAAATAAGTTTTTTGAGTCCAAAAAGGAGGGTCACAATTTTTTAGCCACCTGAGATGGCTGAAATAAAACTTGTTGACGACATATAATTTACTTTATTTTTTGTAAGAAAAACTAGACAGAAAACACATCGTCTACCCAATTTATTATATAAAAAAAGATAGTCAAATCTGAAAATTTTGTTAGTAAATAAAAACTCCTCACACACTTCCTTATGTATTTACCTAAAAAATATATCACTCCACTAGTGTTTCACTCAAAATTTGATTTTTCATGATATTAGTCTAATGTTTTTACCTTTTACCTCTCTTGCTCATCTTTTTAATTGTTTAAGGAATTAAACAACAACAATAAAAAAATAATTTGTAATGTCCAACCAATATATTTCAACAAATAAGACAATTAAAAAACAAAAACAAAAATAAAGTTTAAGAATGACTCAAATAAACCCAAAACCAATGTAAACTCAAATAAAATAAACCCAAAATCAATATCAAACAAACGAATACCCACTGATGAAACAAAACTGATATGATTTACAATTTTTTTAGGAACCAAAATCAACCTTTTTATAATCTCAACTTACAATAGAAACCAAATTCGCAAATTCTTTTTTTTTTTTTTTATCTATTTTAGTAGTAGCTATAATTTAAAAGAAACTTTACCTTTTTTTTTTTTTAATAATAATTACCACAATTCAAGAATTGATAAACAAGAACAAAAAAATAGATTCTTGAAATTAATAAAAAACAAAGACATCGAAAATTTAAAGATAGATAGATAAAACCTGATTTTAGAACTAAGCTTTGATATCAACTAATATGAACCTAAAAGATAAGAATTATAAAACCTATAATCAAGATTGAACATAACCCCAGAAAGCTAAATTCAAGTTGAAAAGAACCCGACCCAGTGGTTACTTGAATCAAATAACCATAGTTATTGGATACAAACCACAACTTGTTGATATAAAGAATCAAGAATTGGAAGTATAAGGATGAACATCGTAAAGAAGTAATCTTTGATAAATTCCAAGGAGTTCAATAAAGAATCAAGAGTATGAGCAACCTTGCACGCACAATATTATTTTTGAAATTAAAATACCAAGAAAAAACCCTAAATACTAGCTAAATAACCCTATTTATACGAGGTAAAACATCCTAAACAAGGCTAGAAAAATAACAAAAGATCTCTAAATAAAATAGAAAAAAAAATCTGAAATCAACTAAGAAAATATTGACCATGCAATTTGCTGAATTCACAACTTTAATGGACCATTTAATGATATTTGTTGATTCTCATAACCACCCATTCAAGTTACTTTGTAAGCAAAAATTTATATAATTAAGTACTAAAATGTCTTGAAGTATGCTCTCTAATGAGAATTTTGGTTGGACTTGAAGCATGAATAAAACATCAATTACTTTAATTTAAGAGGGAAAAAAACATAAATCTACATACTACATTAAATTATAAAAAATATAGTTACTATAATTTATATATAGCATTAATTATCTAAGGGAATCAAGAAAAAAAATAAATTAAATGAATCTGAAAGAGAAGAAAGGGCACCACAACAACAAGCATCCAGTAGGTGGATGTTCATTACGTAAACTCTAAACCAAGTAAAAGAAAACCATATAGTAGGTAGCCCAGTGGTAAGAGCTTGAAATCAAGGGGTTTGCTCCTCCTATGGTCTCAAGTTCGTGCCCTGTGGTTGCTAATATGATGGTAACTGGAGGCTTACATGGTCGTTAACTTCAGGGTCCGTGGGATTAGTCGAGGTACGCGCAAGGCCCGGACACCCACATTAATTAAAAAAAGGCATCGTATGTTGTAATCGACAAAGCATCATTCTCGAACGTTGTTAATTACTTGGTAATCGCTAGGCTACGTAACAAATCAACAAAGCAAATATGTTTTCCAAGGTGAAAAGAATTATTGATAGAATCAAAACAAAAATCTATGAGAGCAAAAACAAAGTATACATCCCTAGCGATGAGAGATGGTTTGAGGTTGGTTGGTGTGATTTGTGGAGAAAAGAGGGAAGGAAATTGTGGAATGAAGAATCTCTTATGATGTGGAACAAAATATTTGACGAGAAACACTACTCGAGTCCATACTAAAGTTATTCTAGCTCCATAGTGAATTCCTTACCACTCCATAGTGAATCTAAACAAAACTAATCCTGATCCTGGTGCATACATATACAATAAATCAATCATTTGTGTTATTCTAATCAAGAAACAAGTCTTTTATGTTGGACATGTGATTACCCTTGTATTTTAATTAACTAACTAGATTTGGTGTGTGCTTTTGAAAAATGATCAAATTCTCCGACCTCTAAAGAATAAGACTCATTTAAGGATCATACTACTTCGAGGTTGATCATAAATCACACAAAACAAATTAAAAAATTAATTTTTTTTTTAATTTTTATTATATGAAAATAACAAAGTTTCAATATCTTAATGTTATGACCTATTTAAAGATTACAATGCCAATGGATTGATCTTTTGATAAAATCCAACAACTTAATTTTTTTAAATTTTTATTATATGAAAATAACAAAGTTTCAATATCTTAATGACATGACCCATTTAAATATTACAATGCCAATAGATTGATCTTTTGATAAAATCCAACAACACAAACCTATATATATATATGAAAATACTCTTGCTATTTTTTAGAAAAAATTCATTAACCAACAAAGGATAAAAACATCCATACTTAAAACTCATCTATATAAGAAAATCAAACAACCACACAAAAATCATCTACACATGACAATCAAACGCAAAATCGAACACAACCATTAACAATATATATATAAAAATAAACCTGTACCTAAGCAAAAAATAATCACGACCACAAATAAAAAAAATTAAACATGTTCACAATAAAATCAAAACAATTGCATTCCAAATAAATCTATATATACACAAAACAAAACAAAACAAAACACATCATATGTAAAAATAATTGATTCGAGATCCAAAAATTACCTTTGAGAGCTATGAAGTACGGTGGGATCTATTGGAAAAGATTTTGATAGCATTGACACATGGATGCTACGAGAGAATGGTGGTGTGTGTGCTTCATGTGCTACCACTAATCTGCGAAAAAGAAAACGTAGATGATCAAATTTTTGGGATAACAAAGATTGTGATTTTTATTGGATCTTTAAGTGCGATTTCTTTTATTTTTTGGTGAGAAAAAGATCTTTGACTTTGGGCTAATATTTGGGTGGATTTCAAGTTGATTAAGGGCAAATTAGGGTGCTAGTTTTGGTCTATTACTGTGATGGATCATGGCAGGTTTGTTAGGCTATTGTTCTTGTGAGAGAGAGGAGGAGCTAGGGATGGTGTGTACTGTAGTTGTCAAAAGGCAGTTGTTGTAAGTTGAGTAGAGGTGGTTGTGTGTGGCAATTTCAGGTGGGTTCTCAACTGGAAAGGGAGATCTAGGCTATGATCGGTGAAAATAACAGGGTTAGAGTTGTTGTTATTGGAGTGGAGTGGGAGTGATCAAAATCCAGTAAGGTGGGAGAAAGATGAATAACTTTTTTCTTGTTTGCTCTTCTTCTTCTTCTTTTTCGATCTTTTCTTTCCTAGTATTTTTTTTTTAATTTTCCTTTAGTTTTTTCCCTTTTCTTTTCTCCTTTCTATTTCTCTATGTTTTCTCTCATTATTATTTTTTATGTGTATATTGTTTTTCATGAATTTTTTTTTCTGTTTTTCTTTCCTTTGGTTTCCCTTTTCCTAGGTTTCTCTCCTTTTTAGATTTTTTTTTTCTGTCTCTATATGTTTCTTTTTCTAGTGATTTTTTTTGTGTTTGTCTTTCATTTAGGCTCTCCTCTCCAATTTTTTTCTCTTTTTTTTCTTCTATTTTCTAGTATATTTACAGTCCACTTTCTACTTATCTTTTCATTTCTTCATATTTTTTCTATCCCTATCTCCTTATCTTTAATCTTATAGTTGTTTTGGAAATGAGTTTAAACTCTTATATTTATTTTAGTCCCTATTTCTTTATTTCCCGCTC
>Ga0307515_10019445_pt1 | contig 12217 bp, 7 predicted proteins | sample 17_EM_MG_FD_194513 | JGI IMG/M metagenome (GOLD analysis project Ga0307515, IMG submission 194513) | Populus trichocarpa ectomycorrhiza microbial communities from riparian zone in the Pacific Northwest, United States - 17_EM | ecosystem: Host-associated > Plants > Roots > Unclassified | place...
ATTGGTCGCTTGCACACGCTTGCTTACTTGAATTAAACATAATACACTTATCACGACCACGGGTGAAAATATCAAAAAAATAACCTCGAGAATAGTACATGGTTTAATAATATTTTTATTTTAAAAAAATTATATTAGGAAAGCTAGAGTTACATATTTTCTTTCCAATAAAAAATTTGGGGTGTGGAATTCGAAACTCATCACTAATAATTTTAAAAAATAGTATATTTATGTTTGATTAATCTTACTTATGAAAAACAAAAGTATTGCAAGATTTAATCATGAAGAGGTATATTATAGGTATTTTTAAATATGAGTGCATGTAAAAGACAATTTTTTTTTTTATTAATATGGGTATCTGAGTCAGCTTGTGTGTACCTCGACTAATCTCACTGGATAATATTTTTTTTTTATCATGTATATGATTAGCCTATTTGTACAACTATTTTTAAAATAAAAATAAAATTCACTATAAATTTATAAATAAGTTTAGTTTTCAAAAGGTGAAGGATAACACGATCTATGTCAAGGATAACATCATGATATGGTGAAGTATTGCCTGTTGGTTTGAATTTTTTTTTATTAATATAAATGTTTTGATCAATTTGTGCATACCTTGACTAATCTCTCGAGCCCTGAAGTTAACGACCATGTAAGTTTTCAGTGACCTTAAGATTTGTGGAATTTAAATTAATAATTTTTAAAAAATAAATTTAGAGTCTAATCACCCCCTAAGAATTTTCATGGTTTGAATTTTATTATATTAAGTTAGTGAGTGGTTAATTTTTTAAAATAAAATTTTGGTATAACCCGATGAATAATTGCTTCCCGTGAATGCAAGGAGCACTAAGTCAAACCTCAAACCTCCTAAATAATCTCTCATCTCTTTCCAAAAAAAAAAAAAAAAAGTATATAATAACAACAACAATAATAAAAAAAATATTATTTTCTATAATGTTGGGCTCAAGTTGTTAGATCCAGGCCCTTGTGACAAAAAGTGAATCAAAGAACGTCGTAAATACGGGTAGACATCAATTGAAACAGAAAGCCCAAATTGACCCAGCCCAAGAATCCACGGTGTAGAGTAACGGACAGTTATTCTAGCTTCAACCACCAATCACTATCAGACAGTACCACAACCTCCAAATCATCATCAAGATCAAAGGACATCCGCAGTCCTTCACAGCCATCACAGCCGTCCATCAAAGCTGAAAAAGGAATAAAACCCAGTCAAAGAACCCAACAACCCCACCCACGCAAATCGGCAACCCCACCCCGGCCGGCAAAATCTCACGCGCTTTATACAAGCCTTCATTCTCTCAAAGGAGTCTCCCTGATCCCAACAGAATAACAAACTCAAAACCCAAAATCTCCCGAAAACCACACCCAACAAAAGCAAAACCCCAGATTGAAAGTAAATTTTAAATAATGATATTAATAATAAATAAATAAATTGAAGCTGGAAAATCGGAAGGAGAAAAAGAAAAGTCTCCTCCTCCTCCTCCTGAGATGGCTTCGTCGAAGGTGATGGCGTCGTCGAAACCTAGAAATTCGGATCTATCTTCAACAACTTCATCTCGATCGCGACGCGCTATTTCTTCTTCCCTTTCTGCTACTAATACTACAGAAAAACTAGCTCATCAATCTACTGACCAATTATTCCAAAGAGAATCGACAATGACAGTGGACGGCATCTTACGTAACGTATACGCCTCTCCATCAACTGAATCGACTCTCCTCGGCGCACAAATAACCCTAATGGAAACTCCTAACCCTCCCCCTCCACCAATCGAGACAAATGGTACTGATAATCAGGATATGAGCGATGTAATTCCACAAGAGACTAAGACTGCGGATGATATATGGAGAGAAATTGTGGCGGGAAGGAAGGAAATGAAGGACGAGCCAGATGAGATGATGACTTTGGAGGATTTTTTGGCTAAGGCGGGGGCGGTGGATGTGGTTGGAGAGGATGGGGATGATATGAAGATGCCACAGCCTGAGAGGTTGAGTGGAGGATTGTATGCGTTTGATCCTGTCCCGCCGAGTGCATTTCAGGTGTTGGATAAGGTGGAAGGCTCCATTGTTGGGTTTGGGAATGGAGTCGAGGTGGAGCTTGTAGCTGGTAGTGGTGGTGGTGGTGGTGGTGGAGGAAGAGGGAAGAGAGGGAGGACGGTCGTAATGGAACCCTTGGATAAGGCGGCGCAGCAGAGGCAGAGGAGGATGATTAAGAATCGGGAGTCTGCTGCTCGGTCTAGAGAGAGGAAGCAGGTCAGAGGTTTATATATGTGTGTGTGTGTGGGCACGCACGCTTTGTCATGATTGATTGATGATACTGATTCAACAATTGTGGGTGTTTTAGGCTTATCAAGTGGAATTGGAGTCTTTGGCAGTGAGGTTAGAGGAGGAGAATGAGCAGCTGCTTAAAGAGAAGGTAATTCAACTTGTATTATTTTCAGCATAATTTGGAATTATGAATTCGGTATTTGTTTTCTTTTTCTTCCTTGTTAGTATAACCTTATTAAATCACAATTTGGTACTCATTGATACCTTTTCCCTGCTATTTGGGACACTTTGGTATGTCAATTAGTCTGAGCTTTTAGCTTTGTGGTCATGGAGATTGTAGTTAGCAGTTTGCTGTTCGATTATTGCCTTCAACCCTATGTTGTGTGAGTTACAAATAGCAACACAGAAACTTATGGTGGTGATGTTTTCTATGTTCGCTTTAGCCAAGACATAAATTGAATTTGGATTGTCCAAATCATGGCAGCAACGACAAGAAAAATAACATCAGCAATGCAAGAACCAAAAAGCTATCCAAACCCAGTGGCATAGGGCTGCTGCATTGATCAATGATTCTTACTTTGCTCACTAAACAAATTAGTCTTAAGACTTGTAATGTAGGTATATTAGTTCTTGTGTCCTGATTATCTGTTGTCATGTCTTATGGATCCTACTTTCTTAGAGCGTGTTTGAAATCCATTATTGTTCTTAAAACTTTTCAGAATGGCTTAAGACAATTGAAATGGGTAGAAATAAAAATCCTTAGGCATCATTGTACATGTCAGACCTATTGCCCTTTGATACGCAGGATAGCCCTGCTGCATCTAAACATATGTGAATTCAGAACTGTAGATTTAGATAGTATAAAATACGTTAAACAATATGCAGCCAATTTCCACATATGTTTGCACTGGCTTGCTCCTGTCTCTTTCATAAGCTTAATGTAACGGAGACTTTGTAATCTTTTTATGAACTTAATATTCTATTTACATTGCCTATTGGTACTCACTGCTTAGTTTGTAGCTGTTTTGCTTATTCCTTACTGTCTCCTTTTCATTTCTTCTATTCAGTCCCAAACACATGAACATCTCATAATGCTTTTTCCCAGGCTCTATTACAAAAAAAATGTTACTTTGTTAGGACCTAGTGCCGTGCTGTTGAATGATGCATTCTTTTCTTTAAAGTGGATACACAATGGCACATTGAGAGTTTATCAGCTTCGTTTGCATAAACAGTTAATGGTTAGCATTATTTAAAACTGTAACAATCAGTGTTATGCTTTGAAGTTAACACCAATAGATACTTCATCATGGGTCATGTAGTTACACCCAGCAGGTATAAATTGCCATGCTTTTCTGGTCTCTCCTGGGCTTTATATGTCTAATTTGTCTGTATGTATTTATTAGAATTTATTTAATTAGAAAAGATCTCAATGCCTGTTTCATCAGAGGCATATGGTGATCTACTTGTTCTGCATGCCACAAAATTTTTTGGTGTGTTTTCTCTTTGTCCAACAAAAGCTGTTCATTATGCAGGAAGAGAGGACCAAGGAAAGGTTTAAGCAGGTACTGATTCTCTTCTGTTACTATTTTATCACACTGAAAACACTAAAACCCTGCTATAACACTGTATGAAGTTTGGAGTATAAGTGAAACGCATTGAACACATAAAAATGGAAATGTGTCAGTAGAGGAAGAAACACTATGATATGTAACTACTGAAAGACACTGGTTTCACTTGGATTTCTTGTTTAGGATGATAGATGCTTTAATGCATATTGTTTTAAAGGTGTGCTTGACTTTGGTTTTGAATAACCATCCAGAGCAGCTTTTCCAAAAATTTGGTTTTAGGTGTGTTTGGGTTCTAATAATAATGTTAAAAGGTTAGCAACCTAATGCTTTGAGTTTTGAAAAACCATGGTCGGGGTTGAAACTATCCCCTTGCCATTTATGGAACGAAGTGGACTTGTGTGACTTTGCTTAGGACTTCAATGACATGGTTGTATGTTTGTGCGTATACTTTGCAGTATGGATACATCCATATACCCGTGCATTGGGTGGTGGGATTATGTATTGTATTTGTGTTGATGAGCTATACTATACTTGAAAACTCAAGGGAATAACTAGATTTGGTTGGCACAGGAACCCTCATTGTCTTTCTGAATCAGGTTCTGTTCTACTGGATAGGTTTTGAGGGGGAATTATTGTATTAATGGACACCGGGTTTGAAAGCAAACCTATGTTCAGAGGTTTGGTAGCACTATAGGATTCAAGAACTCTTAAAGATTCTGAAGCTTAGAAGTTTTGAAACTTTTACAATTGAGGAAAGTGGAAAATGAAAGCATCAGAATTTAAAATGAGGAAAAATTGAAAATTGTTGAGAAATGCTTATCAAATTGTTAAGGAGCCAAATGACCTTATGGACAACAAAACTAAAATGTTAGTTGCATTACAAGATGCTTCATTGAAGAAAGAAATGGAGAAAATAGAGTAATTCATGGATATGAAAAGGAGTTTTTGTAATAGAGGTCTCAATTCTTTAACTATTTGTACACATCCATTTTGGAATTGCTATAAACAATCTTTTTTTAACAACATATTTGGAACTAATTCACTATCAAAATTGAATTCAATTATCGTGTTCAAATCGACTCCAATTAATAAATAAGTTGAATTAACATGTTTGGAAGAGAAATTCTATTGCTATATTCAATTCATTTTGTTTCTCATATTACTCTCATTTCCTTCCTCTTATTCCTTCAAAAGTTCTCTCAATACATTAGATATTTCCAACAACAAAGAAATCACCTCCTTTAACTATCACAAACCCCTTCTCTCTTTCTACCTCCAGTTCTCCACCAATGTCTTCACCACAAATAACCCACAAAATCAAATCCAAACCCTTTGAATAGAAATTAGAGATTTAAATTATTGACAATCAAAATAGTTCCAAACATGAGATCTTATTATAACCTCTAAATTGAATTCAATTCAAAGGGTTGTAAACATGTTGTACTAGTTTTTGAAAGACAATGTTGAAATGGGTTACAGTGGTACAGATTCCACCTATTCTTAATTGTTAACACTAACCCATTGAATAGAATGCAAAATGAAGATGTGTGTTTTATGCTTGAAGGTTTTCAGGTCTTAAATTACTGTATACCAATTGTGAATATTTTATTTGAGCACTCAGTAGAGACTACTCAATGTAGTAGTAGCCTAGGTAGACTACTATATATAGTAGCATGGAAGGCATTTATTCTTAGATGATTCATAGTTTTGACGACTCTGAGCTTCATTAACTATATATAGAGCCATTGATTCTTTTTCAGAACCCTATAGTGAGCATTCACAGGACGAAGACCATTTGAAATTGTTGTTGCCTTTTTATTTCTATTTTTATTTTATTTATTTATTTTGTTATACAGCTTATGGAAAAAGTGATTCCCGTTGTTGAGAAGCGAAGGCCACGACGCGTGCTCCGGAGAGTCAACTCTTTGCAGTGGTAGATTGTTTGTGCTCGAGGTGATAATTCATATGGTTCTCATACATGGAGGAAAAGCAGCATCCTCCCGGAAATTCATTTTCTAGTGGATTAGATTGTGAACCCAATCGCCATTTAGAGCAACCGTGGTTATTTATGTGGGGAGAGAGAGAGAGAGAAAAAAATAATTGCGACCTGAATCATAAAGTAAATTGCTTAAAAGTGAATTAGGGGGCAACGATCCTGTCTAGATAGATGGTAAAAGGTTTTGGTTATTTATGTAGTTAGGAGGTGCTGCTACGCAATGCAGTGCTTTGTTACCCTCAATTGTGGTATAGGGGGGAAGAAGTGCTGGACTGGTATACTGTATTTATGTGCTGGCAAGTAATGAGAGTTGGCAGAATATAGAGTGGTGGTGGTGTCTATTTGTAGCAGAACTTGTTTTGATTTTATTTTGCTGCAAAATACTTGCAGTCATGTTTAAAATCCACGTCTCGGAGCTCTGACCATAATGATGCAGGTCCTCGATACGGCATTCTAGGAAGTTTTGTTTTCTTTCAGGTGTAAATTCTCCGATGGATGGCCTCTGAGGGAGAAAACGTAGAGCCCGTTCATTTTAGAAAACGTAGACCTTGGATTTTGGATGTTAAATGGATATAATATTACTAAACGATTCTGGAAGGGAAAGGAGGCATAAATCCAAGGTGTTAGGGAACGATTCTGGAAGGGAAAGGAGGCATAAATCCAAGGTGTTAGGGCAGTGTTGGATCTTACCAATGATGAATCACTACAATTTTTAGGGGATATGATGACTTACTTTTAGTTGTTTCTTTTTACATCAATGAGTTTTGGACGCAAGATCTATGATTTATTTATTTTATTAAAAAAATAGCAGCCCCCAAGACAGTTGAGAATTTATTTAGGAAATATCACATTTCGTTGGGTTGCTAATATCTGATGGATTGGTTCATACTCTAAGAGGGTATACTCGCGATGAAGGTATAGAGAAAACCATGATATTCAAAGAGTGAGATACAATATGGCATTTCCTAAGGCGCAATTGCCAACTTTCTAGGGTGATAGTCCATGAGGATGGATCAGAAAATGCAGGAAATTTTTTAAGATTCATTTTACACTTATGTACATACATCAATGAGTGGAAATAACTTCCTTATACTTAGAAGGGTTCTTGCAGGGAAGTGATGATATGACTCATTGACAGCAATCCACAAGAGCTATTTATAGGAGGTTAATTTGGTAATAGAAAAGATATGGTGGAATAAGGGGTATACAAATATGCTGAGATATATGAAGAATTAAAATCTTTAATGCATACCTCGAATCCATCACTATCATAATCATACTATATCTTAAGTTTCATCAATGGATGAAAGAAAGACATCAAGATCTTTAAACCAGTAACACTAATACATGCTTTTGGTCAAGCTAAATGGCAAGATGAGTCCAATCTTTTCTTAGCTTAAAATAGTATATTCACTCATGGAATAGAATGGATACTTCATAAAACATAGGAAAATATTTGGGTGTTGTAAATTAGGCCGTTAAAGACCGAAAAACCGATTAAATCATAAAAACCAAACCGTGAAAAAAAACCGATTAAAATTTTGAAAAAACCGACTTGTTCGGTTCGATTTTATAAGCCTGAAACCAAAAAAACCGAACCGAACCAAAACCGGAAAAAAACCGAGCCAAACCGGAAATAACCGAGTCAAACCAGTTTGAACCAGTTTTTGTCCTAAAAAGCCTAACCGAACTGAAACCGGTCGGTTTGAACCGGTTTTGGTTTTTTTTTTAAAAAATTTAATTAAGTTATAACAAAAATAAATCATAATTTTTGAAAAATAAATCTGAATTTTTAATTATTTGATAATTTATAAATTATTTCTTATATATAAGTTATAACAAAAATGATTTTAGCTAAAAATTTGAACGGCAAAAATTGAAAAAAAACCAATTGTTTGATAAAAATAGATAATATAAGTTGCTATTAATGAGTTAGAAGTGAAAAAAAATGATTTTTTATTAAAATAAAATCTAAATTCAATGTTATAACAATTTTTATATTAAAGTTAAGAGTTATTTATAATAAAAATATTTATATTTTTTTAATTCAAAGATTAAGAATAACTTAATTAATGTGCAATAATTATATCAAACTTAAATATTAATACTAGAGCCACGTCTAGCTTGCTTACTGACGAGCATACCCCCTTTCTGCTTATAAAATAGGATATTTTCTTCACAAATTACGAGTATCATCAGATTATACAAGTTAAAGATTAAAATCAACAAAAGTGAGAGATTTTATAAAAGAAAGTGAATCAGATTCCTCACCTCCCCATATAAAAAAATTATTTTTTATTTTTTTAAAATTTATTTTTAATATAATACATTAAAAGAATTAAAAATATATAAAAAAAATCATGGTACCGTAATATTACTTTGATAAGTGATTGTAGGCTTTATAGCTATTGACTGCAGAGTGTTATAATCACAGACTAATCATTCTAGAATAATAATCTCCACCATTTTCAACCAGAGCACCCAAATATTATTCCCTTTGCTTTTTTTTTTTTTTTACAAAATTTTGAGGAAAGTTTTTCCACAAACAAAATCATTCCACCACCTTTTACTGTATAAAATAATAAAAAGCACCACAATCTTCAATATCCATGTCTGTCATCCATTCAGAAAAATCCCCACATCAAAAGCCAAACACACCTGACATTTTACCTGCCTCTCCCTTCCCACTTTCTCCAAGACACGTAGTTTTTCCTTAGATCTCTCTCTTGTTGTTGGACGAGCCAGAGGGCCAAAGAGCTGCAGAGAGCCAGAGACAAGGCTACAAGCACCAAGGGCTTGAATTAAAACCCCTTGTAGTAATTGAAGTCCTCTCATGATCATTGCCTCTCAGTCGCCACAGCTAATGAAGATTTTTTCCATGCTTCTGTTTCTGCTATCTGTTCTCTCCCTACTCTCGCAACCTTCTGACTCCACGACAATACTCGTAGACGGTTTTTCAGAGTGGAAAGATCCTAATGTTTATATAGGAGACTCCATCAGTGAGCACTTGAAAACCCACCATTTTTTAATTTCTTTGTTGTTGTTTTTTTTTTCGTTTTTTGTGCTGCAAATTGATATCATTACGTTGTGTTTTTATTTTCTTGGCTTCTCTCAGTTTTCAATCACAAGTATCGCTACAAGTTGTACATTTTCCAGAACCAAAGAGCCTTCAGCCTCTGCAACTTCACTCAAGCTACGCTTCTCACCAAGCCCAATTCCACCTCCTACACGGTATCTCTTCTCCCTCTCTCTCAATTGTAATTACAATAATGTACAAAATCCCATGTTTTTATACATGCATATTAGGCTGCTATAAGAAATGTCTCAAAATTCTTTGTTCCTGATGACAACAATTACCAATTTCTTTTCACAATGCCAAGAATTAGCTCAAAAAGTTAAGATCTTTTCCCCCTTTTTTCCCCCTTCATAGCTCAGACTATAAAATGTGCTAACAATTTTTCATGTTCAATATGCAAATAACTAAAGTGGCACCCATCACGCCCTGGTTTCTTCTACTTCACATTCAACAACGGCTCTCTAAAATCCTGCAATCACGATTCACAAAAAGTCTCCATAAAAGTCTCTCCGTCACCACCGCCACCAGTACAGCTCCCTCCAATGGCATCAACTCCAGTTCCAGCACCAATTCCAGGCGACATTACGGCATCTCCTCCTGCGTGGCCTTACCATCCTCGAGATGAAACAGCCTCTTCCCCTGCTCCCGCACCTAGCGGTACTGCTGCAAGCTCTCCAATGGAAACAGTGCCAACATCAATGCCAGATAAAAGTGGCGGTAGTGGCATCCCTTTTATTAATAGCAATCCTGCTGTTCCTTTGCCTACTGGTGAAATTGATTCTGCGACTATTAGGCCATTGTCCACCTCCGGCCATCATCAACCGGTATATTCCTTTTCTCCTTTTATATCTATTGTAAAATATATTTTGCATTTTATTATACTAGATTTAGTTTATTATAACAAGAATAGGCAAAACATAAAAATATTAGCATAGATCTTGCAAAATATATTTATCAAAATCTTAGCGCATATATATTAATAATAAAAATAATAATACCTAAATTAAAACAAAGAATTAAAATAATAAAAATTTTGTTGTTGTCAACGATAAATCTCTCCTTAAAACTTTATTGCACATTATTTATGTAACCATATAATATTTGCAATATATTTTTCAAGATTCTAACAACATTATAATTACTTCTAAATAAAATTTTTGAATTAAAATAAAACAACTTAAATATATTTTAACAAAATATAAACTTCAACTCTAGATTTAAAATGAGAACAAACCAAAGCATAAAAAAAATATATAAAAAGACTAAAAAAAAAGGTGAGAATGATATAATTGAGATAACAATCTAAAAAAAAAAATTAAAAAGCCAAAATTTTTTTTTTTTGAAAAAAGATAAATTCAAACCAATTCTTAACTTTTACTAATATGGTGGACTGGTCTTGATGGGGGTGTTCTTTTTGGTTGTGGGTGGAAATGCAGGTGGCAGTGGGGTTACTTGGATTTCACGGGCCTCTAATTTGTGCTGCTTTTCTGCTGCCGTTGCTGTAAAACAGAGGAGGGACAGAGCAATTCGATGCAAGTTGTGTAAAAAAAATCGGTTGTGACTTGTGAGTAGTATATAATATATGCATAGTTAAAAAGAGTCTAGAGATGATGATGATGATGTACCCTACTTTGGAATCATCGGCTCTCTTCCACTTTCGCTTTTTGACATGCAATCGATTACCTCTCCTTTTTCTTTCCTCAATTTTGTATATTTTAACGGAATTTGAAGCTCCAACACACCAGCAGGCTGCTGGGGTTAAGGTTTTCTCTTTCTAATATATATATATATATAAATTATGATGACTTCCCACCATAATTATCTTGTACCCTACGTGGGATTTTCATTGTGTATTTTTTACTATTTATTTTCTTGTTAAATTGTGTAAAATGTTATATTTTTTTTCATTTTAATCCTTAATTATTATTTTTTTTTGTCTTATCAAAATTGTTTCCTTTCTTCCCTTTTTATTTTGTCTTAAACAAAGCGGCGGATATAAAAAGAAGAGATAAAATAAAAACTATGATTCATAAAAAATAATAAAAATAACTCAATATAGGATTTTTCTCTCTTATTTTCTTTTTTAACTGAGCTTAATAAATAATTAATAAAATATCACTAGTTAATTTTGAGCACCATAAAATATTTTGGTTAGGGAGTACGGTAGCTTCTCTTTTTTCAGTGTTTTATTTAAAAAAATATTAATTTAATATTTTTAGTATTTTTATAATTTTAAAATACTAATGTTAAAGATAAAAAAATAATTATTTTTATATATATTTTAAATAAAAAATATATATATATCAAAATAATAAATACATTTTGATTGGTTCCGTATACACCGGAGCCTTAGATTTTCCTTTGATAAAAGCACGGTAGCATCGACTCATAAAAGAAAAGTCTGAGAGAGGGGAAAAAAGAAGAAGTTAAAACTATGGTGGACCCCACGAAAAAAGTGGTTTCATATTTCAATTTTCACCTGTACCGAGAACCACTTTCTCTCATTTCTCTCCTCAAAATAGAACGCATACAGCAACCGCTGGCAGCTAGAATTTCTTGATGGTTCTGATCTTTTTTTTTCTTTCTTTCTTTCAAGAGAATAATTTATATATATTTTTAAAAAATTGTATTTCATGATAAGATCGAATGCTAAATGTCAATCCAAGGAAAATATCGGAAAAAACACCAATATAATCAAATTCACAGGATCCAATTCTTTTCTTTTGTGCAATAAAAAATAAGTTCAACCAATTAACAAAAATTAAATAAACACACAACACATAAAATCTTTATGTGAAGAACCATGGTGTAGAAAAAATCATTGGATCATAGTCCATTCAAATTCTTTTATTAATTCAATTAATATTATCATTATAAAAATGAATTCCATCAACAACAACAAAGAAAAAAGGCTCCATAGAGATTGATGGTAACTGGATCGTTTAGATTGTCTCGTGTGAGAATGGTGTTTGTAGCTTCTTTTAAGTGTAGGGGTGCAAGTGTTACTTGCTTGCGCATCATTGTCTTATCTTTTCAGGAAACTGGATTTATCTTTATGCACTTGGTACATGTGTGAGAGTTAGTTGCAGTATAAAAGAAAGAGTGAAAATGCAATTGCATAGCTGTAATGACATTATGGGTATCTGCACCCAATGGGAGAGATGTTGGAGAGTAGGAAGAGATGGAGTTACTGTGGTGGGGAGGTTAGTCACTCTCCACTGTACTGGATTCTCATCAGCTATGAAAAGAGTTATTGATGAAAGGTAAAAGAAATGAACTGACTTTTTGTTT
>Ga0307515_10019447_pt1 | contig 12215 bp, 11 predicted proteins | sample 17_EM_MG_FD_194513 | JGI IMG/M metagenome (GOLD analysis project Ga0307515, IMG submission 194513) | Populus trichocarpa ectomycorrhiza microbial communities from riparian zone in the Pacific Northwest, United States - 17_EM | ecosystem: Host-associated > Plants > Roots > Unclassified | place...
TTTGGACAAGGTTTTAGGTTTTTGAATTGAATGTTGTTTTACAATTTTTTTTTTGAAAAAAAAACAATCATATCACTTTATTAAAAAAAATTATTGATAAAATTTTATTCTGATTCTGATGGAGATAAATCATAAAATAACCTACCGAGTCATCAAAGTTTAATTAAATGAACTCCGAAATAATTACATGACAATCCATCCAGTTTTTTTAACATGATTTGGAATGTTCGATTTGTTTTGGAAAATCTTTCAGATTATACTCCACTTAGCTGGTGATTGGCACTAGTTTAATTATGGGTAAAAAAACAGGACGTCATTTTGTGATGTCAACTCATGCTGTGTCCTTTTGACGTCGTATATAGTTTAATCATGCGTTGCGTCTTCTATATCAACCACACGGCATTCCACATTCGCTAGCTAAAGGTTGCCGCTGTCACGCCTTCTCAGCTGTAGTTGCTTTCACAAATTGTTCCCACGAGAACTGTGAGGTTGTAGAAAATTATCAAGCAAAAGCAAAAAAAAGAAAAGGCATGGGAGAAATTGGCAATGTTGAACAATTACCTTTCCACAACCTACCCAGTTCAGCCACCGGCCCTGAATTATCTCTTCATGTCATCAGTGTTGCAGCAAGTTCCATGCGAGAAATGCAGAGTGCTGCTACGAGTACAAGCATGGGGGTTTATGATTCCTCAGATAGTTCAGGCTACCTGTCTGAGGTCAACCCACAAGAAGCTTGGCTTCCTATTACAGAATCAAGAAATGGCAATACTGTTACTTCCGTGTTTCATTTACTTTCTTCAGGAATTGGGATTCAAGCCCTTCTACTTCCTGTGGCATTTTCCATTCTTGGATGGTAAGTCAAGCAAGAACATTTTTTTTCTCTCTTGACAGATTCTCCGACGCATGCATCAAAAAGCTATCTCTTACATAATTTTTAATGTCTTGCTTGGTAAAAATAGTGTAGAAAAAGAAACAGCATAAGCTAGCAATTTTAAATGGTTGAGCTATAGCCAACTGGGCAATACAGAAAAGGGAAATATTAAATTAATGATGGCTTGCTGAGTCATGGTAAATTCTCCAATGGTTGCAGGGCATGGGGAATCATATGCTTGTCGCTAGCATTTACCTGGCAACTCTATACCATATGGGTTCTTGTCCAACTTCATGAATCAGTACCTGGAATTGGAACTCGCTACAGCAGATATCTCCAACTTGCAATAGCCGCCTTTGGTTAGCACCAAAAATTTCAAATTTCTAGGTAGATTTTCTTGCTTTTTTCCAGGTAACTTATGTTATTGTGTCTGTGGACAGGTCCAAAACTTGGGAAGTTGCTGGCTATATTTCCAGTAATGTATTTATCCGGGGGCTCATGTGTGTTGCTGATTATCAGAGGAGCTGGAACTATGGAGCTTTTCTTCAAAATGATGTTTCGAGGTGAGGCTACAATTGAAGACAGTCCATTGGCAGGGGCAGGGTGGTTTTTGGTCTTCACTTGCATGGCTATAGCATTGGCTCAACGGCCTAACTTGAATTCCATTGCTGGGTTCTCCCTTATCGGTGCAGTCACTGCCATTGCCTATTGTACTCTGATCTGGGCACTGCCCATCTCTAAGGGCAGGCCTAGTGGTGTATCTTATAATTCACAGAAGGAGGAATCCGGCATGTCTGAAATGTTTGATGTCTTGAATGCAATTGGGATGATTGTGCTTGCTTTCAGGGGTCACAATCTTGTGCTTGAAATCCAGGCAAGAATACTCTAATGATCAATTTATTACTAATTTTTACTTTTTAGGCTACTTAGATTAGTAATATATATAAAAATTGAAGGCCCAGAAAAAATATATTAAATTATATGACATGTCCTGCTCTCATTTGAGCGTGGAAAGCCCATTGATATTTGTAATATCTGTACCTTTCTTAGCTTCTATATATATAAAAGATTAAAGAGAATGTGATGTTTGATGCAGGGCACCCTGCCTTCAAGTTCAAAATGTCCATCCAAAAAGCTAATGTGGAGAGGAGTGACTCTCTCATACATAATAATAGCCATTTGCTTGTTTCCTATTGCAATTGCTGGATTTTGGACTTATGGAAACAAGGTAAAAGCACAGCTTTCTGTTCTACAGTCAATTTATTGCATCCCATAAACCTGAAAACTGTAGCATAATGAGTGATGACATATCATTCAACTACTTTTAATTTCAGCATCACGGTCAATCTCTTGCATATGCTAATTATTTGCTACTGCTTTGGCAGATACCCTCGAATGGAGGGATGTTGACTGCATTTATGCAGTTGCATGGACACGACACATCAAAATTTGCGAAGGGCCTTGTATACTTGCTAGTAGTGATTAACTGCCTTAGTTCATTCCAAATCTACGCCATGCCAGTTTTCGACAACCTGGAATTCAGGTACACTTGCATGAAGAACAAGCGATGCTCGTGGTGGGTTCGCACCGGGTTTCGGCTTTTTTTCGGAGGATTGGCCTTCTTTATAGCTGTGGCTTTTCCATTTTTACCTAGCCTGGCTGCTTTAATCGGAGGAATCGCGTTACCCCTTACACTGGCTTATCCATGTTTCATGTGGATTTCGATCAAGAAACCCCATCAAAAGGGCCATGGTGTCATGTGGTGTCTTAATCTAGGACTTGGATGCTTAGGCATGGTTCTGAGTGTTCTATTGGTCGTTGCAGCAGTTTGGAATTTGGCTACCAAAGGCCTACATGCCAACTTCTTCCACCCCGAATGATAGTTGATCATGAGTGTAGGAAAAATGCTACAATTTTTTGTATATGTTAATTCACTTAATATACCAAATTATGTATAAAATTTCAACTTTGAATTCTCTAATTATAAAAACTTATATCAACATCTTCTCTATTTTGAAGATGGTTTCACTTGCCAATCTATCATTTGATAATTTTCATTATCCTCGTGTCAACGTTGTTAATCAATTCGTTTCATATTTAAAAAATATTATTGCTGGCTTCAATGACCTTGTTCTACAGATCTTTGGGTTCTGATTCCTTGTTCCCTGATCTAATGGGTCGTGGATCAGAGTATTTCTTATGGGTATATCTTCGGTTTCTCTACATTTACTAGTTATTAAAATTACAACTTGACTGGTAAACTTTTGACTCAAGCACGGTTTACTTGGATAAATGAGACATGACTTCAAATAATTTTTTTTAAAAAAAGTTTAAAATGATTTGTTGTGGACAAATTAATTAAGCCAAATTAACCTCACAAAGAGGTTACCCCAAAGCCAAGTTTAACAACTTTTAAGCTTGAGATAAAAAGAGAGGTATTGCGATTACAACTGTATCTAGGCTGTTTTAAAAATGTATTTAATTATCTAGAAAAAATATTAAATCGATAATATTTTATTATTTTTTAATTATTTTGATATGTTAATATAAAAATTTAAAAATAATATTTTAATATATTTTCAAATAAAAAAATAATTTTAAAAACACTCTCCACTAATATTTCAAAACGGACAACGAGGAGAGGAGAATGATATCAAGTATGACTTATAATCTTGTGTATTGTTTTTTTATGGCTTGGACAATGATACTAAAAATATTATACTTTTTATTCTAGAGTGAAAGATTTTGTATTTGGATTGTATTTAAAATCATTGATTCAAGTATAGGGAAAAATTGTCAATAAGTTATAGCTTAATTGATATAATATCTCTATTATTTAAAAAAAATTAGAATTCAAACGTTTTTTATAATAAAAAACTAGAGTAGAGAAATTCGCCCGAAAACAAATCAAGTAAAATACTCGGACACCTTGACATTATAAAACGAGATTTTCGTGGAGAAATTAATCTTTTTTCCATTTAATGCATTAATTTATGATTGTCGAAAGCCAAATTAGGTTTTGCTTTTTCTTCAGTGACACCACTACCAGATGTGGAGCATGAGAAGATCAGTGTTAATTCAAATTTATAAAATTAAGGAAATTAAGGAATATTAGGATGTCATTGCTGGTGTCAGACGTGATGATTTCTCATGCTGACCTCCTGAGCTTAGTGATATATATAAACCTCTTATCTACCACTTCCAATTAAGGCCTTTGTAGGCTTTTTGTTTTTTGCTATATCTTTCTCACCAGCCTCAAGAACTTGAGCAAGTGATATCACAGGACTCTTGCACAACACCAAGCCAAGTAATTAAAGCGTTGATCAGTGGTCTCCATTGAAGATGGACGACCCCCAAGAGGCTTGGCTGCCTCTTACAGAATCGAGAAATGGCAATGTCGCTACTGCAGTGTTCCATTTGTTATCTTCAGGAATCGGAATCCAGGCCCTTCTACTTCCAGTAGCTTTCGCCACTCTCGGATGGTGAGTGACAGCATCTTATATGTACTCTATAATAGGATTGTTGATAATCCTTTGGATGAGACCATTTCTCAGACTTGTCTGATTATATATAAAATGTGTTTGCTTCTTCCACAACAACAAAAATCGTTCCGTAATGGGAAAGAAAACCTTCTAAAAGATGTTTTTCGGCTTCCAAAAATCATCGGAAGGCTGTAGCTTTTGTAGTTTATTCGCAATACAGTGTGTTTGAAATTTAAATTGGTTTTAAAAACGAAGTGTTTCTAAATTTCTTTTCGTGTCACTTCCATTTCTTATTAATTAAAGGCAAGCAAACTATGGCCATCGATTTGTTTTTTAATCGATATTTGATATGTTTGGGTTTCATTTGGTCATGTTGTGCTCATAGATTAAGCATATTTTAGTCCAATTTTTAAAAATAAATTATTCGATAAAGATATATATATATATATATATAAAAGGGTGCCAACTCCAATCCGATTCAATTTCAATGGTTGCAGGGTATGGGGGGCAATAAGCTTGTCCCTAGCATTTACATGGCAGCTCTACACCATATGGACTCTTGTTCAACTGCACGAACCAATTCCTGGAATTAGAACTCGCTACAGCAGATATTTACAGCTTGCTATAGCCGCCTTTGGTTAGTTCCATTTCCACCCAAAGGGACCAAATTCTACCTAGATAGTATTACTCTCTTTTTTTTCTTTTTTAACTTTATGTTAATATTGTTAGGCAACAAATAAAAATAGAAATGTTGCTAGAATCTGGCTCAATATATATATATATATATATAAAGCTAAAGTGGATTTTCATTGTACAACTGCACATATTTTACTATTCAATACATAAGTGTAATTATTTTTTTATCCTTCCAAAAAAAACCATGGCTTGGGAGTTGGGATAATTCTATATTTTTGGACAACCAACATTAGTCTTTAAAAGATTCATTGGGAGTAAATTTATCTTTTTAAAATTTTTAAGTACAATGAAATGAGTATATTTTCTTTGAAGATAAAATTTAAAACTAACATACAAGAGTTTTTTTTTTTTTTTTACTTTTTAAAATGCAGTAAAATGATAATTTTATACATGGAAGCAAAAATTTAGAAACTTTTCGTAGGTGAAAAAAGCTCTTCCATCATGTCCATGAAATCGCCACCGCATCTTCTTCTAGTTTAGTTAGCACGTGTCAGCAATGATGAGGGAGTTTGTCGCTAACACAGTTTTTTTTCTTTTCTTTTTTCTCCCCCTGAAAAATTAAGAGTTGTCCTTTGTTTTATTGTTATTGCAACTTCAATTCTTATTCTTTTGATTTTTAATATTTATTTCTTGACCCTTTTGTATATATTTTTTTTATTTCTCAATTTCATCCTTGAATTCAAATCTATGGTATATATATTTTTTTTAATTTGATCCTCATTCTTTTTTTTTTCCTTTTGTTAAAGTTGTTTTTGTTTTCAGTTTTACCCTTTAATAAAAAAATATGTGTTACCCTCTAATTTATTTTTTTATTTTTATCTTCATTTTGTTAATTTTTATTTTTTGTTTTGGATCCTTTTGTATAATTGATTTTTTTTCAATTTCATCATTGAACGTTTGATTTGTTAGGGATTTCACTTTACAGTTTTTTCATGTATGGTGCTTTCAGTCTAATCACATAAGTCACGTGTTTAAAAATTTAACGCAAGTTGATATTTTTTTCTACTTATTTTCTTTTTTGATTTTATCGTTTGACATTTAGATTTTTTTAAAATTGGCTTTGTAGTTTTTTTATTTCTTTTATATTGGTTTATTCCGATTTCATGACCTAAGTAACGGGTTTGATGGGTTGACTCGCACATTATTACCCAAGTTACATGTTTATCATCCTAACTCGGATTGACTTGGGCCGTTTTTTTTTATCCAATTTCATCATTCCATATTTAATTGGCTGAAAAATAAACTATATCTTTTCTTTCCTTTTGAGAAATGTTTTTTTCTCAACTTATTGTGATTATTTTTTAAAATTTTGATTTTTTTATCATCTAATTGAAAAAAAAACCAACTTATGTAACCAATCAAGGCTATAACCAGAGTTTTATATTTTTATTTTAAAAAAAACATGTATGCAGTATTTAAATATATTTTTTATATAAAAATAATAATACAAACCCACGTCGTAGCGTCGACTCACGTCAAGTATTACCTATAAACTTAAAAATAGAGACGCATTTTAAATTCCCTCTCTAAAATGCCTCTATAATATGAAACAGTTGTCTTTTTGAAATCTTCATATATTTATTATTTGAGTCATAATCGTAACATATATATAGAAAATAGTGGGAAAAAAAAAAAACAGACTAAAATATAAACATAGAGTTAGCTGACTGATTAGCCCTTTTGATGTGAAGGGACCCAGTGCTAGAAAGGAAAAAGCTAGGCCTAAGAAGTTGAGAATTCAAAATCATAAGGTTTTAACATGTTATCAAAACCTCTAAACTCTAATACCTCAATATTAATCGAGAAACTTCAATCCTGTGTTGTAAATATCGAATAATTATAAAAATTATAGCTTCAACACCATAAAAATTCAACATTTTAAATGTATGGTTATAAAAGTGCCGCTAAATTCTTAAAAACAATTGAAATATATCGCTGGTTTTAAAGCTGCCCCTCTGTTATCGCTGCCGTAAGTCCCTTTTGTTGTAGTGTATAGATATAAATCTTAAATCGTGTGTGAACAGGTCCAAAGCTTGGAAAGTTGCTAGCAATATTTCCGGTAATGTACCTCTCAGGGAGCACATGTATCATGCTGATTATAAAAGGAGCTGGAGTTATGGAGCTGCTCTTCAAGCTAATGTGTGAAGGTGGGGCTACATGCGATGCCAAGTCTTTGACCGGGGCAGAGTGGTTCCTGGTCTTCACTTGCATGGCTATAGCATTGGCTCAGCGACCTAACTTGAATTCCATTGCTGGGTTCTCACTAGTTGGTGCCATGAGTGCCATTGGGTATTGTACTCTGATTTGGGCACTGCCCATTTCCAAGGACAGGCCCAGTGGCGTGTCTTATGACTCACGCAAGGGGGGATCTACCATGGCTGGAATGTTTGATGTCTTGAATGCAATTGGTATAATTGTGCTTGCTTTCAGGGGTCATAATCTTGTGCTTGAGATTCAGGTATGAACGAGAAATTGCTGCATTTATGAAAATTATCATTAGCTCACACTGATAATTATACGGAAATCATTAATTTTTATAACGAGTGTAAGTTCGTGTTCAATCTCCAAGGAGCCATAGTTAAGTTGAGATTAGCGTGGTCTTTCCCATTAAGATATCTCGAGTTTAATTCTAGAAAAACTCGTAGTTCAATCTGATTATTGTTATTGTCGGGCAACTTAAATTACAGGCATATACTTCTATAGAAACCCTAACGAAATGTACTAAAACAATGCCATGGCCTATTCTTGTCTGGGCTCGGCAAAGCTCATCAATAAATATATATTTCTCGGCTTCCGCGTTAAGATAGAGAATTCAATGTTTGATGTTGCAGGGAACATTGCCTTCAAGCTTAACAAATCCATCCAAAAGGACGATGTGGAGAGGGGTGAGTGTCTCGTACATCATAATAGCCATGTGTCAGTTTCCTCTAGCAATAGCTGGATTTTGGGCTTATGGAAACAAGGTAAAAACACAATTTTCGATTGTACAACAAGTGTGTTGCCTCCATAAACCTGATGAGTGTTGAAAGTTTAGCACAGTGATTAATAGCATTTAATTTTGCTATTTTAATCTCAGCATCATGGGGAATCTTTTGCATGTGCTAATTATTTGCTACCGCTTTGGCAGATACCTTCGAATGGAGGGATGTTGACTGCATTTATGCAGTTCCATGGACACGACACATCAAGATTTGCGAAGGGCCTTGTATACTTGCTAGTAGTGATTAACTGCCTTAGTTCATTCCAAATCTACGCCATGCCAGTTTTCGACAACCTGGAATTTAGGTACATTAGCATGAAGAACAGGCGATGCCCATGGTGGGTTCGCATTGGTTTTCGGCTCTTCTTCGGAGGATTGGCCTTCTTCATAGCTGTGGCTCTTCCTTTTCTGCCAAGCCTAGCTCCTTTAGTTGGAGGGATCACCTTACCCTTAACACTGGCTTATCCATGTTTCATGTGGATCTTGATTAAGAAACCCCATCAAAAAGGTCACGATGCCTTGTGGTGTCTTAATCTAGGACTTGGATGCTTAGGCATTGTTCTAAGTGTTCTATTGGTAGTTGCCGCAGCATGGAATTTGGCTATCAAAGGCCTACATGCCAGCTTCTTCAAACCCCTATGACAACTGATAATTACAGAGCAAAATGCTCCAAGTTTTTACAGCATATTAATACACGTAAAAGATCAATTATGGACTCGTTGACATCGGTTCATATAAATTGTTAATAACTCATTCACCTATTCACTGAATCTGAAAGTAACGATGCCAAATTCATCATCGATCGCATTCCAAAGTTTACTTTCATGGTGGTAGATTTTATTTGGCTAAAAGATTATTTAGTACTAAGATAAATTCTGTTTTTTTATCTTGCTGCTAAGAAAAAACAGTTTGGCTAGTAAAATAAATTTTTTCTTTGCAATGACCCTGTTTTTTAAATCTTGATTTTGTTAAAAAAAAAACTAAAATAACATGTTTTTATTTATAAAAAATGTTTTTTTATTTATTTTACATGAAAAAATTCATCTCTTAACAATTTTAACCAAATACATAATTTTTAAATTTGCTTTTTTAACACTACAACTAAAATATAACCGCAAAAACTACAACAATATCAAACATACTAAAAGGGTGTTTGGAAGTGTGATAACGATTTTTTTTTAAAGTATTTTTTGTTCGGAAAAATACCAAAATAATAATTTTTTTATTTTTAAAAATTTATTTTTAACATTAACAAATCAATACAATCCAAAATAATTTAAAAAAAAAACAGGTTAAAACTCACTCCATAATATCTCATTATGGGAGTTATAAAAAGCTAACAATGCCATCTAAACATGTGAAAAACAAACCGTCATCTCCAATACCACTTGTTGGACCAGGCAAAGGTATTATCAGCTTATGATCAAATCCCAATAAGTGAACAGCAAGCCCAATTTGGTTCCCAATCAACCACCAACGTTTAAAGAAGAGGACACCTACGTTTCAAAAAAAAAAAAAAAAGGAGGAGACGGCACACTGCAAAACCATCTAAACCCCTTAAAGGATTAGCTCCAATTTTATGTTCTAAACATTTGTAACAATGTGGTACTGAAATTTACATTGCATACATCTCTCCGTTCTTCAAGACCAAATGAAATGAAATGAAGAAGATAGCAACACTGTGGATGGCAAAAGAATGAACCGAACATATGCCCCCTGTAGCTGTGCATCATTCAGTGATAAACACATGCATTTGTCAACCTGTGGGGCTTGCCGAGTTTCTGGCCAGTAAGAGCAACAGTGCATCTAACACGCTTATGAAACTTTGACTTCACCAATCTTCCCAAAATGAAGGCCCTGGACCTCAAGACAAATGTCAGGTTCAGAGGCAGTGCAACTTTGTTACCATGCGCTCTAGCATTAGAGAGAAGCGGCAGCCCTCCATATAGGGGAACTTGGGAACCATGCACCACCGTTGCCACCGTCCTCTTGCTCTTCCTCGATTGAGAAAACTTCTTCATCTATTTTACCAATCCACAACAAATTAATTATACCCAAACAATAATAAGCTGAAAAAAGAAAATCACACAGCAATATTTGGACACCGTTTTTCACTTCTAAATCTTCACAGAACTCGATCGTTGCATGCTTCACAGATTACAAAATCGAATAATTTGGTTGGTTGTTTTATGAAATATGAAGGTCCACATGCATGAATCGATATGTAAATGAATCTCGAAGGCATTGTCTCCTCGAGTTGCAATGACATAATTTACTCTCCCATTCGAACAAACATTCTAGGACACACAGAGACACTTTAGAATCCCATACGAGTCCAGCAAGTGGGACAGACTTTTCCGATATAGAGATTTTTCTTTCCAAGGCCCACAGCTCAATGCAGATAAAAATTGACAAAACAGCCAAGAAAAAGAAAACAAAGAAACCAGATCCATCCGACTCAAGTCATTGGGTTCCACCACATCTCCGAATAAAGAGAGGCTGTCCTTGCAGTCTTTTACAGGCACTCCAGATTTGTAGCCAATAGCCTTCCAACAATCCTTCCATGACCCGGAAGTCCTTCCTCAGAACAGCCCTGTAAAGGTTAAAGTCCTACTACCAAACAAAATCTTGAACCTCCCACTGCCACCCACAATGACCATCCTATCCTTCCTCCATTAGCTATTATTGAAAATCAAGGATAAAGCAGGTTTTGGAGAGATGCGAGCACTACAGAGTTTACCTGTCCAGAGGCAAGTTTCAGCTGGAAATAGTGAATCTCGAGAGGGGTAGAGGTGACATGGACGGCAAAAAAGGTAGCGGGGTTTTTGTAATGAATCTTGACCGTAGAATTCAAGGACAGCATATCTGTTGGCACTCCCGATTGATCATTCCCTGCCTGAACATAAAAATTCTCGAACACCATGCTCTGCTTAAAAAGAACGCACAAAAAAACACCTTTCGGATCACTTTTTATTTTTTATTCCTAAACATGAATTACTTTAATTATTTTTAAACAAAATCAAATGAATTACTGACATGATTAAAGGCTAAAAATAAGGGATTACGCAAACCTAAAAACAACAGTCTGATCCTAATCCACATTTATAGTACCCCTGTGCCCATCATCACCAACTATTCCATTTCCCCCACAGGACATACAGAAACTGACTCGTTATTTGACACGGCAGAGAGCCACCGAGTCAACTCGGTAAATATTTAGAAGAAAATAAACTTACCTTGACTGAAATTTCAGGCTCGTAAGCCTTGCTTGCACCCCACAAGATCAAACAAAAGACAGTGAACAGCAGAACAAAGAACAAGAACCCAATGAAATACAGTCTCACATTACGTGCACCACTCCCCCAATCATCACCATCCTTATCACCCTCAGCACCATCATGAACAGCACCATCTTGGTTGCCAATCCTTATATGTTTCCAAGCAGATAAACTTCTTGGGATCTTGAGTGAATTGGAGAATATTGACGCAGAAGACTCGCGAGAATGGTGAATTGGTGAACTGTGGTAGTAAAGGTGTGCTGGTGACACGGTCGGGCTTGACCCATAAGACATTTTCTCCGCGTCATGGTTTGATGGACTTTGAACGTAGTATAACGGCCTTCTTGGTGACCTTGGTAGCCATGAGTTGTCAAGACTGGTTCCATCCGAGTCCGTCTTGGCGTGCATCTTTTCCAACCTTGAAAACTGCTTCGAGAGAGATAAATGAGAATTAAGGAGATAGATGTGTTGTTTGTTAGGGTTTGTGGGGTTTGGTATAGGAGAGGGAAGGTAATTATGATAGGATGCCAAGAAAGGAATGGACAGGTAATACCAAACAAACAAACCTGACACAGCGAGAAGGATTTACCAGGGGTTTTGATGTTTGAATCACGAGGGAGTAAACATGGAAAGTGTAATAAAATCTGCTGCCAAGTTAGATGGGTCCCGCCCTCGTATAGGACCTACGCTAATGAATTGGAGCTAATGCTCGCCTGGATCTAATCCTTAAAGCCTAATGGATTGCTCCGTGATCCCTTCGAGCACTTTTATATCCTCGGGAGAACGTAAGTTAAGCCCATGAAGAGTATAGAAGTTTTGATGGTTCTGAGTAAATCTAGGCATGTTAAGGTTATTGATCAGGAGATCGTAAGATTATGATTTCTTCTCTCGTAATTAATTTTTTGATA
>Ga0307515_10019448_pt1 | contig 12215 bp, 12 predicted proteins | sample 17_EM_MG_FD_194513 | JGI IMG/M metagenome (GOLD analysis project Ga0307515, IMG submission 194513) | Populus trichocarpa ectomycorrhiza microbial communities from riparian zone in the Pacific Northwest, United States - 17_EM | ecosystem: Host-associated > Plants > Roots > Unclassified | place...
CTTGCTTCTATATTTATTTTTTTTGGTTTGCCTTTAATGGAATCACCCCAGTCTCATGACCTGGGTTATAAATATAAAAGATAAACCCGAGTCGACTTCGGTCTTCTTTTAAAGCATTTTTTTCAAATATATTTTTTGCCAATATTTTTTTTGTTTTCCTATTTGGTGTCATCTTAATTTCATGTCCTAGGTCATGTGTTTGATTTGTTGATCCAAGTTGGTTGTCGGGTTTGCTAGAGGTTTTTTTTACTATCTTTGTTTTATATCTTTCCATCATATCGGCAAGTGTTTATTCTTTACATTTTAAGTTCAATTTAAGTTATTTGAAATTGTTCAACTTAGTTGGCTCGATAACCTGAGTCTCAAATTTTATTTGAGTTATTTAAAAATGCTAGCGTCAGGAAGTTTTTTTGTGTTCGGGATAATGTTTGCCCACCCACAATGTAGTGACTAACCTAGTTTTTGAAGATTCACCTGATTATTTTATCTTTTTAATTTTTTAGGGACTTTGCTTTTTTTTTTTTACTAATTTTAAAAATAATCCAAGCTTTCTCAAATTTTTAAATTCATCGTTTTTGTTAAACTTATGCCTTATTTTAAAGGGAGTTTGATTTTAAATTAAATTAAATTAGTTGTTTCCTTTTAAAAATATATCATCCAAGATACCACCATCTTCATATTTGTCTTAACATTTGTTTAAAGTTAAAAAATAAGCTCACATACATTGCCGGACAAATCATTTTCTTCCTAACTTAAAAAAATATTGATTTGTTAGAAAGTCATACTGGACAAAAACATATTAAGTGACATATTAAGATAACGACACCTTTAATTGACTCGAACTAGTCATGGTTAATCTGTAAAACCTGAAATGTAAATTAAATTAAATTAAATTAATCAATATGATGTGGGCATAAGATTCTAAGTTCGTTATATTTTAAACGTGCTTGCAAAGCATAATTTCATCTTTCATTATTTCTTTTGTGCTTTATATAAATTAACTTTATTTTTAGGGATACAAAAAAATTATTTTGTGGTAAAAGATAAGCTTTGTGACAAAAAAATACATTTGCATGAAAATCTTAAATTTGAATAGCAAGCTAATCTATATTTTAGTTTTACCAGATAGTTTTCTTTTGATTTTTTATTTAATTCATTAGTGTGAGCGCGCTTGCTCATAGCGGCGGAGCAGGTCAAATTGGACCTCCAACATTTTTTTTTAACAGGTGGTTCTTAATTGATTTAATTAAATGCATGCATGAGTTTCTCAATTTATAATTATGATTTTTTTTCAAAAAAAATGTTAAAAAAACATGCGCTCTCATTTTTCTAATAAAAAAAATTACAACCCATAACGAGGTGTAGGTTAATGATCTATTTAGTTAGATACATGCATGGTCTTTTTAATTTATTATTTAGTTTTTTTTACTCGAAATTAAATAACTAGTACAATCTATATTTTGAATGAAAAAACACCAAAAATAATATTTTTGGATGTGAAACGCAGGTTGCACTATAGGTGCACCATGTAGCCAAACAGAACCTAATTAATTGAGATTTATTTGGATACATATCAATGTCCAGTTTCATTCGATTCAGTATTTTATTTCTCGAAAATACCAAATCAGGCAATTGAATGGATCATATGTGCTGGCTTTTTTAAGGTAACAAAAAATTTGAAAATTTTGATTTAATTATGATTTAGTCCTTGTAGCTTAATGAAACTAATTAATTAACCCTCATAGTTTAGAAACCATATATTTAATCCCTACATATTCAAATTCCATATTCTTTTCAATTTTGTTTCCCTTTGAAAAATAGAATAAAGAGAAGAGAAGCAGGGAAAGATGGGAGATCTTGATTAGAAAAGGACTTGTTCGAACAAAAAAGAAAAATTGAGGATGAGCTATTAAATATTTCTAATACTATAGGGACCAATTAATTAGTCTCCATAGATTATATGGACTAAGTTATAATTAACTCAATAAATATTATTCACACCAACTCTAAAAAGCACAAATTGGAGAAGCTATGTTACAGGCAGAGTTGCAACTCAACATTCATCAGCTAAACACAGCCAGAGAATCACATAAAACCAAAAAAAAAAAGCGATACAAAAGAAAATAAAGTTATCACAGCAGTTTTGGGCCAAAAATCAGAAGATAAAGTGTCAATGAACTATGTTTTCTAGTTTCTTCTCACGAACCAAATATAACTAAAGAAATGCAGCTTTAGGGGGGAGGTGGCACAGGCTCAAACAGTGGAGGGCAGCAGCATGAGAAAAGGCCGCAGCAGCACAGAAACCATAAACTGCAAAATGTGAATATTCCCAGTAACCAACTAATAAAATACTACAATGTCAAATTCTAGCTACCAATGTTGCAGTTTCCTCCAGATGTATAAATTTAAAAAGAACAAGAACAACTTACCATGAATCCAAGCATCCTCCTTCATGGTGTGGTGGACCAAGCAGTGGAACAGTAGATGGTGGTGGTGGTGGTGGTGGTGGAGGAGGAGGATCCATTGGTGAGTTAAGACGACGGACAATACTTCAACTACTGAGGTATTAACTGGTATCCTCTCTTTGTAGAAGTTAGATGGTAGATATTAATTGGTAGAACATTATGCAACATCCTTTCTTCAGGTCACTCCTTCAACTACCATTCAAAGTTAGGCAATAGAATTGCAAAAATGGACGACCCAACTAATTATTAACACCTGAACAAGTCAAGTGCTCAACATGGCTACCACTGCACATGGACAACTACTGAGACTTGACTTACCAGAATATACACCAAAAAACACATTACAGAACCAAGTTGCTTCCATGGCAATATAATATTTGATATTGAATTTGATTCAAGAAAAAAAAAAATCGTAGTCATGAAGGGTGCCGACAATTTAACTTCCAAACTCAAGAAATTCATTGGGATAAAAGCTAAAGATTTTAAAGATCTTGTGATAGAAATTATTTTGTCACCTATAGCCCACCGAAGAAAGATTTGTATTTGGTACAAAAAAAAGTGAAGTATGACCACTCCTATTTCTCAAACTGTCATGACTGGAAATAATCTATCTACGAAGTAGTTGTACTTGATTAAAAAGAAAGGTTTTTAATCAGAATCAGGAGAGCTCAAACTTGAGCTTGAACATCTTGGCAAACCCTAACTTGAAAGCTTGCTTTCTATCAGAATTTGCCACACTGTGTTTTTCTTTCTTGGTTTTTTTCCTTATTTAAAGCATTTCACAGTAAATGAATTTGACGTATCACATATGTACCTGAGCACTGTTTCTCATACAAAAAACTAAATCAACTTCTTTGTAAGATGAACCGTGAAGCCATATCATATTACCCAAAAAAACGAGTTTTCTATAAATTTTTCTGTACATGAACAATTAAATACAAATCAATAAAGAAATGACCAAAAACTTGCATGCTTCTCTATGTAAGAAACCAAAAGTTGTACCGCCAAACTGCAAAGTACCTGAAAAAAATATTTTTTGCCTTCATAGGGAGCAGCTTTTTCATGGAGATTTAACATTAGCCATGCAGAATGATTCTAGCCGAGGCTCAGTTAAGTCCACGGCCTCATCATCCGAGGAACGCAAACTTTGAGCTTTTGAAGTCAAAAGGATTAACCTCTCCATATACTTGATTGAATTATTATCTGCCCCTACATTGTTGCTTCCAACAAAAAGGTCGTGTTCTACATCTAAAGCTGACTGTTGAATTGACCTGTCTGGCTTCAGTACTTCCTCTGCATCAACAGGACCTTCAGCTCGACTGTCGGGTTTTTCTTTGAATAGCTCAGTTTTCATTCTCTGGATTGAAGACATCTGCATAAGACATAAGCAGTGACATTTATAACATTGACCAAAAGGATAAATGTACATATCAGGGGAAGCATTCTAGGAAATTTCAGACAGTAAGATTGGTAAGCAGGGACGAGTGCGCACTCAATCACTGACATAAAGAAGCATGCTTTGCTTTCATCTGTGCTCTCAGAATCTTAGATGCAGCACTACATTTACCTCCTTAGAGATTAACTAAATGAATAAATGAGAGCTGGATTTGATACATAATCAAAAAACATAAGATTTTGATAAGTAATTTTTTTTCAGAAATTCCACTTCCAAAAGGAACACAAAATTCAAGAAATTGAACACAGAATTTACACCGAGCATTGAGATGGTTCTCATTGTTTACCAGGAATAGTAAGAAAAAACCATCACAAATAGTTGTCACATGAAAGAAAGAGACATAGTAAATAAAAAAACTTGACTTGCTATAATACATTACCTGAAAAAGATTCACAGGAATGTTTCTCCTTTTGGATTTTTCTGGTGCTATAGTTGAGAGGATTTGTACCACCTCACCCATGCTTGGTCGAGCATCAGGATCCAACAGCAGGCACTCCTTTGCCAGGTAAGCCATTATTTGCAACTCTCCTTCTGGGAAATTCCCTTTCAAGCGTGGATCAGGCAACTCTAGTAATACTAGCCCACTATCCTGGAGAAGAGGAGTAGCCTGCAATAGAAGAGGAATATAAACTACATATCAGTAACAGTACTCTACAGGCACAATTATGCTTAGCATACTTGGGAGCGCGTTTTCTATGTTTACATAACATCAATAATGATTCATCTGCCAAAGACATCTTTGGCATCATCAAGGAATATCACAATTTGGGATAGTCAAGTTGAGTAGTTTTTTGAGCTACTCAACCTGCCGGTATGAAATATAATACATGCAACAAAATCAAGATTCTTTTTACCCATAAGACAAGGCTTTCTTCTCCTTTGTTGGTTGATTTATGGATTGGTTGCCGACCAGTGATAAGTTCAAGAAGAACTACCCCAAAACTGAAAACATCTGACATAAGAGAGGCTCTTCCAATCATTGCATACTCTGGTGCGAAATAGCCAAATGTGCCCTGCATTCTTGCAGGAGAACTGGGACTGCTGGGAACTCCATCACCTCTTAAACGTTTAGCCATACCAAGATCAGTAATCTGCACATTTTGTTGTCAGTGTAAGGTTATGGATGTTTGATTGCATTTAAGGCTTCATTGTTCAACTTAGTTAATTTGAATAAAAACATTTTCATATCTAATTAATATTTGACAGTTGTCTCATCTAAATTTGCAGTCAGAAAATTTTTGTTATGGTATTCTCTCATGAAAAGGATGAAAAAGGGGGTAGGATTGAAGTTCAAGTCCCATCCCTGCTAAAATATGTTGTGTTTCTATTTGGAGTAAATATTTTCAGCAGAGACCTAAAGAAGAAGATTCTTACTTTTGCCCTCCAGTTTTCATCCATAAGAATATTGGTTGATTTGACATCTCTGTGCAAAATTCTTGGAGCAGCTGATTCATGAAGATATTCTAAACCCCTTGCAGCTCCTATTGCAATAGTAACACGAGTTTGCCAGTTCATTTTTTCCCCTAAAACCCCATCCAGACAGTCCCTCAGGTTACCATTAGGCATGTATTCAAATACCAGCAACCTCTCAGAAAATTTCCCTTGGAACTTCGAGCAGTAGCCAAGCAAAGGCACAACATGACAGTGATGGAGCTTCGCTAACAGCTCAACCTGTGCAAAACAACATGAAAAGGTTGTATGTGATTTGTGGAGCACAAACTGATCTGCTGTTTACACTTCAATGAATAACTAAATACAGAAGTTGGTGTTTGACAATAAGGAAAATGGGGTACCAAGCAGAGGCGGTACCTCTGTTGAAAAAAGGAAGTCTGCATCAGGACCACCTTGAGCTTTCAGCCGCTTAACTGCCACAGTCCTACCGTCCTTGAGCTGACCACGATATACATAACTACTTCCTCCAAGTCCAATTAGATTAGAATGGGAGAACTTATTGGTTGCATGTTCCAGCTCAGAGTACGTGAAAAGGATTAAATTTCCTTGTATAATCTCTGTTTTGCTCCTACACAAGAAAGAAGCCTTGCGAAAACACCCTGAGAATATGAAAAAACACTTGAATGACAAATCATGACAAGCAATAGACAATTGATATGTCAAACTTTGATGGGAACCAATTTAAGTTGATCATTCACTTGTAACCATAACAAATGCTACCTACCTGATATAGGATTAATGGGGGAATCAACCCTTATTTTAGTTTCTGACACTGAAGATGCTCTGTGACTAATTAAGTTAGTAGCACTATTGCAACTCCTTTCCCTGTCTGACAAGAATACTGGTGACTGGATAAGGCACTTGTCCTTTCGGTAGAGATAGCATGTTATTGAAGCAAGAAATGCAAGAGTTGTGAGTATGACACATAATAGTAGGATGACCAAAACTATCTTGCTGGAAAAATGTTTTCTTGTATCTTGAACATCAGTAAGAGAACCTGTTAAGAAGCAAGCATATGCAAATAGGTCAGGCTATGGATGACTCATCTTACAACTAGCCAATGGTTTTAAACACAAAATTGAACCAACGAAAAAATCATAATTAAAAACATATAAATATGTCATTTGAATAAATACAAAAATACAGTAAAATTTTGTTCTTATTATATAGTATCTGGACAACCCGATTGATGTTCTTTATGGTTATTGTTAATCCAGCTTCAATAGAAACTTGAGAGAAAGAACAAGGTTTTAAGTGATTGGATCAGTATGATATTAGTCAAATTTGTCCCTGTAACAAGAACATGGAGAAGAAAAAGAAATAAAATACAATGATAATGTATATGAGTGTGTGTATAAGCACATTATGTATGTAAAGCGTGGCCTATCTCACTTAACATCTGTTACTATAATGCACTGTAGAGATGCACAAAATAAATCAAATCATAAAGATGTGAATTGTCCATCGACGATAGCTCTTAGTTGCACCTTGTAGCGAAAACTGCCCTAAAATCTAAAACCTATTGTCAAGTAGAGAAATATAAAAGACAAGCACAATCAATCATACAAGATAACTCACGGAATTCAGCAACTTAGACTTACTTCACGGGTGAGACGACCAGGGAAATTCACTTTAAAGAAGTAGAAGGTTACAAAGTGTCATACAAAATTGTTCTCACACCTAAAATTCCAAAATAACCCAAAACTCGCTTTTTCACTTCCTTGAGAATGTAAACACTCACAAATAAGTCTTAAGCCTAAAATATTACAACTTTAGGTTTTTGTACGAACCAAGTATGAGTATTTCTTCTCTCATTGGGCCCACAATTTAAGACAAACCCAACAAATCTCTACATTGACTTAAAATTAAGCCAATTTACGAAACTTGAACTCCTCTTTAATTGTCTCTACCAAGCACCTCTCAAGTACCACACAAACCAATCAAGTCCAAGCAATGCTTGAACTTGACTGCAGTGATTGGTTTTGTCAACATTGTTGCAGGAGCTGAGCAATCTTCTTTACTGTTACAAAACACCTCCTATTCAGATTTCAGCTTCATTATCCCATATAAAATCTAATGTTGAAACAGAAACGTAGATTATTGAAAAACCTGCTAGATCCATGATTGAAACAGAAAATAATTCAAAGCTAATTAGGGTGTTCAGAGAGATCATTTAGTTGTTAAGTTTTGCTGCATGGCCTTTCTTCCTTATAACATCAAACAAGTTGTGAAGTCAAAAAACTATCCAGAAGATATTCTAGAGGTTATACACCATGAAAAATCAAATTTTTAAATATTTACTAAGCAGCATCCAACAGACTAAATTATGCAGAAAGAAAAACACTGCCACAGGAACCAAGTACCAGAAGTGCAGTTGCAGGCTGTAAAACAGGTAGTATCTTGAATGCCAGTTGCAACTTTTGGTAACCCATCGGAAGAACATGTACATGTCCACATACCTCCACTTTGTCCACCATCTGCTTCGTATGAGATTAATCATTCAAATACAGACAATATAATCAATAATTTTCAAACAGAAGAGAATGTGTTCATAAATAGCCAAGACCCAGAAGTTACTCATGGTATTAAGTTTTAAAAATGCATGGATCCAAATAAAATTAGTCTTTCACCTATCATAAAAATGTTCATTTCAAGAACAATAAGTTAAAGCATATCAGAGAGTAATACAGTCCCTTATGAATCTGCAAGTGGAGGTCCCACCGTATACAACTTAAAGCAAACTCAACTATTATCTATGAGAAAAACCTTTTACTTCTTTTTATGGTTGCCCTGGTCACCAAAAAAAAAACAATTTACAAAAATTAAGAATCAGCAATCATTTATTAATGTCCTTGTTATTTCCTAAGTGAACATAATGTTATAGTTAAGAATCAGACTGAAACTGTCATGACTTCTTTGGTGGCTATACAAACAGGGTATGTTTCATGGTTTTTTTTTTTTTTTGGTGAAGGGGAGATTTCTCGTGGCTAATATTTATTAGTGTAAGAATGAGACTAGTAGAGCATGCTTTGCCAACTACTGAAAAACACTATTTAAAAGGTCAACAATTTTAGAACTTCTGGACGGTTATACCATAATGAGCAACGGCATACCCGGACTGCAATCACAGGATGTAGAACAATTAGATTTAATATAGCTCTGATTTCCTTGATATGATGCTGAACATGTACATGTCCATTTGTTGATGCCTGATTTAGCTGAAAGTTCATCTGCACCATCCAATTAACTAGAAATGAAACATATTGCATTTATGTAGATGATGAAAAATTAAGTGCAGCTCAATGCATCAGGCCTTTACACATTAAAAAATGCAGCAAATTTGCTATCAAAGGAACATCTAATGCAGTCTAGGCATCTCTGAGCAAAAACCTTCAAGTAACAGGTTCCACTCTTGATGCACATGTAGTAGCTATGTTGACGCATCTGTTGGAATGAAACCTTTACTTAAACATGTTTGATGAGAGATGCCTAGCCTTCCCAGGCTCATCGATATACCAAGGAAACTTGTAAATGGGATTTATAGTTTTAACTGTACTAAAAGGTGGAGAATCGAATGCTAAAGATGGAATGGATTAATTACTAACCAGAAAAACCTTGCTGGATCCAGATTAAGCCAATGAGAAAAGCAAGAGCAACTTTCAGCTGAAGCTTCATCTACTCAAACACTAGCATAAACAAAAGTGCCAGTCAACTCCATGTCCCAATCAAGAATGGAAATTTTCTACTTGTTCAACATAGTAACAGTTCGCTTGGCAATACCAATATCTATTGGCCTTCCAAAACAAATCTAAATCTGGTAAATACTCGCTGAAAAGAAAAGAGAGAACAAGCTAAAAGACAAAAACATCAGATCACAAATTTTAGTATCTAGGGACTTGCAATGCATCTGAGATTGATTCTGCAAACGTCGCAGGAAATTATTCTTCCTACAACTGCAATAGGACTAAAATAGTTTGAAAGAAACAATTTTTCAGGATTTTTAAAGGAACAATATATAAAATTACATCATCCAGTGCTGTGTGTGTGTTGTGCTGGTTGGGGCCTAAAAGACCGACTAGTATTCGAAAAAAGAGACTCATAGTGGAAAACAGAAACCTTCATTTGCTCATCCAACTTCGTCAATCATAAGGAATCCAATCTGCACCAAGCATATTATAGAAAAGCTTAAGAGTACATATGATTGAAGTTGATAACTCAAAACATGAAATATAAAACTCCAGGAAGGATAAACGAGAGTGATTGGAACTTCTATAAAATGAGGAAAAAGACTTAAAACCTATGGAAAAATTGCATGCTTTATATCAAATTATCCCTACAAATTCACACATTCCAAGATGATCTGGACATCAATACAGACACTGGGTTCTCAATGTAATATTGCGTACCGGCACCAACAATTCTAGAAACTGGTAGTTAGAAATTGGTAGATTCATGGTTGGCCAACAAACACTTTGCTTCCAATGATTTTCAACACGCTAGGCAAATTATTGAAGCAAGAAATAGAAACACTATGCTAGATTGTTGCACTTAATTATGGCACTAACGACACAATTTAATGATAAATGCTCCACGGAAATTATTAGTCGGTCATCTACAGTTTTAAGAGTAACATCTAGCAAGATGGTGAAACGCAAGAATAGATAGCCCTTAAATGCAAAAGTGTCCATAGAAATGACGGCAGTTAGACCATTCATTAAAAGGGGAGCCCTGGTACAGTGAGTTACACATCAAATACATAGCACAAGCACTTAGTGAGGACATGACCCTCTTTCAGAGCTGAGGCAACCCAGAGATGCCTCCCTCAGCCAACTAATGTTTATAAACGACCCACCTAGCCTAGCTAGCTACATGCATTTGGTCGGCAGAAATCCCATCAGGAGTAAAACCTGCTCCATTCCAAATTAAACCATTTCCAAAGTAATTCTAAATTTACTTGATCGGTAAACAAACCAATCACAACAAGTGAAGTAACAAGTCCAAAAGAGAAACGAGAAACAGAGATTTGACAGCCAGATGGATAGTGATAAATACATCGGGAAAGAGACTGATAATTATTAATAGTACTGGTAAAAATACTGATGAATGAAGATTTGAAATATAGCAGTAGTATAAAAGAAACAAACCCATCAACCTCTTTGAAAGCAACTGAATTTCAAACATGAAAGTGACTCTTCAACCATTTTTAATCGACTAGCTTTATATTGGAAACTTCTTTTTTTCTTCTTTTTTTCTTTTTTTTTTTTTGCTTTCATTTCATGAACTAGATAAATCCATTTTACAAAACAACGGTGATGCGCTACGATGCCAAATCCCATGAAAACATAAACACATGGGTTCCTCGCGAGGGATTTGGGCTTCGGAATAGATAGATACACGCTTACAATTATTATCAAACCCAGTCCGGCATAGCCTTCTATAGATAGACCTATTAATTTCGAGTCCAATCATTTAGAAAGTTAATCTCGTAAAATTTATTTTACTTGACACGTCAATTCATGATATTATCAATAATTTTTTTTACTTAAAACAATATAATTTCATAAAAACCTCATATCGATCTAGAAGTTAATCAGTTGAAACTGTGTTCTTGAATAAAGTCATGAGTTAAAACAAAGCTTATAACTATGATATTAATTAATGATTTTATTTTTCAATTAAGGATAGAAACAAATCATCCCATCTTACAAAAACTTTGATAACATGTAGATGTGGTACTCGTAATAGTTAGTATAATTAAACATACAAAATAACACTTCAAATATAATAGTTTCAATATATTATTGTTGTTGTTGTTATCTATAAAACTAAATAGTAAGGTGTTTTTATTGTAGCCACATCACTATTTATCCTCTCATATTTTATAGTAAATTATAATATTGAAACTTTTAACAATTTTTAATTTGGTTCCTCAACATTTCTCAAATTAGAGGCAAATTGCATGTTTTTTTTAGGGGTGAGGGTTGAATTGCAAGACGGATGACTAAAGTGCAATACACGAGTGACATTGATGGTGCGTTCGAATTTGTTTATGAAGTACATTTTTGTCCCTTATAATTTTTTGCTTTGTGTTTTTCAAATATTCATTTCGGTACTAAAATTCAATTTCATCATTTTCAGTCCTTGTTAGGTGAGAGGAGAGAGAGGCAATCACCAGAATCCGACTTAGAGAGAGAAAGTTTTCATTTCAATGATTTTGGCCACCAAAATATTAAATTTTTGTTTCATATGGTTCTATATAACGAGGGGAATATTTAAATTAGATGTTTTGATACCTTGAAAATACCTCAAAAAAAAAAACATATCTGAGCTAGGGAAGAAATTGGGTTCCAAGTTGATTCTTGGTTTTAGACAGGTTTCCTGTATTTTTGGAGGTTAAGGATGGGTTGAACAAGATTATGAGAGTGTTTTCTAGATGTTTGGGGTTGAAAATTAATTGAAAATTGGTTTTTAGAAGATAAAAACCAGGCATTTCGATTTTACAACCACCACAATAATTGGAATCTATGTATGTTAAACGATGCGTCGTCTTTTTTTTCAAATTAAATTGCGGATGATATGTCGTCTATCCCCATTATCTTACAAAAAAAAGATCACAAGACCGGGCCCTTTAGTCATAGGTCAGGCACGAGGCATGACATCAATCTTTGTTTTTTTCTTTTTCTTTTTCTTTTTCTTTAACATTTTTATATTTTTTAAAATTAATTTTTAAATTTTTATTTTACTTCTCTCTGATTTTTTTGCTTATTTATCCTTTTTAAAAATAGTTATTAGTTTTTAATAATATTAGATTTGTTTAATTTTTTAGGAGATTCGTATTATTC
>Ga0307515_10019449_pt1 | contig 12214 bp, 20 predicted proteins | sample 17_EM_MG_FD_194513 | JGI IMG/M metagenome (GOLD analysis project Ga0307515, IMG submission 194513) | Populus trichocarpa ectomycorrhiza microbial communities from riparian zone in the Pacific Northwest, United States - 17_EM | ecosystem: Host-associated > Plants > Roots > Unclassified | place...
CTGGGAGCGGTGCCTATGTATTGCACACATGCTTCCTCCGTCCATCGGGGAGCTCGTCCATGCGAGTGGTGCGACACTAGATGTGTTTCCTGCGATCGAGATGATAGATCTTGTGTGTTAAGCACTGGCTGTGGAGCATGTTTTTAGTACGATGCGCAACCAGTGCAGCTTCAGTTCGGTCAGGGCACCAGTAAGTAACACATGCTCTTGTATTGCAGGGGAAGTGAATTCGGGTTATGGACAAAGGAGTCATTTGGAAACAACATCAACGGCCCGCGGTTCCTTTGCCAGTTGAATGTGCTTCTCGAAGAGCGTACAGAGACTCTCATACGTGATAAACTCCTCATCTTGTATCTGCCCACGAAGCAAATGCATGGCGTCGCGAAAAATGCGGTTTCACGAGCATCGGGGAATCGAAAAATAAACTCACAATAGATCGAGAAGAGGGAGGGCACCCAGTGGGTATCATGTCGTTGTGGCGACGTCGTAGGCCGGTGTACGTGCGAACCTCCCAGCAGTAATCCAAGGACGCCTTGTACGCTCCAGACTTCTCTGGGCTCTGTTCCGCTAAGGTATTTCTATGGTGAACCATCATGGCATAAACAATCGCCCAGATCATATCAATGATTGACAGAGTCGGTGTTGGAAGGCAAACTCTGACTTGGTGGTTGCATCCCTCTCGAGTTCCATAGTCGTCAAAGCGTTCAGGAGATCACCGGCCATAAACAGTGCCGTTCCCTGCGGATATGAATAATATGAGAAGTTCACCGAATAAATTAAAGTTGCCTCAAGATAATAATCGCATACCGTTCGCCACTCCCCAGTTCTCATCTGCGTAATAATCGTGTCATAGTCATTAGGACAGGCAGCCTTGGTTGCATTTTCACTGATAGAAGGCGGGTCGAGATCAGAAATGAACCCCGCCGCTTTCTCTGGGTCTGTGCCGAGAAGGACGTAGCCGATACTAACATCCCTGTGATCGACCCCAAGCTGATTGAGTGAATAGAGACCTTATAAAGGGTGAGACTCTGGCCCATTGTGGGAGTATTGCGTGCGTACCTTCCGCGGCACACGTACTCGGCTGCACTCAGCAACTCCGATCCACGAGGGATTTGTATGACACTATGCTTCTGCCACGAGTCGCAAGCACAACACGATGCAGAGTGGGAGTATGGGTGTTCGAATCTGCATCCCCGACAAATCGCCGATGGCTGGAAACTCGCATCGCAACTTGTTGTTTGACGATTCTCCCCTTGATTTCGGCAGAGGTACCAGGACTGTTCTGTAGAACCTCCTCTCCAATCATCGCATCCCCACCATCCGCCACGAACGAACTCTGGCACGACGCAGCGATGACTCGGCATGTTGTCGCGTCCTTGGAGCTTGTTGATAATTGTGTAGAGAGTCGACTCTGGGAGACGTCCAAAGGCTCTCCATGTTGACTGTGATGTTTTGATGCACCGCGGAGGCAGTGACACTGTTGGTCGGACAATCGACCACCACCCCTTCATACTTAGATCCGCTGTTTCTGTTTGCTTGTGTGACGTGTATGGCCTTTTGCCACCCTTGCTATGTACAGAGAGCGCAGCGAGAGGAGCGAAAGACCCTTACGGTTCTTCCGCCCGCTCACTCGCTACGCTAGCTCAACACTCCAGGCGTTCTTTAACACGAGACACTGTGTGGCTTCGGGTTCGCATTGTCCTCTTTTGTCGCCCCGCGCCATTGAAGTGTCACGGACTGCCGGATCGGAAAGCCGAATGTGTGACTAAGGCCACGTGCGTGCATTGTGGCGGTCTTGTCCCCATCACAAGACAATGAGCACCGGGCAGTATTTGACAGTGTCGTTAGACTACGCGAAGCCACTCCGTCAGGAGGAGCCAGAATTACAACCGACCGTCGTGCCAGGATGGAAGCTAGGGCCAGGAGTCCCGATAATTTGTGTGCCTCTGCAACGCGAATGAGCAGACTGGGACTCAATACATCGGTGTATTCCTTTCAGGGTTAGGGCATTGTCCGAAGATCGCGTTCATCAACAAAGCATTGTCCGAGTTGATCCGAACCATTTCGCCCGTCTTTCCATTTTGTGGCATCCCTTCACAAGGCGAATCCAAAGGCCGCCTCGTGTCCTTATCCTGACAGAACTGAAGGAGAGGTGCCCTGACGGCCAGCCTGAGTGGCAAACATAAGAAACAGTTTATTATGCCAAAGCGTCCTTATAATTATAACGACGTTTCTAGTTTATCTCTCCATCCACCACTCGCTCAGTTCCCGCACTGATAATGGATCCCGTCACGCCTCCCCCCATGCCGAACCCGACAACACCTGACCGCCGCTTTCCTCGCACGAAACGCACTGCGAGACCCAACAGATTCGCAAATACATTCTTCCCCAGCTCCCAGCCTGTCGGCTCTATACAGCTTGCTCTCCGAACGTCGCACACCGACAACGTCGTCTTCGCTAATGAAGCAATCGTACATGCAACATTCCAGCCATCGAAGGTGGACGACCAAACCATTGTGGACATCCTTGCTGAGATCAATCGTAACAAACCGCTCAAAGCTGCACGCGATGCTATTCTCGGTGCAAAAGTGGCAGAGAGGAAGACATGTAGCTCTATGGTCCGCCGTCGAATGCTTTCCGGTGAACGTGCTGATCTATTCCTTTAGCTTACGCTGTTTGAGCATATATCGACCTACAACCATGAAGATGCCTCGCTGGTAAACAAGGACTACGGACGCCATGTACACCGAACCTGGGTGGACACGCACAGTCAAAGCATTCGAGTAGATCCGGAGATCTACCTCCCTGGGGAGGTCGATAGGAGAGACGACGAGCATGACTTAGATTCAAAGTCAGACGACGACGATGAGGACGAGGGTGTGGACGAGGGTGCTTCAGGCAAAGTTTTCTCCGGGATGAAGAGGAAGGCAACTACGGGGACTCGGAGTTCCTTTCCCGCCAAAAAGGCTCGCACCGTACCCTCGACTCCCGCGCTGGGTGTAATTGACGGTAGTGACCCTGACATTACTCTTATTGAAGTTCCTGTCGGTGAAGGTGCGCTGCGGCACCCGTACGGACGTCATGGCTGCCTCCATATGGATGTGAAGGTCAACACAAACAAGAAACCAAAACCTCAGGAAGTCGTGAGTCGTCTCTTTCTTAGAGTTCCCTATCACTAAAAGCATGCCTCTGTGTAGGCCACGAAGAAGCCAGGAAAGGCGCTACAAGGCACCCTCAAAAGTGCTGCAGGACAGCCGGAGGCTAAGTCTGTCCTTTGGCAGATTGCGGACATCGCCCGTCTTCACCTCTCCACCCGTCCTTTTACGCGGTACTTCCTCCACATCGCAGTGTGTGGTACCATCCTTAATATTTGCCTCTTCGATCGAGCTGGCGGAGTGGTCTCGAAGGACTACGACCTGAAGGACGGAGACGACTTTGAGACGTTTGTTCGTATCATTCGCCGCGCCACCTGCGACATGGACGCCCACGAACTGGGTTTTGACCCAACTGTCACTCCCTTCAACTACCTTGGCTCTGTTGCGCGTTACCCACGCTTCGAGGTTAAGGTCCCAGAGAATACATACCGCACGTATGAATTTCCGATCTGGCAGTCTGTGACATTGGAAGGGCGCAGAACATGGGTGGTTGGGGCGACGAAGGAGGACAACGCGAACCCCAGACCCCACGAATGTCTCGTGATGAAGAACGCCTGGAGAGCCCCTGGACGTCTCCCAGAGTCAACACTCTACGCAATTATCAACAAGCTCCGAGGTGGCGATAACATGCCGACTCTTCGCTGTGTCGCAGAGTTAGTGGATGGCGGGGATATGATGATTGGAGAGGAGATTCTACAGGATGGCCCTAGTACCTCTTCTGAAATCAAGGAAAATGTCATCAATCAGCGAGTCGCGATGCGGGTTTCCAGCCATCGGGGGATTGTCGAGGATGCGGATTCGAATGTCCATAACCCCACTCGGCATCGCGCTGTACTCGCGACTGGTGTCAGAAGCATGGCGTCGTACACATCACTTGTCGAGTTGCTGAGTGCAGCCGAGTGTGCCGCGGAAGGTACGCAAGTAATTCTCCCACAATAGGCCAGAGGCTCACCCTTTCCTAAGCTCTCTATGCGCTCAGTCAGCTTGGGGTCGATCACAGAGATGTTGGTATCAGCAGCGTCCTTCTCGGTACAGACCCGGAGAAAGCCGCGGGATTCATTTCTGATCTTGACCTGCCTTCCATCAGCACAGATGCAATCAAGGCTGTCTGTCCTGACGACTATGACACAATTTTTGCGCCCTTCACGAATGGGGAGTGGTGGACGGTATGTGATTATCATCCTGAAACTTAGATGAATTTCTCATACATTTCATATGCACAGAGAACCGCACTACTCATGGCCAGTGATCTCCCGAATGCTATGGCGAGCATGGGGCGCCTCCGCAATCCTCCCGTCAAGTCAAACTTTACCTTCCAACACCAGCTCTGTGACGACTTTGAGTCATTGATCTGGATGGTTGTCTCCGCCATGATGACTCACCATAGAAATTCCTTGGCAACAACAGATCCGGAGATGTACGAGAAGTACAAGGAGATCACGGATAAATGCTGGGCGGCTCACTCGTACTTTAGCCTAACACGTTGCCGCAACCACATGATGGCCACTGGGTGCTCTCTCTCTGCTCAAGGTATAGTGCGTGTGTGGTTCCCCGATCCTCGTGAGGCCGCACTTTTTCGCGACGTCATGCGCTTGCTTCGCAATCAATTACTAGACGGGGAGCTTATCACGTATGAGGGTCTCTGTGCACTCTTCAAGAAACACATTCAGCTCGCAAAGGAACCTCACGATCTTGAAGTTGTTTCCAAATGACCCTTGCTCGTTCTGACCCTCGATGTCTGACATATGCTTGTTCTCTGATGCACACTGTTTGTTAGAAATATGCCACTCCAATCATTTCTGTCTATAGACACCTATTGGATGCTCAGCCCTTTGGCGTATTCACTCTGAATGATGGGCAGCTGTGACGTACTCTGCCCACGCAGGTCCAGACGATCGTTGTGATCCCGCCGTTTTCGGATGGGAGCAGATTATTATCCTACCATTCTTCTGTGCTCATTGTAAACGTCAGTTGTACCCCGCTCGTGACCTTGAACATGTTGATCGGCCGATTCGAAGTCGTGGCAGAGCCGGTGTTGCATGGAAGGCAAAATCTGACTTGGTGGCTGCCTCCCTTTCGAGTTCCATGGTCGTCAAAGCATCCAGGAGATCACTGGCCATAAAAGTGCCGTTCCCTGTGGATATGAATTGTATGAGAAGTCCGTCCAAGTTGCTTCGAGATGATAATCGCATACCGCCCGCCACTCCCCAGTTTTCATCTGCGTAATAACTGTGTCGTAGTCATTAGGACAAGCAGCCTTGGTTGCATTATCACTGATGGAAGGCAGGTCGAGATCAGAAATGAATCCCGCCGCTTTTTCCGGGTCTGTGCCGAAAAGGACGTTGCCGATACTAACATCCTTGTGATCCACCCCAAGCTGAATGACTGAATAGAGACCTTAGAAAGGGTGAGACTCTGACCTATCGTGAGTGTTGCGTGCGTCCCTTCCGCGGCGCACTGGGCTGCACTCAGCAACTCCACGAGGGATGCGTACGACACTATGCTTCTACCACGAGTCGCAAGCACAACACGATGCAGAGTGGGAGTATGGGAGTTCGAATCTGCGTCCCCGACAAATCGCCGATGGCTGGAAACTCGCATCACAACTTGTTGTTTGACGATACTCCCCTTGATTTCGGAAGAGGTACCAGGACTGTTCTGTATAACCTCCTCTCCAATCATCACATCCCCGCCATCCACGAACTCTGCGACATAGCGATGAGTCGGCATGTTGTCGCGTCCTTGGAGCTTGTTGATAATTGCGTAGAGAGTCTGGGAGACGTCCAGAGGCTCTCCAGGCGTTCTTTAACACGAGGCACTTGTGTGGCTTCGGGTTCGCATTGTCCTCTTTCGTCGCCCCAAACACCCATCTTCCGCGCCCTTGAAGTGTCACGGACTGCCGGATCGGAAAGCGGAATGTGTGACTCGATCCAGACTGCCAAGGCCACGTGCGTGCATTGTGCCCGTCTTGTCCCCATCACGAGACAATGAGCACCGGGCAGTATTTGACAGTGTCGCTAGACTACGCGAAGCCACTCCGTCCGGAGGAGCTAGAATTACAACCGACCGTCGTGCCAGGCTGGAAGCTAGGGCCAGGAGTCCCAATAATTTGTGTGCCTCCGCAACGCGAATGGCAGACTGGCACTCAATACATCGGTGTATTCCTTTCAGGGTTAGGGCATTGTCCGAAGATCGCGTTCATCAACAAAGCATTGTCCGAGTTGATCCGAACCATTTCGCCCGTCTTTCCATTTTGTGGCATCCCTTCACAAGGCGAATCCAAAGGCCGCCTCGTGTCCTTATCCTTGGATAACTGAAGGATAGGTGCCCTGACGGTCAGCCTGAGTGGCAAACATAATAAACAGTTTATTTATGCCAAAGCGTCCTTATAACGTCGTTTCTCGTTTATCTCTCCATCCCCCACGTCACCCACTCAGTTCCTGCACTGATAATGGATCCCATCGCGCCTCCCCCCATGCCGGACCCAACAACACCTGACCGCCGCTTTCCTCGCACGAAACGCACTGCGAGACCCAACAGATTCGCAAATACATTCGTTCCCAGCTCCCAGCCTGTCGGTTCTACACAGCGTGCTCTCCAGGCGTCGCTCACCGACAACGTCGTCTTCGCCAATGAAGCAATCGTACATGCAATTTTCCAACCATTGAAGGTGGACGACCAAACCGTGGTGGACATCCTTGCTGAGATTAATCGCGACAAACCGCTCAAAGCTGCACGCGACGCTGTCCTCAGTGGAAAGGTGGCGAAAACGAAGAAATATAGCTCTATGGTCCGCCATCGAATACTTGTCGGTGAACGTGCTGATCTTAGTCCTTTAGCTTACGCTGTTTGAGCATATATCGACCTACGACCATAAAGATGCCTCGCTGGTAAACAAGGACTACGGACGCCATGTACACCGAACCTGGGTGGACACGCACAGTCAGAGAATTCGAACAGATCCGGAGGTCTACCTGGCTGGGGAGGTCAATAGGAGCGACGACGACGGCAACTCAGACTCAAACTCAGACGACGACAATGGGGACGAGGGTGAGGACGAGGGTGAGGACGAGGGTGATCCAGCCGAAGTTTTCTCTGGGATGAAGAGGAAGGCAACTACAGGGACTCGAAGTTCCTTTCCCGCCAAAAAGGCTCGCACCGCACCCTCGGCTCCCGCGCTGGGTGCGATTGACGACCGTCGCCCCGACATTACTCTCATTGACGCTCCTGTTGGTGAAGATGTTCTGCAGCACCCGTACGGACGTCATGGCTGCCTCTACATGGAGGTGAAGGTCGACGCAAACAAGAAACCAAACCCTCAGGAAGTCGTGAGTCGTCTCTTCCTGAAAGTTCCCTATTACTAAGGCATGTATCTGGATAGGCCACGAAGAAGCCAGGAAAGGCCCTCAAAGGCACACTCAAAAGTGCTGCAGGACCAGCGAGAGTCAAGTCCATCCTTCGTCAGATTGCAGACATCGCCCGCCTCCACCTCTCTACCCGTCCTTTCATGCGCTACTCCCTCCACATCACAGTGTGTGGTACCATCTTTAATATTTGCCTCTTCGATCGAGCCGGCGGAGTGGTCTCGAAGGACTACGATCTGAAGGATGGAGATGACTTTGAGACGTTTGTTCGCATCATTCGCCGCGCCACTTGCGACATGGACGCCTACGAACTGGGTCTTGATCCTACTGTCACTCCTCTCGACTACCTCGGCTCTGTTGCGCGTTATCCTCGCTTCAAGGTCGAGGTTGGGGAGAATACATACCACACGTATGGATTTCCGATCTGGCAGTCCGTGACATTGCAAGGGCGCGGAACATGGGTGTTTGGGGCGACGAAGGAGGACAACGCAAACCCGAAGCCGCAGGAGTGTCTCGTGCTAAAGAACGCCTGGAGAGCCTCTGGGCGTCTCCCAGAGTCAACGCTCTACGCAATTATCAACAAGCTCCAAGGAGGCGACAACATGCCGACTCTTCGCTGTGTCGCAGAGTTCATGGATGGCGGGGATGTGATGATTGGAGAGGAGGTTCTACAGGATGACCCTGGTACCTCTTCCGAAATCAAGGGAAGTGTCGTCAACCAGCGAGTTGCGATGCGAGTTTCTAACCATCGGAGGTTTGTCGAGGATGCGGATTCGAATGTCCATAACCCCACTCTGCACCGCGTTGTACTCGCAACTCGTGGAAGAAGCATGGTATCGTACACATCATTTGTTGAGTTGCTGAGTGCAGCCGAGTGTGCCACGGAAGGTATGCAAGTAGTTATCCCACGATAGGCCCAAGGCTCACCCTTTCCTAAGGTCTCTATTCACTCAGCCAGCTTGGGGTCGATCACAGAGATGTTAGTATCGGCAACGTCCTTCTCGGCACAGACCCGGAGAAAGCGGCGGGATTCATTTCTGATCTCGACCTGTCTTCCATCAGTGAAGATGCAATCAAGGCCGCCTGTCCTAACGATTATGACACGATTATTACGCAGCTGAAGCATGGGGAGTGGCGGACGGTATGTGATTATCTTTCGGAAACCATTTAGATGAATATCTCATACATTTTATGTACGCAGGGAACTGCACTATTCATGGCCAATGGTCTCCTGGTCGCTGTGATGACTATGGGACGCCCCCGCAATCGACCCACCAAGTCAAACTTTACCTTCCAACACCGGCTCTGTCACGACCTCGAATCATTGATCTGGGTGGTTACTTACGCCATGATGATTCACCATAGAAACCTTTTGGCAGCAACAGATCCGGAGATGTGCGAGGAGTACAAGGAAACCGTGGATGAATGCTGGGCGGGTCACGTGTACAGCAACATACGACGTAGCCATAATGACATGATATTAACTGGGACGGATCCCGATTCCGAATCCTTAGTGAGTTTGTACTTCCCTGATCCTCGTGAAGCCGCATTTTTTTGCGATGCCATGCGCTTGCTTGCCAATCGACCACTACTCGGGACGCGTATCACGTATGAGGGCCTCTGTACACTCTTCAAGAAACACATTCAGCTCGCAAAGGAACCTCAGGATATTGATGTTGTTTCCAAATGACCCTAGCTCGTTCTGATGACTTTCGATGTCTGACAATGCTCGTTCTCTGCTGCAAACTGTTCGTTAGAAATATGCCGCTCCAATCACTTCTGTCTATAGACACCTATTGGATGCTCAGCACTTGGCGTATTCACCCTGAATGATGGGGAGCTGTGACGTTATCTGCCGCGCGCCTATATCCTACGCAGGTCCAGACGATCGTTGTGATCCCGCCGCTTTCGGATGGGAGCAGATTATTATCCTACCATTCTTCTGTGCTCATTGCAAACGTCAGTTGCACCCCGCTCGTGACCTTGAACATGTTGATCAGCTTGGGTATCAACACTTGAGCCTAATCACCCCCTTCCGTAGGAAAACCTGAGAGCTGACAGGCAGGAGTCACCGCTGTCAGAGTAGATGACAGCTGTCGGTTTCTGTGATTTGTTTGAGCGCGTCCATGTTAACATTCAAACTCCGCTTCTCGTGACCTTGTTGACTCTGCCGTGGACGCCCCACTACACCTCTGTCACGCTTTCAAAGCACTGCGGGCTGTACAACCAGCTCATCCGCGTCGGCGGACTGCTGGCGCGCCTCGTTGAGGGTGGGCGGTGGCAGGCGGTCTCGATCTCACTCGGCCACGACGACCTTGCGTAGGTCCCAAACTCTGTAACTGCCTCCCTCATGCTTGTAGCCGACGAAAAAACATACCACTGACCGGGCATCAAGCTTTCTCAAATTCTCCAGTGGCTGGACGACTGCGCATGGCGTTCCAAACGAGCGCGGATGTGTACTGTCAAGCTTCGCACTGTAGCCAACCTCAAACAGGGTACGCCCTTCCAACGCCCTCGTGGGCGTCCTGTTGTGTACGTAGGTCGCTGTAAGGGTCCGATTTCTCTTCGACCTTGTTTCTTACTGTGACGTCCGAATACAATCGAATCCCTTTATTATGAAAGAGACAAGCGTGTACTAGTTGAACGTGTGATGGTAAGAATATTGTGGTGGAGGAGTAAAATCGAATGGGTACAGGGTTGGTAAGCGACAGGGTTATATACAAGGAAGCAGTATTATGTAATAGGATAAGAGAATAACCGCAAGCGAGCCCTTACAGTCGCTGTGTTGAACATTTCTGCCCACAGAATATATCCGGGAAACCTGAGTTATAGCAAAGCGCACACTGCGTTGGTGAGCTCCGATGGTGCGCTCAGTCACCTCGTTCGGCGCAGAGTGTGCAGCTTAATATAATCCCACCTTGCTTGCAGATACTGCACACCCCTCCCATCGACAACTTGAGCATATATGTGGTCAGTCGATCATAACTGCACGTAACCTGAACCCTGACTTATTCTCTGCCGCCCGAAACGACTTGAAGGCATCTGCAGCCTCCGACTTGAGCCGCAGCAAACCGCAAGAGTGTAGCCGTCCACAAATGTGTACGCGTATTCACTCCCGCCAACTGACTTCGTAGGAATAGGGCCGATTATGTCAATATGCACCTTCTCGAGCATCCATTGAATAGGAGGATTGATGTTACATTAGTTATCAAATTTTTCAATTTGAACTCCAATTTCCTGAAATTTTATCGATCATTCAGCCACAAGGTTCCTAATACGAATAAACTCTAGACATTAGTTTTTAATTTTAATTTTTTAATTTTTCATAATTTTTATCTAACGATGTGACGATGCGACGACAAGGCCTGACATAACATGTAATCTGACAGCGTTGACTAATCAGTGACTACAGTACTCAACCACTCACTGGTCATGAAGTTTCGTATTGCCTCTGTATCCTTCCAAACAGCATTTAAACTCAAGAACTACTCTTGTATGAACTTAACTAGGTATATTGCATCTACTGTAAACATTTTGTGGCTACCCGGCACTGGGATATAGTCATCCAACAAAGTTCCCCTTTTCGGGCCATATCACCCACTGGTCTCCACCACTTTAGGCATTGCCAAGGGGCAGGCACCTCTTACATTTAAGTAAATCAGTAGTTTGCATGTTATAGAAGTGTTTTGAGTAGCTGGGTCAATGCTAGTGCCAGTGTTTTGGCTATCCTTGGAATTGACCACTCAGTGGCCAGCCCTGACAGGGCCAACATTTGGCATCCCCAACAGTGTACATTGTGTCAATAATGATCATAGATGTGAATCTGATGCTTACAGGCTGAGAAAATTGAGTGGTAAAGATCTGAGCCAAGGCCTGCAGACAATCGGGCCTCAAGCGGTGTGCTGCAAGGAGTCCATACTTCCAAATTAGGTTGTATTAGTTCCCTATGATGCCATGTTTACATCATAGCTTATTTTCTGGGGTTCCCAGAGCATCCACACTGCTCGAGAAACTCAAATCTGTCAATTCTGCTACTTTGACCTTGCCCTGAAGGCAAACCGCAATCGGGTGCATTGAGACTTGGCGTACATAGTCTATAAACACTAAGAATACTATTTAAATGTGAATGAGAGGTTCCGGATTCCTGCTAATACGAAATGACCAGTGAGGGGGCGTGACCAGTGAGTGATAGACTACTGTAATCGATTACTTTCTAATTGACTGATCTGACAGGCTGCTGTGAGGTTTTCCAACGATGGGGGGGGTGATTAGACTTCATCCTAATGACCCAGGGACCCGGTGGGTAGCCTGAAAACATGACAATTGCATAGCGGGGCCACGCGGGGATGCCACTGAACCATTGGATAATAAGTTGCCCTCTACGGAGAGCGGTGGAGTTACAAGGGTTAAAAGGACCTGCGTAGGCAAAAGCGTGAGGGCTCGCCATGGTGCCATCAATCGGAGTTGAATACGCCAAAGTATGTGCTGGATATCCAACAGGTATTTATAGACACGAGTGCTTTCTATAAAAAAAACACAGAGCACGAGCGCATATATCGGATAAAAGGGTCATTTGGAAACAACATCAAGATCCTGAGGTTCCTTTGCGAGCTGAATGTGTTTCTTGAAGAGTGTACAGAGGCTCTCATACGTGATACGCTCCCCGAGTATTGATTGATTGGCCATCAAGCGCAT
>Ga0307515_10019450_pt1 | contig 12214 bp, 3 predicted proteins | sample 17_EM_MG_FD_194513 | JGI IMG/M metagenome (GOLD analysis project Ga0307515, IMG submission 194513) | Populus trichocarpa ectomycorrhiza microbial communities from riparian zone in the Pacific Northwest, United States - 17_EM | ecosystem: Host-associated > Plants > Roots > Unclassified | place...
CTCGTCCTTCCCTAATAGTAGGATATTAAAAGATATCTAAATTTATCTTCCTTTAATAGTTAACTAAATAGGTCCTATTTTAAGATTAATAATACCGTCTCCGTAGGCTATTAGATCTCCTAAAATTATTACTAGTAAATATAGATACTCCTTTCTCCTATATAGTAGTCCTATTCTTTTAACTGCTGCTAGTAAGATATAGTTCCTTATTACTCCACTATCTATTAGTGCTTTAAACTATTGATCTTGCTATTTAACTTATAAATTTAGGTGTCTTTTTTAAATTCCTTTAAGGGTCTAAGGCTCTACCACTAATTCCCTCTAGTCCTATAGGCCTCCACTTTTTCTAACTATTAGCTACTAGATCCTATTTATACTTAGTTTAACTTAGGCCAATACTTAGTTCGCTTTTTATCCTTAATGTGCTATAGATAGGTGTTCTCTGGACATTCCTACTATTATTATCTATTTAGGCATTCTTCTGTAAGGAATCTTCCTAATTAAAGTATTAAGTCCCCTTATTCTTAAACTTCTACTAGGTACTAGCCATACATATATTTAGCGTTTTGGTATTTTGCCTCGTCCGTTATCTAATATATTCTTATTAGATACTTCCGATTCTTATCCTTTGGTGTTCTATATATACTGTACGTATTATCTACGCATACTATCTATAATAGTATATAATATACTTAGTATCTTAGGTTAACTCTTAGCTTGTCTTTATCCTTAAGTTTAAACCTTTCTTATATTAATCTAAGCGTTACGACTTTATTTACAGGTACTAAGATTCGTCTCTTACTTCTCTAGTCCTCTAATTACTCCTTTAGATCTTTTAACGTTATAATTAAGGCTCCTTTAATATAAGTTATAGCCTTTTCCGTAATTAGGTGGTCTTAGATAACTTTTTTATCTAACCATATATAGAAATCTTCCCACTTATTATTATGTCGCTATCTATACCACTTTTAGTATAGCTGCTTAAGTATATACGCTCTATCTATAAGGAAGTATCTTCTTATTACTGTATTGTAACAGCCCTTTATATATTATTCCTTAAATCTAGTTAGGATTCCTAAATCCTCTTCTTGTTCTAGTTTAGTAAGCCACTTGGCTCTTAATGTGCCTGCTCTTAGCCTATTAGTGATTCTTTGTACTAGCGCTCTATCCCTTATATGACCTAGTAGACTAGATTTCTTATCTAGTTTCTGCTCTTGCTATAAGGTAATTTTTACTCTAAATTCCTCTATAGTTTCTTTCCTTTCGCGTCTTATAAGTAGATCCTTAAAGTCTTTATACTTCTTAATCTTAATATTAACTTTTCGATCTTTAGTCTAAACACTATATTTAACTGGTAAGTCCTCTAGGTCTATATATCTGTCTCCTAGTCTAACTGCTACCTAGATTGCAGATTTTCTAATCTGTAAAGAAGCTCCTTACCTCTTACCTATAGGTGTCCTTATTCGTACTCCGAATTCTTAGTCCCTTAGATTTTTTAATCCTAAGCTTGCTTCTAACTTAAGCTTGGCTCCCGCCTTAGTCTAACTAGGCGTCCGTGGTGTTCTTATCTCGTCTTAAGAGTCTTAAATCTTATCTATCTCGTCTTAAGAATTTAATGCCTATAGGAAACTCTATCCCGAGCTTATTTGTATATTCCTAAACTAAGCTGTTGCCCTACTCTATCAGTTTTCGTCCATTATAGGTCCTTAGGTGTGCCTTATCTCGTCTTAAAAATCTTAGTCGTCTCTTATCTCGTCTTAAGAATCTTAAGCCTTTGGCCTTTTACCTTTATCGAGTGGTAAGCTAGCACTAGCAGTCGTCTGCTTGCTTAATCTCTTTTAAATACTGCTCCTGCCGTCTTATAAAGCGATAGATGCCGTATTTAACGGTGTTATAATGCCCGTTACTAAACCTTGCTCTATAGCGGTCTTAGTCTCTACTTCTAATACTAATGTCTTAAGATCTTCTTTCTTAATATCGCTAAATGGATTTTTCCTAAAGTCCCTTTCTAAGTACTGCCTTATCAACACTGTACTAAAAGTTGCTGTTAGATCTTTATTATATTTATAGAGCCTATCTTACTCTTTATAGCCTTGGGTAGCTCTTAGTTTCTCTAAACTAGGTTCCTATAGCCAATAGCTTACGCCATACTTAGCGTCTTTATAAATTTAGCACGCGTTATTGTAGCAAAACGTAAAGTAGTTAATTAAACAATCTTTTATTCCTCGCAGTATATTATTATCCCTCTATACGTATATGCCGTCTGCTGGTCTGGTTCCCTTTATTATATAGTAACTCTAACTATCTTTGCAATCTCTGGCGAAATAACCCTATTTTCCGCAATTTATATAAGCTCCCTCTTTAAACCATCTTTCTTGCTGTAAAGTCCGCCTAAATGTCTTTTATTATTAAGATCCCTAATTCGGCCTTTACTCCCTAAACCTTTAATTACTTAATCCTTATCCTCTTAGTTTCTATAGTGTCTTACTCTATCTCTTATAGGCTTCTTTAGTACCACTTAGGTCTATTAACTCTGCGCTATACCATAGTTTCTAACTTGGCTTTGGTTAATGCGTACTCTACGCCTTATACGACTATAGAACTCTATCCTAACCTCTCTTAGTCTGTTCCCTTTAGTAGATCCTATTATTGATTTTTATCGCTTAATCTATTAATTCCCTTAGGGTATCCGCATCTTCTATCAGAATAATTACATCCTAGACTTTAGCCTTAAGTCCCTATTTATACTATGCCATAAGCGCCCTATTATTCTACTTAACTTATATTGCTAGCGTTTAGAACTGCGTTGTATACTTAATAGCTAAGGTTCATTACATAATGTCTTAAAGCTTTCTTTCTACTGTGGTCGTTGCCTCTGGGTCTCCAAATATCTATATAAGTCGCTCTACGAATTTATTCCAGCTTAAGAACATAAACCGTACTTTTTGGTTTGTTATTATTATTCTATTTGCTTATATCTCTATAAGGTAAGGCTTAAACCACTTAAGTGCTCTTTTTAACAAGAACAATCCTGCATACGCTATTTAATCTATAGGTATTACCAGCTTTACTCCTTCTTGCGTAACCTTAAAATGCATTTACACAAGGAATCCTTTAAGCTTCAATCTCTCTCCTAAGAATCTTTTAATTAATGGTAACTTAACCTTTACTGCCCCTATCCCATTAATCCTTTGTTTAAGTGCCGTATTATTTTCTATTAACTAGTTAACTATTTCCTATAGTTATTTAACCGTTACAGGTTGTTATAAGTTAGTATCTGCTATACTAGTGTTACCTCCTAACCTTAAAGTAGTTGCCGCCGTCAATAGCGTCGTGGTGGCTGCTTTTGGTGGCATGTTATTTAACTTTTGATACCGTAACTAGGTAGTAATTATATAACGGAACCTTGTAGCAAGTACTACGATAGGTCCTATTATTGGGCTAGGTGTATAGGTAATGCGTAAAGTCAACAACGTAATAATAACTAGTGGAGTGGTTGCCTAATAGATTAACTCTAATTATATTCTAAGAATCACTACAAGGAAGGAACTATCTAGGTAGGGACTAAGGGTCCTTAAATACACAACCGTACTCCTATAAAATCCTTCTTATATATAAGGTACGTGTGCTCCGTCTACTCTATTATACAGATTATATAGATTACACAGATTACACAGATCCCATTATATAACTTGGTTACTATTCCTCGTTATATAGTTCTACTGGATCCATCCTAGACCGTGCTTATATTAACTAACTAGCTTCCTCTAACTCCTCTCCGAGTAGTTATAACATCGTACTTAAAGCGTCCGTAATACTATATATATAAAATTAAGGTAACCCTATATAAAACTAGTAGGGCTACTACTTCTATAGTAGGATACCTTGCTAAGGATATAGATAGCTATTAGGTTAATTCTTGTAGTCCTATTAATTATATAATATTTTAAAAGCGGAAGGCTTTAACTATTTCAGAGTAGATTTAAGAAACTCACTATATATTATAAGCAGTTACTAATAAGCTTATTAAGTCCTATAACTCCAATATCTTTAAATAAGCAATTATACTATAGATCGCTACCGGAAACTACCCTCTATAAGAAGTCGAGCGACCTAAATTTTAAGCCCTAATTACGGCCGCAAATAAAGACGCTGAGCTTAATCTATACCAAAACCACAAGTTAATTTATAGTTAAGTTCTCGCTAAATATAACAGTAATAAAAGTGTGGTAATAGAAGAACTGGCCTGATTAATAACAAGATTTTATATATTATTTAATAGCTAGATAACGCGCGATAAGAAGAAGGCTCTTACTAGTATCTATATTTACTATTTAGACCATTAAGGCCAGATTTAAGACTTTATACTTACTCTACTAGAGTAGCTTAGCCTATATAGCGGCTATAACTACCATAATGTTATTAGCAATACCATTACTAAGTATAATCTTAGTAGTTAAATTAGCTAGTTTATTATAGATAATGCCTATAATAACGATACCTATATTAACTTCCTCGCGGTAGAGCTTAAATTTAATAAAGAGTAACATTAAGTACGGTGCGCTACTTATATATTTAATCTAGTGGCTTAATTAAGTCTATTTAAAACTAATAAAGATGCGTTTAAGAACAGTAATAAGAACTTAACGGTAGGTAGGCGTTCCCCTACTATTAATATAATTAAAACTAAGACTTCTGTAGGAAGAGCAGCAGTTCCTAAAGGAATGGCGAAAGGAAGGCCCGCTTAAAACTCTTATTAATTTTATTTATTTAATCTGTTCGCTATAAAAGTATAAATAGTTCTATACCTTCTAGCGAGAGGAAAACGCTATGCTACCGCGTACTAATTTTAAAGTCCTTAAGCTTGTTAAGCCTATTAAGACTAGGTGGAATAGTTATTTAATAATATTTAAACGGGCTGTTAAGCTTTAAGGCCCTATTTCCTTAATAATATAGTACGATATTAATAAATGGAATAGAAAGCTTATAATAATTAAGTCTAGTTAATAACGTAGAAAGAATCCGAATCCGTATTAGAAGCCTCTTAATTAACCTCTCTATATACGAGTTAGTGGCCTTCCTATAATTAGGACGTTATTAAACAATATATTTAGCTTCTTAAGCCGCTTTAGTAAGCTACACTTAAGCTTAAAGAAAGAGGTAAGGCTGGGCGCAATGGCGTAATATAGGAAGTTATCCCTTATATAGCGTTTTTAATAAGGCATTACGAAGAAGCTAAGGCTTAATTAACTAAGGTAATGACAGAGGATTATCCTAATTAAGAGGCAATTAAGGATTACTACGAAATTAATATTAATCGCAGGTGGGCGAAGCTTTAAAAATACTATATAGCGCTTAATTAGACGCCTATCTACTACGCAGCTTACCTACTATACTCTAACCTTAAGCGATTCTGCTAAAATAACTAGAAAGAGAGGCCTAATTGGATAACTAGCTGTGACGCTTCCTTCTAAAAGCTCTGGCTTAAGTATAAAGGAAAAAAGCTATAGTTGGTAGGGTAAGCCTCTAAAAAAAATTAGCCTTTATAACCTAATATTAATAACTTTATTAAAAGCTTTAGAGGCACTGCCTTTACTATAGCACCTTCCTTATTTAATGATTAAGAAGACAAGTATAAGTAGTAGAAGAAACTTAATCCACTAATAGAAGATTACCTACTAGCTTACAATCCGTTCTTATATTAGAGGATAATAGTAATAAAGTTTCCTAACCTTAGCTAAATGGCGCTTAATATACTAAGTATACTACCGTTAAGCTGCGACTGCAAACAATTGTTTAGTAAGCTCGGTAATATACTTAAGCCTTATCGCTTATAAATACGGCCTAATATTATCGTAGCCTTATAGTGTACGCGAAGCTAGAACCGTAACGGCTTTATTAGATATAGAAAATAACCTTTCCTAATAAGGAAATTGTATACTAGTTCGGACTTAACCGGAGATTGCGCTATTTAATTTAGTTTGCTAGCTTTTAAATAAAGCAATAAGTTCTACCTAAATTTTTAACCCTAGCCTCTAACTGTGGTGCTATTAAGAGGCGTATCTCTTACTTTAGGAGCTGTTTTGTATATATATAATGATATATAGGGAGGACTGGCTATATAGCCGGATTAATATTGCTGCCGTTATAGAGGCGATCGATTTTTTAGGCAATCTTTTATATAGGAAAACTCTGCATTAAAGTTGGAGTTATGTAACCTTATCTAACCCTTAAGCCTAGTATAACACCAAACGCCTATTACTAAATTGTAGTATAGAGCTTCTCCTCCTATTGCGTAAAAATGTATAATAATCTATCCAAATAGTTAAATCTATCTAAACCGTTTGCTAGTTTAATTAACCAAACGAAATAAATAAGCTTAAAGCTTTAAAATATCCAATTAACTAATCCAAAGATCTATGGTTTAAATTATTTGTTTATTAGCAAGTCTGCTTAAGTATAACTACTTTTTATTAACACTTTAAAAACACGTATAAAATTCTTACTATACTAAAGCAATCTAAAGTTAATATAAATACTAAAGCTATACTATATTGTTTAATTAATAAGCTAAGAAATAAGTAACTAGGCAAGATCTAAGAACTATAAAAGTCCTATAAGAGTTAGTAAACGAGAAGACCTTTCTTAATTCCCTTATATACTTAATCGTCACTCGCAATCTTCCTTATATAATTATTAAGTAACTAGAGTTTTAAGCCTTTTTATAAATCTATAACTATATATTAATAAAAGAGGGTAGGCCCTTATATAAATCTTACAGAAACGTGCCTATTTTAATTAGTAAGATATTTATAATCTAAAAGGATTATATAAAGTTAAGGCTCTAGAAAGCTAAGCTAAAGATCTATTTTATTACTAATTATTAGACGGCTTTAAATAAAATAGCTTATTAAGTAGTTACTACCTATTTTATAAACAAATTAAGCTAGCTATTAAAAGCTATAATCGTATTAAGAGAGCATAAAGAGGTATATAAAGGTAAATAGTAGGCAGAGGTAATAATAAAGGTAATTAAGGAATATAAGATTCCTAAAAGCTAGATTAGTTACCTTACTAACAGGCTTTATTTTCTGCCTTTGCTACTATTAAGTTTTATACTAAATATACCTAATTTAGGTAATAACTACGGTAGTAATAATAAGCTCTATTAAATTCTATAAAAGCGCTTCCCATTTTAGAATACTATATAGCACCAAATTCGCTATATTAGCTATATTATTAACCTTATAGTATAAGCCTTCCTTTTTTATAAAGATAAAGAAGTTATTAAAGTCGCGATTTACGTAATAAAGGAACTCTAGTAGGAGGAGTAATACTTAAATATTTATTTTAAAGGAGAGTATAACTAAGACAAAGCTACTTTTTAAAAAAAGTGGGAAGAGATTAAAGCCCTAGGTAGGATATATAATATCGCTATATAGTTAAAGCGTTTAATAAAGCAATATTAAGCCTTTCTAAAGCTAGCTAAAAAGATACTAAAACGTAATAATAATATAAGGTAGAACTTATAGCCTCTTATACTATAGCTAGCAATAAAGCTTAAAACTATAATTTAAGTCTTTATAAATTTATACTATAAAGAGATAAGCACTAATGCTCTTAGTTACAATAAATAGAATATAATTTATAAAATAATTGCAATCCTATTACTATTTAAAGATGTAATAAAGGCCTTAAAAGGCAATTTAATAACTTTAAATAAGGTTCTTTAGAGTATAGATTTCCTTATTAAATATATAAAAGAGATATAATAGGAGTACGCTTTTAATACTTACCTCTTAACGTCTCTTTTAACGATATAGTTTGCTTTTAATAAATACTATACCTTAATTAATAAAACACTAATATACGCGGCAGCCTTATTACTTAATTAAATACTTTAATAGGCCTATTTTAATAAGAGCTAGAAGACAATTAATAAGTGTTACCCTAGTATAATTAAGTAAGCAATTAAGGTTGCGTAAAAGCTATAGTAGAAAGAATATAAGTTTAAGCTAATTAATAGTAAGCTAATTAGGTAAGTAGATCTAGATCTAATTAAAAATATATATAAGAGGTAGTAATATATAAGGGAGCTTAAAAGCCTATCTAATAACGATAAATTTAAATAATTTATTACTATATAATCTACCTCTAATATTTATAACACCACCTAACTTATCTTTTTATAGGCAAATCCTCTACAATTAATTGCCGGCTTTTCCCTTACTTAGTGGCTTAAGCCCTTTTAGTAAAAGCTCTACCTAAGGCTTTCTTAAATAGCTATTAATATCCTCTCTATACTAGTAATGTTAGCTAAAGCAAAATAAGTCTTTTTAGGTATATGGCAAGCGATCTTATAGTCGCAATATAGGCTTAGAGTTATGGTAGTTAAATAAATAGAGTGCTTAAAAAGCTAAATACGCAAAGTCGCCAAATCTAGCAGCTTTGTGTCAGCAGAGGTAGCAGCTAAGGTGTTAAATATTAAGGGAGGAGTTAGTAATACGGGCAGCAATAATATAGGCAATAGCCGGGTGTTAGATAAGGATAATTAGTACAATTAAGAGCCTTCCTAAACACTAAGAGGCTATTACCAATTTGGGGTAAATATAGGAAGATCTAGGTAAGTCCTATAGGCTATCTACTATACTAAAAATCGGATCTTAACCCCAAATATAGGTAATTAATATAACTACGCAATTAAATCGCAATCGCCTCTTATAATTATATAGTAATCGCAATCCAACGGCTGATTATAATTATATAGTTATTACCATATCTAACTTAATCTTTTTCTTCCATCTCTAGAAGCTTTCTCTCGTCTTTTATTAGTAGTATTCACCCTCACCCGCTTCTAGAAGACTTCTTAAAGGATAACTGTAAGCTTTGCAGTGCGAAGAATTAAATGAACGACTTGATTGTAAATGTAGATCTAGAGTATCTATATACACACGAACAAATGTGGGTCACTAGTACCCCTTAATCTTATCCTCAATATAGCCGTAATTGACATTTTAGGCTAATTAAGGCCGGCTGTAACCTTTACGTTCCACAGTAGGTAATACAGCAGTGTCTTTGACGTAGTACTGGTAGTCGGTTACAATAACTGACAGGGTGAGGGAGATTGATTGCGGGGACTCCATGTGATCTGATCAGAGCACTGCCATGCTTTTAGACATCTCTCCGAAGAATGACGAGGTCCAGCCTTACCCTTAAACCATTTAAGCAAGCTCCCAATCTAATGCCGCGGATGGTGTCAACCTGTTTGTCGTGGTGTTTAGACGAGAACCTGAATGCCACGACGGGGCAGCAAAAATACCGCGCTCTTTCGGCGGAGATTTTGCGAATCGGTAGCCAGGAATTTTTGCAAGTTGAATTGGATAAATGAGGAAGTGAAAAAAAAAAATTTTAAAAAAAAGGATTAATTTGTCTTTACCTTAGAATACTAGTTACAAACCACAATATAACTCGCGATGGCTCCAAAGACGCAGGCGATGACTGCAGAGAGGAAGGAAGGGAAAAGAAAGAAAAAGGAACGGACCTCTTTTACGGACGCCTCGAATCCTTTCTCTCCACTATTACAGCCTCCTTTACAGCCTTCTTTCTCTTTTACGAATAACCCCAATCCACTCTCTCCGCTATTATAGCCTTCTTCTTTATACTCTCGCCCCCCTATATCACCGCTCCCGCCATACCCAGCTATATCTCCTCCACTAATACCTTCGCCTTCGCCTTCGCCCTCGCCTCCGCCATCAACACTAGCTTTATAACGATATCCTCCGTATAAGCCCGTATACCGACTAGCCCTACTAATACCTCTCTTCAATAAAACTCGCCGCCGCCTTCTACTATTAAGTCTATAGGGACTACGAAGACCTTATAAAGTGCGCTTTTTACAATAGGCGGGTATACAGCTAGAATGATAAAGAATACTCTATTAAGGAGTTAATGAAGGAGTATAAAGACAATTGCTCGTGGCCAAAACTTAAAGCCGACTTCTATAACTATCTCCTGCCCGTGCCCTAAAGTACTTCAACACTTCGCGTACTACCTACGCCTATGCCTATGCCTACGCCTACTATACCTTAAATACCTTAGAAGCCGCTTCCAAGCCATATACCTCGGCCATTACTGAAACGTAAACCACCACCTTAATCGCCTTAATCACCTTACCGACTACCTACCTCCTCTCCCCCGCTATCCCCTCTATAACCACATATATACACCTTAGTACTAGCGTTGTCGCCCCTATAACCGGTTTAACCTCGACCTTGACCTTGCCGGAAGTCACTAGGTCTAGTACTTATAGTTTAAAACCTTATAGCACGATTTTATAGTAAACCGTCTCTATTCTAATAACTATAACTATAACTATAACTACTACTACTACTACTACTAGCAGCCCAGTTAGTTGTATAATTCCTATTATATATTCTACTAGCGTTTGTAAATAGGATAGGAGTAGCTATTAAAGGGTAGCTAATAGTAAAAGATATATATTAATAAATAAAAGGATAGGAATAGGCGTTAAAATCTCGCTTTCCTACTACTACCTAATAGTTATAGTAATCTAGTATTTTATTAGGGAGCTATAAACCCCTAGTTTAGATATTTATAAACTATTAAAATATAGCTACTAGTATATATTAAGCTGCTTAGGAAGGATTTATATATATAAAACTATAGCGCTATAGCCTAGAGGTTATATATATAGTATTATACGTAGTATAATATAACGGATATAGGGGTAAAATTAAAAAAAAATTACTAATTACCTTAGCAAGCTTTAACTGGAGAGTTAAATTAGCGGATATAGGTAACCTTTTAGTTAAAAAGTTAATTTTATAATCTAAGGGACTTTAATAAGATCTATTAAATAAAGTAGTTACTATTAGGTAATAGGCCTATACGTTAGGGACCCAACTATTACCTCCCTTATAGTTAACTCTTGTTAAAACAATACGTTCCGTATAACTTTTTTTAATCGCTATAATAAGGTTATTAATATACTGATTTATTATATGGATATTATATAAGCCATCTATCTAGGGTCCCCTAGTAGTGGCTAGTAGTTAACTTTTATAGATTAAGCTTTTTAAGCTATTCTAGTTGCTGTATATTAGATATAATAATATCGCCTTAGTGTTCTTAATATTAGAGCAGTACTTATAGAGCCTTTATATCTTCTATATATGTTACGAAGTAAGTATAAGCGGCGATAATATATAGCAAGGTAGATATTATTAAGCTATATATATAAACTTTATAAGGAGGTCAAGACGTTACGTAAGGAGAGAAGGTAGGAAAACGGGAAGAAAGGGCATATATCGTTAACTTAGTTGCTTAGTTAATACGTATATAGGGCAGAATAGGGTTTAGGTTATAGTCCTAAAAGAACTTAGCAGAATTTAGTAGAACTTAGCAGAATATAGTAGAATGCCGTAGATTGCCGTTAGATTACTATTAGATTGCTATGAAATTGCCATTTTACGGTTAGTCTCTAATTGCTAAGTTAGTAGAAATAGGTAAATGTGTGTAAGGTGTTATAAGGGTATCCCGTAATAGTACCCCCCTTTAAACTTAAGCTTCTGCGAGATAGGGCTATAGTAGTTCTAAGTAGAGTTTATAAAAGTCTTCTATAGCTTATATAAGTCTTATATGTAACGGAACCTTATAGCAAGTACTACGGTAGGTCCTATTAATGGGCTAGGTATATAGGTATTGCAAGAAAGTCAACAACGTAATAACAACTAGTGGAGTGGTTGCCTAATAGATTAACTCTAATTGTATTCTAAGAATCACTACAAGGAAGGAACTATCTAGGTAGGGACCAAGGGTCCTTAAATACACAACCGTACTCCTATAAAATCCTTCTTATACGTAATGTACGTGTTATATATAAGGTATATAAGTTCCTCTCGTTCCTCTGGTTTAATACGTAGCACATCATATAACTTACTTACCACTCTTCGTTACATAGTTCCACGGGTCCCATTCTAGACCGTACTTGTATTAACCAACTAGCTTCTTCCAACTCTTCTCCAAGTAGTTATAGCATTGTACTTAAAGCGTCCGTAACATTATAGAGTTAACGGATTTCTATAAGGACTTAGTAAAGCCTCTCTATTTCGTAAGATATATATATTAGCGTTTCCGTTTATTATACTTAATATTATTAATTCTTTTAATAAAGTACTTATTCTTACTATCTACT
>Ga0307515_10019451_pt1 | contig 12213 bp, 7 predicted proteins | sample 17_EM_MG_FD_194513 | JGI IMG/M metagenome (GOLD analysis project Ga0307515, IMG submission 194513) | Populus trichocarpa ectomycorrhiza microbial communities from riparian zone in the Pacific Northwest, United States - 17_EM | ecosystem: Host-associated > Plants > Roots > Unclassified | place...
TATTGTATTATTATCAATTGAAAGATGCACCACTCAAGCTCTTATGAAGAAAATGGAACGAAAGTTTCACATCATATACCACCCTGGCTATTTTATTTAGAGTTGCCATGATGGTGATATCAGTTGTGGGAGATATTTGTGTTAGGGGTGCCTATGGAAACACCATGTATGGAAAAGAAACTACAAATCAGGAGCAAAACCCAATCCTCCTGGTTGGTCTAAGCGATAACTGATGGTACTTTTATACAAGTAGATACTGTATAGTAACTTGCTCCTGTTAGAACACACATTACCAGGTAGAATCCGATTGCTTCCGTTGCTTTGCAGTGCTGAAAGCAACGTTTCTGCCTTTCTTCATTGAACAACTAGGAGCACCTAGTTCCAAATGCCAACCCCCTTTACCATGTCTACCATTTACAGAAGTCCTGGCAAGCTCAGGCAGGTGTGTACAGGTTAACACGAGCCGTCCAGTTTCACCAGATTTCCAATCCAACAGTGTAAATCAGATTTGACAATTATATCCTCCGTATTTACTGCTTCCAGCTTCCAATGCAACATCCATGGAAAACTTTTTTCTCAACCAAACTCCTTGTCCTTGGAATGATGTAGCTTCGTTGAACTAAATTTGATTTGAAAAGGACTGATGCATGACAATAAGGCCAGAACTCTCCACTTCAACCAGTCAAGGCACCAGAATAACCCTGCTCTGGCACCCATCTCGTCCGAGGCGACCACCATCATCACAATCGTATTAAGTGGCGGAAATAGGCTGCCGAGAAATGTTATTGCTATTTGCAGGAAGAAAAGGTATCGTTTTAACGAAGCTACAACAGATAACTATTAATAGACCATACATAGCATTTCATAATCTACCAAAGCAAAATTTCAAGTGCTTCACAACCTCTTGTTTCTACATGAGTTCAACATGAATCACTGCAAAGGTGAAGGCGAAAATCTAAACAGCAATTCTGAACTGCAAAGTAGCTTTACTCATATCAAAGAAAGAAGTCTCCATTTGGAACCAAATAAAATCAGATCCTTCAAGATCACAGCCTTCTACCTCTTCTGCCACCCTTTCTACGAGTGCTATCCGTTGGAATTGGAGTAACATCTTCTGAAACATCAAAACAAGCCAAAAAGAAAAAATAATATTAGTACTTCCATATCCCATAGCTAACATATCTGAAAAATTAACATGCAAAAACAAAACCCAAGTCATACACAAATTGCTACTCTAGGCAACTAGTTCACTCTAGAAATTGAAAAACAACAAAAACCATAAGTTCAATTAACTAAAAGGTTAATTGAGGGGGAATCTGAAGGAGAAAAGGAAATCTTATAGTAAAGAAGCCTTCATTTAAAGCAAGCAGCTTATAAATTGAAATGTAAAACATTGGTATAGGAGACATGCACAAGGGCCAAAATCCACCAGAGAAATTTATCAGAGAAAGTGATTTGCCAATAAGCACAGCCTCCAACACAATCTAGGTGGATGGACCAATAAACCCAGGATTTGCAACAAAATCAACCGAAGAGGAACAAAACTGATTGATACATTTATAGATAATCTTGCACAATTCAAAGTCAAACACAGGAAAAAGGACTTGCCTATGCGGCCAATTCTCATTCCAGAACGGGCAAGGGCACGCAGGGCAGACTGTGCACCTGGACCAGGTGTCTTTGTCTTGTTCCCACCAGTAGCACGAAGCTTAATATGAAGGGCAGTGATACCGAGTTCCTGCTTGATAGGAATGAAAAACTGGATAGGTAATTTTGCAGTTCTACATATGATGCTTCACTATTTAAAAAATTCTAATGCTAAATAAAATTGTTCGATTGTGCAAGTTAACAAGGATAGTGTCAGATTTGAATATCTCAAAAGGAAATAAAGCCAAAAGGTTTTCCATAAATCACCACTTAAGTGATTGATGGCAGGCTCCAAAATGAGATCATGTATTTAATATTTAAATGAAAACAAAGTGAAGTGCTTCCCAGCTTTATGTTAAGACTGGATACAAACTGTAATTACTCAAGCAATTACAAATGGCATCTCAAATTCTGGGCCACTCATGTAATATACAGCAAGGGCACTGCTAAACCAATAAGATACTAGCCTCGAGTGCCTCTTGACACTGTTGAGGCAGTTTCCTAGGCACTAAAAGTCACCTCAAAGTTAGGGCACTGCAAGATTGTACAGCTTCCGATTCAATGGCATCTTCTCTTATGATCTTTCTAGTTAGCGCATAGTGGCTTAATTCGTATTCAATGAGAAAAATCAGTCATTCAAAACCACTGATGAAGTATTTCTTGAATTAAGTACGGTAGAAAAGCGAGGTAAAGAGAACCTCAAGGCTGCTAGCAAGGGTTAAGGAGAGGCTCTCTCGATAAGAGCCTTTTCTTAACCTCTCCTTATGCCTTATTTCTGAGGTTATGAGTCTCTTTTCCCTGCAGCTAAACAACGGTAAGAGAGGCAAACCTCTCTCATTGCGTATGTAGCTAAGCTCCCGAAGGACTTCTTTCTATGCCGCTAATGTAGCTAATCTGCATTCTCACTAATAGCTTACCATCACATAAGCAATAGGTGAAGCACCAAGCTTGGTTTTGGCTACAGGAGTCCATATACCAAAAATGAAAGCAATCTCCTCTAACCTATAATGAATACATTATAAGAACAACATTTTTTACAAAAGATTAAGACCTTGCATCTCTGTGAAACATCTTGTGCAGCAAGCATGGCAGCATATGGTGAAGATTCATCTCTATCAGCTTTCACCTTCATTCCACCTGTAACAAAATGATTATCAACTTTGTTATCCATACAATTAGAGTTTATTGATTCATGTGCATGCATGTATTTCTCAAAACCTATAAGGAATAAAGCCATACTTATCAAACATACACAAAGCCACAACTCTGTACAAAAGAAAACATAAAAGTAGCAGATCAAGCTACAAGCATCACTCGCACATACCTACATCAATTTTAACTACCCTACACTTGCACAATATACAGCATCTCATATAGGTGGAACTCCTGATAATTAATATAAGAAAAGGCATCACTTACCAGTTATGCGGACAAGGGTTTCTCTTCCAGAGAGATCAGTCACATGCTGCAGTTGAAACAATCAATCAAAGTAAATAACAAAACTGAACATCAAGTAATGCCACTCGACAAGGTATCAAGAAACCTCTGTTACTCACAATGAATGTGTCATTAAAAGATGCGAAGATGTGAGCAACCCCAAAAGCATGCTCCCCTTCCCTCACGGTGGGTCCAAGGGTCACATTTTCTTCCTTTGGTTCTCTAGTCCTTCTCTTTGACTACAAAATCCCTCATACCATAACATAAAAAGCCAAGTACATTAAAATTCAAGACATCTTCCAAATGCTAAGCAAAGCTTACTGTCTGTCTAAACAAACCACAGCAATTAACATACTGTAATGTTCCAACATCAGACCATAATGCAAAAAAAAAAAAAAAAACCATAACTGCAAACTTCTTTAGAATAACACAACATGCCGAAATATATTCAACTCTGCCCACTTAATAAAACAGGCTGTTAATTAACCAACATCATACATTTTTCTCAATTTTTTCTTCCCAGGATAAGTTTTAAGTAAAAAAAAAAAAACGTTAGTCGTTCAAATTCTCCCTCACCAAGGTTCAATCTTTAAACTCCTAAAAGCAAACAAAATCAATAATTACATGCTACTTGACAGTGATTCTACAACAAAAGGGGTATCGTAAAATTTGAGTTCCTCAACAAAATAAATCTCTCAAATCAAGATAACTAAATACCCTGATCTTTTCATAAATCAATGTGCGGATCAATGGTTAACAAGAACAGTACTATCTGAACATCATAAAACGAATCAAGGAAAAAGAAGGATCGGCTTACCATGGCTGCGAAGAAGTGAGATTGAGATTGGTTTCTGCGGAGGCTGTGTTTGGTGAAATGCGAAAAGAAAGAACCTATAGTGAATCGGCTGCGATTATATGAGACGTGGACGGGTTAGGGTATGACTCCTGCGTGAGACTGTTTTAAGTTTTGGAGTTTCCATTGAAGCCCTATAATTTTAGGTTGATAGTAAAAGGGGTACCTATGAATCGTCTTATATCTTTTGTTGTCATGCTGCTCTCTATTTTTCTTATTTTACTAGAAAAGGTACAAAAATATTCCCTTAAAAGTTGAGATGCGCCAAAAAAAAAAAAATAAACAACCGATTAAATCAAAAAAATAAAAAAAAAATAACTAGAAGAATCAAACAAAAAAAACCGAATTAATTAATTAAAAAATCACAAAAAAATTCCAGTTTGGTTTGATTTCGATTTTTAAAGTCTGAAATTGATTGAATGGAACCGGTTCAACTAGGCCAGTACTTAAAAAAAAAACAAGTATAAATAGGATTTTTTTTTCTAACCCTAACCCTAAATTAGTATTCCCTAAAAACAAAATTAATCGTCGCCCCTCCCTTTACTCTTTGCGTCTCTCTTCTCTCTGATTTTCCTCTATAATCCACGGTCCATAATTGTTAAACTCTGCTCTATGCTCCTCAATCTTTCAATCAAAGGCATGCCCCTCTTTACTTTTGCTTTTAATATTTTTATCCTTTTTCTTTCTATTTCTCACATAATCTTGTAATTGTTATATAATTTTTCATGCTTATGTAACCGAAAAAGATTATAATGTTGAACCAGTAAAAGGTTTTTTTGTGCTTTCCTTGATATTGATCTTGTAAGGACAACAATTGGGAATCAGGTTTGGTTATTTATTGAAGAGACCGAGTATAAAAACATCAAACACTCAATCAATGATGAGGATTTATGTAAACGATTTGTAATTGGTTTCCTCTCGTTCAAATAATAATGTTTTGATGGTTTTACATTTCAATAATAGATATCTTTTGATCTTCCCTTTGTTTTTTGTTTTTTTTTCCGGTCAAATGACTTCTTTTCTTTCCCATAAAGTTTAATTTTTGGGCAAGAATCTAATAAAAAGAAAATTAGGGTTGGATTCTGGATATCATACATGCTTAACCGATTTAAGAAAGAGTCATGCTTGTTAAGAAAGCCAATATTTCTCATAAAATAGGCACAAAGCTGTGAAAATAGAAATAAGATGAAAATATAATCCCTAAAAAAAATAACTAGTGAAAAAACCCCGAAAACAACAGAAACAAGATGAAAATAGAATCTCTGAAAAATATGGCTAGTGAAAAAAACCTAGAAAAAAGCTCAATTGAAATAATTTTGGTTTAAACTGGTTTGAAAGGGAAAACCCGAACCAAACATGGTTGGTTCGAACGTGTTTTCAGTTCGGTTCGATTCAAAAACTTGAAAAAATTAATTTCATTTTGGTTATTTATTTTGACTCAAAACCGAATCAAACTGAAAATGTTCACCCCTACTTAAAAGTTAGAAAGAAAGAAAAAGCTTTGTGAATACGATGTCGCGCTACACCGTGGATGCATGTTTTTCTTTGCATATAAAATAATGTCTTAAGTACAAGAAGCGTGTTTTATAAATTTGTTTTCTTTTAATTATATATTTAAAAAAATGAAAATGATGGTGAAAAGACAAAATTTCTATTGACAAAAAACCATAATAATTTAGAAAAAAAACTTTTGAAGGTATATAATTGGATAAAAAAGAGATAAAAAAAAACTCGGCTCAAGTCAATCCAAAGCAGCGTGATAGATATTTAACTTGGATAATAAGGGTGAGCCAACTCAGGTTAACCCACAAAATTCGTGGCTCAGGTTATAAAATTAGGATAACCTAATAGAAAAGAAGTTGAAGAAAACCAAAAAACTAATTTTTTTATTAAAAAAATAATGTCGAACAATAAAATCCAAAAAGAAAAGAAGTCATAAAAAAAGGATGTTGACCTGCATTAACTTTCCAAACTCATGGCTCAGGTCATTAGACCGAAAGTACCATATAAAAAAAACTATAAAAAACAATCCCTAACAAATCAAATGTTAAAAGATGAAATCGGGAAAAAATCAAGTACACAAAAGGATTTAAAATAAAAATTAACAATTAAAAGAATAAGAGTGAAAATAAAAATAAAAAATAAATTAGAGGGCAATAAAAAAAAATTATTAGAAGGTTAAATTGAAAAGAAAAAAATAACAAAAAAAATCAAAAGAAAGATGACCAAATTAAAAACAATACACCATAAACTTGGATTGAAAGATGAAATTAAAAACCATCAAAACTTTTACAAAAGAACCAAAGAAAAAAAATACAAATTGAAAGAATAAGGACCAAATTGAATAAAACTATATATCAAAAATTATAATTGAAAGATTAAATTGAAAATAAATGAAACTTTAACAAAAGGATCAAGGAAAAAAATTAAAAAACAAAAGAATAAGGTTAAAATTAAAATATCAAGAACAAAAAGGACTAGCTTGTATTTTTTAGGATAGGAGAGAGAGAGAGAAAAAAAAGGTCAACCGGCAACAAACCACCACATTGTCACATCAGGAAGAAAAGGATGCATCGACACATCTAACGGCACAACAAAAGAGCATTTTCTTCCATTGAGAGGTGCTGCTCATGCTATCCAAAATACGTAAGTGCCTCCCACACATCGACGCATACGTTGCACATGCCACCAACTTCTTGAAAATAATTAATATTCAATCAATGTCAAAAGACAAGAATACCTTTTAACACCTTGATAATTACAAAAAAAAAAATGAAGGAAAAGACCAAAAGGCTTATGAACCTATGATTTTATTTTTTTAACCCAAAGGCATATTTGTCAATTTATTGTACATGGTTAAAAGAAAAGATATTTCTACCCTTTTTCACCAATTTTATAATCTTATGATTCTAGGGACAATTAGATCATTTTATTGTGCTTAAAAACATGAAAAATACAATTATACCCCTGAATAATCCTTTAATAATTAATGCACCGTATGAAAAGACCAAAGCACCCTCAACACAAAAACAATTGGGTTTTTTAGGAATGGTGAAAGTCATTTTACTATTGTAGTGAATTGTACACTGAGTTTAGGTGCACAATACGGGTCCATAATATTTTTGCCTTAAGCTTTAGTTTTTATATTTAACAAGATATATAGGACTTGGTCATTTCACTGTAGCAGTAGAAATTGATTATTGTGGATTGCTACAATGAAATGACTATTTTTCCCTTGAGTGAAAAAAAAAAATATGAGCCTTAGTTGTGGGGTGCTTTAGTCTTTTTCAATGGCTCAATGATCATTAAAAGATTGTTCGGGGGTATCTAAGTCTTTTTCAGTTTTCTTGCATAAAAATATGTTTTTACACCCGAAGTCCATAAAATTTAAAGCTATTGATCAATGGTTGTTTTGACTTTTTATAAACTTTTAAATGGTAAAAATACTTCTTTGCTTCCGTGGTAAAAAAAGGCTGGGTTGTTAGACAAGGGTTTACTGGCTCGATTGACCTGTCTAAACGTGGTCTCAATTCGATCAAGTTAACACTAAGAATTTTTTTTCTTCAAAAAGAAACAAAATAACATCGTTTTGATAAAAAAAAATAATTTATCCAAATTGATTTGATAACCTATTAATTGACTTGACAACCTAATAATCGAGTCTTTTTTTGGGTCAGACCTCCTAACAACTATGGTTTTTTATGAGTTTGATCGATATTTAACCAAGTCAATAGCAAAATGATCCACACCTTAAGTGAGGACTAGTCTCATATTATTAGGTGTGATTGTTACATGTTACTTGTTTTTTATGTTTATTTACTAATAAGAAAATAAGTCAAATAAAAGATTTTATAGCCAATTTAAAGTTTAAGGAATAAAAGGCATAAAATATTTTATAGTAGAGAAAGCACAAAAAAATATAGTTGCAATTATATATATATAAAAAAAACACTAAAACATAATGTTCTTTTACTATGTAAGCATTGTTTCCCTTCTCACAAAATCATTTTGGATGGCATTGCTAATTCTATATTGACTATTTTTTATTTCTGTCCATGAATTTTATTTATTTGCTATTATATCCTTGCAATTGATTTTGGCATCGATTTATATGTTAGGATAATTAGTTAATCTCTTGATTCTAGCAATCTGATTCATTCTCACTTGATAGGGTAAATGGTAGTCGGTGCTTGATACTTGTAAGAAGTCCTATTTTGTGGATTTGGGGACTCTTTAATGCTTGAGTAAGTATTTTTTGAGAAAACATTTATTGATATTTTAGAGAGAGACTCTAAAATAAATATGTCATGTAGAATAAAGATTCAGGAAGTACCTTCTAATGATCTAATAGGTCTTTATATCCCATCTTTCTTATCTTTTTATTGTGGGAAGGACTAAAAGGTTCCATTTTTTTTTTATAGATTTCAATCCTCTTATGTCAAAGAGAGAAAATATCTCTAACTCGTTAGAGGAGAAAATATCTCTGAACTTATTAGAGGAAAATTTTTTTTTGACTTTATCAAAGAGAAAATATCACTAACTTTATTAGAGAGAAAATATCTTTATATGTGTGTGGACTTAGCGCTTAACTGAGCCCATAGATATCGGGTCTGGCAGTTCATCAAACTTGTATATTTTTGGGCACAACGCTTAGCTGAACTCAAAGATGATAGGTCTGACAGTTTTCTAGACCCGTATATGATTGAGCTTAACACTTAGTTAAACCTAGGGATGATAGGTTTGACAGTTCTCTAGACTCGTATATGCTTAGGCTCAGTGATTGGTTGAACTCAAGAATATTAAGTTATAACCCAGCCTTTGGTTTCTTTAAATGAGGATCCAAGAAAAAAAAAGTAGAAAAAAAAACATGTTGATCCTTGACATTCTTACTCTAGTTCAAAGATTTCCATCATCTAATAGATGAAGAAATACTTCTAAGCAAATAGCCTGCATATACTTACCTATATATGCATAAAGATATGTGTCATTCACATACTAGGTGTATGTTTTCTTAGTTAGTGACTATGAAAAATTCTTTCAAGTTCAAATCATCATCTAAGCCATAAACATCTAGGGTCTCTCTATAACCTTTATAAGATATTATGTGACATCCTCTTATTTTCTATTAGAAATATTATATTTAGATTTAACTTAGTTTTTTTTTTGATAAATCTGCTAGTAGATTTTGCTAGCTTTTACTTAAATAACATTTTAAAATCTCTTTAGTGAGATAGTGATGTTGATCACCAAAAATACTTATAATGATTTATTTTGTGTTCATAGCATGGTGGGTGTTTAATGGTTGGATGTTTCCCCTATCATTTATTTGAACAAGTGGTATAAGCATCCTCAACAGGCATCATTATTTAAAGGATAATGGTTTTAGGTAGTTTTGTCATAGGAAGTAGTTGAGTGATTCTATTGAGAACTTGGATGAATATATGATTTTTATTATTGGGGACTTCAAGGTTTATTGTTGATCTTATTGTATATTAACATGAGTTTCTTGAAAGATTTGTAGGATATTAATCATGACCGAAAGACCTGGATATAAGGTTGTTATGGAATAAACATAATCACGGGGTCAAGGCAGGCCATCTCTTAAGGTGTTGGCAAGCTACCACTTTCATTTTAGAAAATTTATTTGTTATTATTACCCTTAACATTGACAAGGTTAGTGTTGTCTACATTCTTATTAGGATCAAGTAAAGTCACATCACCATTTTGTATGGATATGTTGATTGTAGAATTATCATTTTTCTTGGTGGCCATGGAAAGAAGCATTGTTTTTTCACAATCACTAATTCCCTAGTGGAGTCCCCAAAATGTGTGTGAGGATTGTTGAGATACTAAGAACTAGTGTTGTAACTTATAGAGCAATAATACATCAACTAAGAAAGTGTAAGTAAGTGGAAGATCGTGAATAGAAAAGGTTCAAATAGATTAAACCTTAAAAGTTGTGTGTTGTGAGATCTTAGAAAGAGTTTTAATTAGCAAAAAAAATCATAAAATCAATAAAAAATCAAAAGATCCAAAATAAAAAGATCTCCTCACAATGTTTTGAGGTTGGTACTTATAATGAAAAGAGGATGTTCTTGACCACTAAATCATATCACATCATCTATTTATGAATGGTCAAATTTGAACATATAAAAGAAAACGAGTCATTTTGGGCTAAACTCCTTTAACTTTATAGAAAAGGCTAATGCCCCGTTTGTTTCATGGAAAGTGGTTTTCTGGAAATTATTTTTTAAATTTCCTGTGTTTGTTTGTCATTATAAAAGTTGGTCGACGGAAAACATTTTCCAATCAAAGAAAAATTTGCCTTGATTTTCAGGAAAGTGTTTTCCTTTTATTTTGGGTGAAAAACACTTTCCAGAAATTGTGAAAATTTAAAAATGTCATGTTATTTGCTGATTATATCAAATTTGGTCCTCAAACTTTTGATTGCTATATATTTTGTTTTGAATTTTTTTTTCAATTTCATCCCTTACAATTTGATTTAATTTGATTTTTATATCAACTTTGATCCTTATTTTTATGATTGTTAATTGCTTTTCTATTATCATTTTCTTAATTGAAATTTTTTATCTATCAAATTTGATTCTCATTCTTTTGATTTTTATTTATTTTATTTGAAATAATTTATAAAATTATAATTTTTTTTATTTTATCATCTTTCAATTTTTTTATATGTTAGATTTGATCTCTATTATTTTAATTGTTATTTATTTTATTTGAGATAATTTATGAAATTAGATTTTTTTTTAATTTTATTCTCATTCAACTTTTTAATTTATAAAATCTGTTCCTCGTTATTTTAATAAACTTGAAAAAAATATTAATAATTTATTTTCCAGCTCATTTTCCTTAACATAGCTAAACACTGGAAAATATTTTCCAATTTATTTTTCATGATACCACCAAACATCGAAAAATAATTTACTTTTCATGAATTAATTTTTTAAAAAAACTACATTTCAAAAGAAAAAATTATTTTTCAACAAACAAATAAAAAATAAAATCAACTTTGTTTTAGCCAACTATGCTTAGAGCCCACCAAGTCAATCAGGATAATACATCTAAAAAACAAGACATGGACAGTAGTCCTACCACAATACATGTGCCCATCCTTGCGCTACTTGAACCCTATGCTTGGCAAAGCCATCTCCTATTCATCTGGTGTGCAACTTAGATAAATGCCGAACCAGAAAAAAAAAAAAAAAAACTCTTGAATTAGTTCATAATAAATTAATTAAATTCTTTAAATTTTGGGGACAAATCAAATATATAAAAACCAAAATAAAATTTCTAAAAAACAGCATTTAAATTTTTTTCAAAGCAAATCAAATCTACAAAATGTTCCCACAAAATACTGACACGTTGAACGATAAAGTGATAACATGTGGATCCTACAAATGCAGATAATTGGTTAAATGCGCTGTTTATTTTCGCAGCCCAAGAATAATTTTTTAAAAAATTGAATTTTTAATTAAAATTAAAATTTTTATAATTTTAGATCGTTATAAAGTTTTAATATTAGAAATAAAATAACAGAAAAAATTATTTTAATATATTAAAATTTTTTTAAAAAAATAATGTAAAATCTACCCATCTATATTCCATACACCCATCTCAAGACTCAATATCACTGTTGCAATATTATCAGCTCCCATCTCTCTCATGTAGTTTTATTTTGGTCTTCGAGCTCGTAATCTACTTGCAATTACAGGGTCCAAGGCGCCAAGCACGAATCCAAATCATTTGTCTTGAGAAAATTCTCCTCGGCTACATTCCCCAGCTAGATCACAGAATCGACACAAGTTGAGATTTTTCTCTTCATCTTAAAGTTATTTATAATTGCGAATAACGGCACCGAACTACTAATTGAATGGTTATATGTTCTTAGATAAGCTGCTGCAGATTGACTCGCAAATTTGGGATTACCAGAGGACCACCATTTTCACATCTTCCACTACATGGGGATCGCCGCCCTCCACCAGGATGTTTATGTACAGCTTATCTAAACATAATGCAGGAGAAAAGATGGATTCTTTCCCAACATCAAAAGAAGCTTAATGATTTCTGTTAACAAACAAACAAATCAAACCCGCCCGCTGCCGCTGAAGTGACAGGCGTTAGAAGAAAGAAAAAAATATTACACGTATTGGCCCCAAAGATATGGTCTGGACTAACACCCTACAGTTAAAGAGAAATGTCCAATCCTGACTCAATGTGCCTCGAGATCTACTACATCTCTACCTGATTCTCTAAAT
>Ga0307515_10019452_pt1 | contig 12213 bp, 5 predicted proteins | sample 17_EM_MG_FD_194513 | JGI IMG/M metagenome (GOLD analysis project Ga0307515, IMG submission 194513) | Populus trichocarpa ectomycorrhiza microbial communities from riparian zone in the Pacific Northwest, United States - 17_EM | ecosystem: Host-associated > Plants > Roots > Unclassified | place...
AAGCTTACAAAGTAGGGATACTTTATAGCGTATATAGAAGAAATATTAGTAGAAGACGTCGCTAAAATCTATATTAAAGAAGTATTCGTAAGATATAGAGCACTAAGTAAAATTATATTAGATAGAGATTTAAGATTTATAGCAGTATTCTAAGAGGTATTTTTAGCGAAATAAGGAGTTAGAGCAGTAACTTCTACTATATATTATCTGCAGATAGACAGTTAAATAGAGAGACTAAATTAGACACTAGAGCAGTATCTAAAACATTATATTAATTACGCACAGAACAATTAGGTATTGTTATTACTAGTTATATAGTTTATATATAATATAACACTATAAGAAGGAATAGGTATATTACTATTTAAGGCGAACTATAGGTACGAGCTAAGAATATTATTATCGCCACGTTAAGTAAAGAAGATAAGTAGTATAGCTAAGTAAAGAATGGAGATACTAATAAATCTTTATAAGAACCTTATGGAAATAGCTAAGGTAGTATAGTAAAGAATAAAAAATACTACGACGTTAAGAGATCTAAGGGACTAGATCTTAAGGAGGGAGATAAAGTATGGCTACTATACAAAAATTTCAAGAGTTAACAACTAAGTAAGAAATTGGACTATGTTAGACTAGGACCTTTTAAAATTATATAGAGGATTTTACTAGTTATATTTAAGTTAAACCTACTAGCTAAAATAAAAATCTACCCTATATAGTATATTGTAATGCTAGAGCTAGCATATGGGAATATTAAGCTACTAGTTTATAAAGAAGACATATACAGAGAATAAGAGGAAGATAAATAGTAAGTTTTAAGAATCGTTAGTTATAAGGACGTTAATAATAAAATATAGTATAAGGTAAAGTAAATAGGCTATAATAAGACTACCTAGGAACCACTAGAAAATTTAAAGAATGCTATAGGAAAGGTATAGGAGTATTAGAAGAGAATAGGTTAGGTAATATTAATAAAGAAGGATTGCTAAAGAATGAGTTACCTAAGGGGGACCTAGGAAGAGCGACTGCTAAACTACTTAAAGTTGTTTCCTTTAACGAAGGAGAGTTAGTTCTCTTATTACTAAGTTCCTATAGACCCTATTTTATAAGCTTCTACTCCTTAAAACGGACCTTTTTACGCACTTTCTTAAGACGAAGCAGCTGAGTAGATACCGCGATGCGAGTATCTAGGGCCTTCTGTTCTGCATCTCGAGAACGCTTAAACTTAGTAAGGGCCTACGCCAGGTTACCATTAAGCTTTATAGCAATGGATTAAACACAAGACCCTAAGATAAATTACTTAGGGAACTTAGAGACTATTAAGAGTTATAAAACGCGTATACTTAGCGTTAGAGGTAGAGCGAATGTCATAGGATAAACAAATATTCGCTTTAGTATACTCTAAATAAGAGAACAATTGCTAAGATAAAGGACTCGCCAGCGTAATATAAATTAACCCCTCTTTTACACAATAAGAATATAGAGACGGTATTACTTTACTAAGCGATAATATAGCAGTAATAGTGTAAGTATAATATTACGCATGTGATAAAGAAGATACTTTAGGTATAATAAGTAACGATATTAACCAAGTTAATTAGACGGATATTATACCTCTAGTGAATAACTTAGAGATATTTGGAATCTTTAAGGATAAAGATAGAGAGGAGGGAGATGGTGTTACGGACGCTTTAAGTATAATATTATAACTACTTAGAAAAGAGTTGGAAGAAGCTAGTTAGTTAATATAAGTATAGTTTAGGATAAAGCCGGTAGAACTATATAATAAAGAATGGTAAGCGAGTTATATAACGTGCTACGTATTAAATAAGAGGAATAAGAGGAACTTACGTACCTTATATATAACACGTATATTACGTATAAGGAGGTTTCCTAGGAGTATGGTTGTGTATTTAAAGGACCATAGTCCCTACTCTAGATAGTTCTTTCTTTGTAGTGATTCTTAGAATATAATTGGAGTTAATCTGTTGGGCAACTGTCAGATAATCTGTATTCTCTGTGGCGTAGGACGTGCACGAGTCACGTGTATTGTAAATATCTTCGTCTAAGCCCAGGGGCCCTAGGTCAAGCAACGATTAAGATTATCAATCAATCAACCCATTTCATCAATGAATAGCTCTATATGAACTATCTAACAGCAACCACTCCACCAGTTATTATTACGTTGTTGACTTTAATTTGCATCACCTACACACCTAGCCCAATAATGAGCCTATTGTAGTACTTACTACAAGGTTCCGTTATAAGGATAGGTTACCTAGGTCCTTTATCTTATACTTCTTTATTAGTACTTTCTTAAAGCTCTAGAGCTTTAATTGATTTTCTCTAGTAGAGGCGACGCAGATATTATCTACGTAGAAGAAAACGATTAGTGATTTATTGTGGTAGAGGTACGGCTCCCTACTAACGGGTCTTAGCCCTAATTTGATAAGTTTATTGCTGAAGTCGTTGTATTAAAGACGTGGTAATTGTCAAAGTTTATATAGAGCTCTGCGTAGTAGTAGATATTTGCCCTTAATAGTAAATCCGTCTAGATACTTAATATAGACTACCTTGTTAATTAGACCGTTCGCAAATACATTAATAGCGTTGCCCTGCTAAACATCTAAATTAAATACTGCGATAATTGCTATAAGGGCTCTAAAGACTTTAGCTGCTAGAGTTGCTATATAGGTGTCTTTATAGATTAATTCTTATAAATCACCTCTTGTATAGAGTCGTGCTTTAAACTTCATTAGGTATTCGTTAGTGTCCGTTTTATATATAAATACCTATATAATAAGTACCGTTTTAATAAATAGAGTCTTATTTACGACTTTAAACGTTCTATAATTATCTAGATTAGTATACTCCTTTATAGCAGCCGCTAGGAACTCTACCTTATATTAGTAAGTTAGCAGCTCCTTCCAATTCTTAGGTGGAGGTAAAAGCTCATTACGATATATTTTCCTTTAATATTTAAGCCCTATATAAAAGGCTACTTAAAGCGATTAGAAGGTGTCTATCTCTTTAAGGTGAGTTAAATAAGCTCTATATCACTTTACTAGCTTTTTTAATCTTCTTCCTTTTATAATATTGTCCTTAAAGACCTTAGCTAAATCTTTCTTCTTTAACTCCTCTAGGTTAATTTTAATATACTTAAAACTAGGGCGTTAATAGATAGATAGAGCGGAGGATCTAGAGGTGCTTAAGGTGCTTAAGGATTCTATATTAGTAGGAATTAATTAAGGCTCTAGCGTTAATTTTAGTGTAGGTAAGCTAGGTAGAGGATTAGTCTTAAAGGTATCTACTATAATTATATTATCGCCTTAAGTATCTAGCTCCTTATAGTCCTAATTTCCACAAAAATCCACGCATTAATTTCTATTATTTTTAACTTAAATTTTATCTAGAATCTTATTATCCTTACTTATATCTTCTACTAGGTCTTCCTAAAGCGTCCTATTAGGGTTAGTTACGTTAATTATGTTTAGTATTTAATTAGCCTTCTCCTAAAGCAAATTTGCTAGATTTAGCTAGCTATTATTATAGACGAGTCACTTATTAAATATAACGTCTCTTATATAAATTACCTTCCCTTCGCTTAGTATATATATTTAAAAGATGTTTATTAAATTATACCCTACTAGATACCTAATATGGGCTCTAAGAGCAAGCTTTTAGGTATAAGGAATATTATACTTAAGTAGGTAGGCTCTACAGCTATAGGCATATAAGTGGGCTATATTTAGCTTAGTTAGTAAGAGGCTTATTACTAATTAAAGCTTTTTAAAAGGCGTCTTCTAGTTAAGCCGTCGGCTTAGTGTCCTATTTGTTATATACGCTACTATTTTAAAGACTTTAGGCTAGAGTTCTTCTAGTAGTTGTACTTTAATTCGCATATATTAAGACTTTGTTATCATTACCCCCCTAGAATATTCTGTAGGACCGTTTTATTCTAGTGTACTTAGAGCTAAGTACTTTACTATAATACCCTTTTCGGCTATTTAGTTATTGAATTTACCTTTAAGTAATAACTCGTTGTTAATATAAATTATAGTAACTTTAAAGCCGTAGCGTTGCTTAACTATATTACAATACTTAATAATTACTTAGGTGGTTAATGACTTTTACGCAAATATCTTAACCTTATTTATTTAAACTAAATCGTTAAGGAAATGGATCGCGTACTTGTGTCCGTTATAGGCTTTAATTCCCTAAATTAAATTTACATATATATAGAAGAAAGGCCTCGTCGCCTTATCTATAGGTGTCCTTTTTAATATAATCTTATAAGCTTTACTAACTATATAAGTCTTATATTTAATTATTATAGGGCCTTATAGAATCGCCCCAGTTACTTTCTTAGGTAATTGCTTAATAGTAGTACTTCCTATATATCCGAGTTAACTATACTAAAGTCGTCCATCTACCTTTTAATTTAGTAAAGGATCTGTTAATTAAGCCGCGAAGGACGCGTCCTCCGTTATTGGCTTTAATTTGTTATATTTAAGGGTTATCTAACTATAGTAATATCCGCAATATGCGAACTTCTTACCACCGCGACGGTAGAGGTAGTTGCCCTTATTATACTAAAAGATACCCTTCTTATTAAGTCTGTAATTATAAACTAAATTTATATAAAATCCTAGTATATACGTAGTTGTTTGTATCAATTTAATGATACAGTTGAGTCATATCCCGGGGCACGAAATACGTATAGTATCGTATGCTCTTTGGGATGGTGGTGACTGTCTCTTATATTGAAGCAGACTATGTGGTCTATATACTGATGCGACCTCCCCCTAATTAGTTAGTGCTTTAGGAATGCACCAGACGCGTAAGCGAGTGGTTGGTGCACCGAACGCGTAAACGCGTACCTGGCGTACCGAACGCGTAGGCACGCGGTCGGTACGACAGGTGCTGTAATTATACACTGGCGGTACTTGAAAAATGAAACTACCTATGTATAGCCTCCGTAATTACTCTAGTGGAACCGTAAAACATAAAAGAAATATATAAGAAATCTATAGGGGATCCCTCCCGAGGTGTCTTCTGGGCTGCCTTTTAAATGGTACTTCAAGCGGGCCGTAAGTCCTGCCTACGGTCCGTAAAGTAAACCGTACGACCTTCTGACGGGCCGTAAATGTACCATACGGCTTTCCGACGGGCCGTAAATGAACCGTAGTGCTCCGTTAGTCTCGTTCCACCCATTCTGTGACCTTTATATTAAGCTTATTTGTGTCAATTAGGGTTTTAAGGGCTTGACACGGCTTTGCCTTAGTTATAGCGTCCGCTGGGTTGTCTCCACTAGTGATCTATTTAACCTCCGCAATCTCACGTCGTTTGTAGGCCTGACGTAAGCACATTAGGTCGACTATAAGCCTCTTCTTCTATGTTGTACCTAGTTTAACTAGGCAGTTATAAAGGGACTTTAAATTGGTGTATAAAACTAGGGGTAACTGCTCCAGTTATAAAATCTTCTGGACCGTTAATTTGATTGCGGCTGCTATATTAAATCTATAAGCTAGTGTATATAGTTTAGAAGCTAGTACACTACGGGTTACTTGTTTACACTTAATTAAAGACTAGTGCAGTATATTTGCGTCCTAATTGCGGTCTGTAAGTACAATTATAAAGCCGATTTGTGATAATAGGTCTTTGTTATTAGTAAAGGAGGCGTCCGTAAATGCTAGTAAGCTAAGGGAACTTAGGTCTAGTGGTATAAAAGTAAGTCCCCTTGCTGCATTGTCAATTTGCCACTGAATGCGCTTATTAAGCTGCTTAATATTTTCTTCTTGCGGATCTACTGCCTGGGCCGCAAAGGATAAGTTGTAGGTAGATTTGGGTTGGCAGACTGTGGCAATATAGGCGCCTCTTGCATGCTGTGCAGCGTATTGGTCCTTTGTATTTATAGTCTTACGGGTCTCTTTACGGGAACTGGTGAGGTCCGTAGGCTTTACTATAACGGGCTTTAGGTTTTAAGCTTGGCGTTCCTGGGTCAGCTGGATTAAGTTGCCCCTTTATGTAATTAAGCCTCCGTTAAACTTAATTGGAGTCTGCTTAGTTAACTGCTCTTACGGCTTTGCTAGGAACTTAGCTTCTTATAGTTTAGTCTCTTTAGCGTCCGCAAATGTCCGGTCCGCTAAGAAGAGGGTATTATTTGTTTGGAGTCCAATAATACTAAGGCCGTTTAATAGGGTGTATAGGAGGTAGGGGTTATAGGTCGACTGCTCTATCTTGAGTTTACGGACGTGGTGCTAGTGATACGTCTTAAACTAGTGGTTTTTAGCTTCTGGTACTCCGTAAAGTGGTTTTATAACCCATAAAATTATTTCTAGTTGCAAATTGAGCTCCAGTGGTGGTCGTATAAAGATATCCCTACTTAGGTAGGTATTAGATTGTACGTAGGCTTGTGAGATATCCCGTAGGTAAAGAGCTACGGGTTTACTTTGCTGTAGGCCGGGTATAAGTGCAAGTATGATCCGTTGGCTGACTTGTTAGATTATAGGCGATTACGTAAGGACTAAGTCCTTTCCCTGGTCGTTATAAGCTTGTATAACGAGCCTTGACTTTTTAAAGGCTTTATTAGTACTAGGGTGCTTAATTTTGTTGATGAAGCGCGAGTTAAATATACGGACGCCTTGCGGAATGTCTCTCTCCGTTATAACCGTAAAGACGCCCTTTTTAAGTAGTCCGTTGATCTCTTTGTGTCGTGAGTCCGTAAAAGGGGTTTCCTGTACTAAAACTAATATATCTATAGGCGGAGATTGCCTTGCGGATATACCTGCGGAGGTTAGATAATTCTCTGTTATAGGGTTCTTACGGGGGCGTCCTTAGCTACGCTTTACAGTAGGTTTAGTAGGTTTAGTGGGTTTCTGGGGGACCTCTGGGGTAGGTAAGGGTGCTTTTAGTTTATTTAATTCGGTGGGTGTTTCTAGTTTGTTTGGCTTAGTAGGTGCTTCTAGTTTATCTAGCTCGACGTCATAGGTGTTTTTAGACTAAAAATAGGGTTTTATGGATGTGCTTCTAAAGCTTATCGGTCCGCTAGGGAGCTATATATAGTAGGTCTCGTCTTTTACAGCTAGTAAACGGTAAGGTCCAGTCTAATTGCCGCTTTTACGCTATATAAGGACTTTAGAATTAAGCGGGAGGTTATATACTAGGGTTGTATTAGGTCCGTTACAGTGGTATAGGGCGTTATTGATAGTTTATTTGGCCCGTAATTTGACTATTTCGGCCATTGCCTTCTGTATTGTAGCTGCTCGATCCGTAATAGACGGGGTAAGGGGGTCTAGTTTGCTTATCCTTGGGTAGGCTCTATAAACTAAGAGGGTAGGTACTAGTCCGTTAGGGCTAGCGGTGTTGTTAACGGCTTTTACGGCCATCTATAAAGCCAGTTCCTTTTAGATGTTCTTATACTCGTCTATAATAATCTGGTAAGCTTTCTATAAAGCTAGGTAAGCTTGCTTAATAAGCCTAATAGACTAATACGCCTTAACTGGAACGGCTTTTGTTAATATAGCCATAGCCGTAGCGTACTGCTGAAATTCCTTACTGATAAAGTTCCTACTAGCGTTGTGGGTAATATACTTAGGAGGTCTAAGGTATATATTAATCTAGTAGGTTTGTAAAATGTCCTAAGTATGTTTTGTGGATATATTTTGCAACCAACGGGCGGCTTAATAGTGGGTTGCCTTGTTAATTATATGTAATATTAGACTGCCGTTAATATACATAATGTTTATGTATACTAAGTGGTTGAAGTTAAGGTCCTTACAAAGGGTAAACTTAAATCTGCCTGGGGAACGTCCGTGTTTCTGGTAAAAAGAGCAGTATTTGGTTAGGTGGTTGATTGCCTTCTTATTAACGTTGTTATGTTTAGAGCGTTTAAGGACTCTATGCAGCTTTTCGGCTGACGGGTGGCCGAAACGGCGGTGTAGGCGGTGGATTTCTGTACTGGTGAGGTAGTATAGGTTATAGTTAAAAGATTCCTGAATATAGGTCCGTAAAGTCTCTCCCTATATAAGGAACGGGTGTCTAAATTGTCGTGTAATTGGTAGGGTAATATTCTTGCTTCTTAGGGTAGTTGTGGGGCCGATTAGGGTATCTGTAACATTGTTATAGTAAACCTATAGTCTGTCTATGTCCGCAAGGTAGAGTAGGAAAGGGGTGTCCGCTTTTACTATATGGAAGTTAACTGGGCTAATTGGAGTCTTAACTTTAACTGATCTAATTAATGCGGTTGAACCAATGCCGAATTGGATGTTTACGGCCCCAGTTTATATAGTATTAATGTCCGTATTGTTATTTACGGTGGTCTTATATATAAGGTATTGTCCGTAACCTGTAGTAGACTTCTTAAAGGTACTTGTATTGATTATAACGCTATAGAATTCTTTGGGGGTGTAGTGTTTTGTAGTGATATATGTAAATGGGTCCTGTTCGGGGTCCGTAACGTCTATAATAGGTCTAATAGGTGTGCTTGCGGGCCAGTTTTTGGGTGTAATTGAGTATATAAAGGAGCGGTCAGCTAATACGGTCGTAATATTAAAGGCTTGGCTATCCGTAAAAGGTCCAAAAGTAGTTAAGAATATCTCTAAGGTCTTCTGTTCTTAAGTATTTGAGTTAAAATTAATTATAAGGGCTTCTATTGACTTATTAAGAGACTCTTTTACTTCCTCTCCTTCGTAGTCTAAGATAAACTGGTTAATCTGTCTGTTAAATCTCTTCTTAGACTTGTTGCGTTTTTCCTAGGTATACCTTATAAACTAATATCCTTCCTTACCGCACATAAAGCACTTCTGGCTAGTTTGTCTGTGGGGGTATACTTTTGTACGAGAGTTGCTGCGGGGGTTACGGGTGGGACTTAGTCGGTATGGGTACTGCCGGCGGTAGCAGTAGTCCGTAAAGTAGGCGTCTGAGTTAGTTTATGGGTTTTGCAGGTCCGTAATAAAGGCTTAAGTATTATTTAGCGGGTTTAAGACTTTATACGTTATAATGGAGGACTGTAAATTATTGATAAGGCTAGCTACGGTGTCTGCGGGCTTATAATAGGCGTATTTATAGGGTTTTACTTTCTGGTAAGCTATAATAAGCTTATTATATAGGAAGTCGTCCGTTTAAAGCTTAATGTTAAGGCCGTGCTGTAGGTGCCGGAGGTCTTTAATAAGAATTTGCAGGTATTCTATGGTTAACTTTTCGGTATTCTTGTTAATTACGGTCCGTAGCTTAGTCGCATTCTATTGGGTAAGGATATTACGCCTATATTCCGGCCCTTTAAAGTAGTTGTGTGTAGCTTCGTATAGCTTATTAAAGGAGACACTAAGGGGGTTACTTTTAAGGTTGGTGTAGTAGTGGTTAAGGGCTAGGCCACGCAGTATGGTAGAGTAGGCTTGGCTGAATTCCCGTTTAGGAATATTAGCCTTTTAATAGAGGTCCGTAAAGATAGTTAGTTTAAAGTTAAAGTTATTGTTTTTACTGCTATATTTAGATTTATTGGTATAGAGCTTAGTTAAGTTGGCTAGCTCCTTGCCGTAGGTCTTTACTTAAGTGGGTTGCGGATTTATGACTTAGGCAGGTTACGGATTTGTAGCTTAGGCGGCAGAAGGGTTTTAGTCCGTATTTTGGTTTATAGGGGTATTACGGTCTATATTTTGGGTTATAGGGGTATTATGGTCTGTAGCGTAGTCCGTAACTTGAGAGTAGGGTATATTTTAGCTAGTAAGGTTAATTCTAAAGCCGCTTTAGTTTATGGGGCGAATTTGGTTAAGTGGGTTAGGTATAAGGCTAGTAATTATATTAAGTTTAGAAGAAGCAAAGAGTTCTTTTATAGCTTTAACCTGGTCTAGGATTTCCTCTTTAGTTTATTCTATTTAGTCCTTCTCCTGTATTATATTATATAAGGACCGTGTAATAGTGACTTATTTATCCTTTTTAACCTATATACCTTAGTGATATAAAAGGGTTTATAGGTTATGGATGGCATTAGGGTTATAAGCCTTAAGAATAGCTTCTATAAAATCCGTAAAGTCTTCCTTGTATTGCTCCCATAGGTCGTTATTTAGAAGCTTATAGTATCCGTATTTAAGGATTTTAAAATTAATATAGTTGTTAACGTTATTCGTAGACGTAAGGTTAACTCCCTGGCTCCACTTCTTTTGGCCTTCGCTGACTTGCTTGCTGATATCTGCTATACTATATAGTATAGTGTAGTACGTAGCGGGTGGTAGAGGTCTTATAGGGTCCGTAAAAGCGGTTAGCAGGTCTATAGTGGTTTGTAGAAGGGTAAGGGTGTCCGTAAGGGGTCTTGACAGGTCCGTAGTAGTTTATAAAGGGGTAGGGGGTCTCTATAAGGGGTCTAAAAAGACGTTGGAGGTATTGAAGGAGGGTGTAGTAGGAGTAGGGGTTTAAGGTTTGAAGGTAGGTTGAGGGTAGGGGTTTCTATACAGGTCTGTATTCGCGTCTATAAACTTCTAGTAAACCGTACTAAGACTTAAATAAGTATACAGAGTTAGTAATAGGTCCGTAATCCCCGACTTTTAACCTTCTAGTAGGTCGTACTAGGAGTCTAAATAGGTAGTCGCTGTCGTATATATCACTCGGTGGGAGGTGTTGAGTAATTGCTGATCTGTGCGCGCTTACTAATTAGTGTTTGTATTAATTTAATGATATAGTTAAGTTATATCCTGGGGCACGAAATACGTATAGTATTGTATGCTCTTTGGGATGGTGGTGACTGTCTCTTGTATTAAAGCAGACTACGTGGTCTATATACTGATGCGACCTCCCCCTAATTAGTCAGTGCTTCAGGAGTGCACCAGACGCGTAAGCGAGTGGTTGGTGTACCGAACGCGTAAACGCGTACCTGGCGTACCGAACGCGTAGGCACGCGGTCGGTACGACAGGTGCTGTAATTGTACAGTAGTATTAATAAGATAGATCTTCTGCTTTCCTAATAGGGTAATAATTATAACTTTAGCTATTCTAAAGCCTTTAATGTTTTCCGTATTAGATCTAGTATATAACTATTTACTAGCTAGTTAGATATTACCTATAAACCTTACTTAGTTGTTAATAATATATAGGGTTGTTATAGGGTTAAGAATTACACTATTATAGAGAGCGTAATTAGATGCGATATAAGCTCTAGCTTAATTAGCTGCAAAGCTTCTATATAGTTTACTAGGTAAGCTTTTCTACTCTATATTATCTGGCTTCTTATTAAATAACGTAATCGGTAAGTAACCTGGCCACGCAAGTAAGCTAGCCACCTTAAAAATAAAAAAATTCATACTTTAATATCCTAACAACCACTTTATAATAAATTTTAATAATTTAGATTTGGGCTTTTATATACGCTTTGCAGCTTCTATTAAAGTTGTATAGTAATTAGTTTAGTGGTTTTTAAAATATTATAATTTGGGGGCCAAAATAAAGCTAAATTGCTATATCTTAAAAACTACTAAGCCAACTACTATACAACTTTAATAGAAGCTATAAAGCGTATATAAAAGCCTAAATCTAAATTATTAAAAATTATTATGAAGTGGTTGTTAAGATATTAAAGTATGAATTTTCTAATTTTTGGTGGGGTTTTGGGGTGGCTAGGTTACTTACGTGGCCAGGTTACTTACCGACTACGTTAAGGCTTTATTCCTTAATTAATTATAGCCTTAAATTTAGGTAAAGACTTAGTAAGCTTCTGCTTTACTAACTATATTTTTAAATTATTTAGTTTCTAACCTAATAGTTAAATTAACTTAATAAGGTAGTAGTATTTCCTAAATGGGTGTAGCAATCCATATAGGTATAGCTTTATCCATTCCTTATCTAACCTTTTTAAAGATTTAGCTTCTAGCTTGGTTTCTAATTTGTCTTCTAATTTAGGCTTATTAATTAGCTCTCCTTTAAAGCTTACTATATAGGAGCCTTATTGGCTCCTCGCCTTCTAAGCTAAGTCCAATTAACGATAATTTTAGTAGACCTTGATAATAACTTAAAGGGTAGGTAGACTTTCTTTCTTCCTCTTAAGGTTCTATAATTTGTTTTTCTAGTATTCTAACTATTCTAATAAGATAGATTTAATAGTATACACGAAGTCCTTAACTAGTTAATGTAAGAGTATATATATTAGGTCCCGCCGCGCTTGCGACAAGTTCGCAAGCACTCTCAGTCTTTTTGGCCGTATGGCGACGTGGAGGCGGGCCACGT
>Ga0307515_10019453_pt1 | contig 12212 bp, 5 predicted proteins | sample 17_EM_MG_FD_194513 | JGI IMG/M metagenome (GOLD analysis project Ga0307515, IMG submission 194513) | Populus trichocarpa ectomycorrhiza microbial communities from riparian zone in the Pacific Northwest, United States - 17_EM | ecosystem: Host-associated > Plants > Roots > Unclassified | place...
TAGTCCTGCTCTGATACCATGTAAATTATTAAAGAAGAGATTGAATTCAATGCAACGATTTATTATTGATACTGTATTACATATTTATACAAGGCTTTTGCTTTACAGTAGGAAAGAAGAATTCTGCAGATCTCCTATTCTAAGTAGGAAACATAATTACAATAGGAAAGCTAATATCTACATATCTCCTATTCTAAGTAGGAGACTATGATCTTTGTTCTCTCAACAGTAATAACTACAAGAGATTTATGATATTAACACAATTTAAGTCTTTCCACCACAAAGTACAAGAATCCATCACATCTATCTAGCATGCAGGCCTTATAATATTAACAGTGAGGATCAATCATAAACTCACTGTACCATTCTGGTAAGAGGCATAATCCCTGATGTAAATGTCAACCAACAAATGCATATATAATAGCATGAATGCGTCATAACCAGACTAATGACTATGAGTACTGAGAGGTTAGGCTCCCAATTCTAATAGGAACAGAGTTAAAACATTTGCAAAGTATAGGAACGAGGAGAGTAAGGTTGAGTGATTAAGAAGGGAAGCGACTCGTAAATTGGAGGTCAACAGCATGGGGTGATAAAGAGAGAATTTGCTGCAGTTACTCAATGATAATGTTACAGTTACTCAATTTGAGTCAGTGAGGCTGGGATATTGAGGAAAGAAGGGGAGATGTGGGAAAGTACTGATAAGAGCTTGCAAGAGGCTTTTTCAAGACTTGAATGCTCTTATGGTAATTTCTTTTATCATATTTTTTTTTCAGAAAGTTTATAGCTTGTGGAGATTTTGAGTTCTATTTAACAATAGCAGTTGAGGTAACTTGGCATGAACTTTTATGTACACAGGCTGTTGCACTGGTTAGATTATGTCAGAAGTGAATATTTGACTGAATGCCTGGCTTTGTAACAGGACTGCAATAGTTATGTTTTGACTTGTGTATAGTGAGTTGAGTTAAGCTGTTGTTGTTTTATCGCTCTGGTTTTGGCTGCGGCTTTATGTTCTGAGGTGTAATGTGGCTAGAGAGGTATGGTCATGGTAGCAGAGAAGGTGAGGCAGAGGCTTTTGCCGGGCTCGAGCTCTCAAAGTAGTTGTGGGGTTGATGAGGAAATGGATTCCAAAGAAGAGATGAAAGATTGGCTGATGAGTGTTGGTATCATATCTCCAGTAACAAAAGAGTCTGCAGGTGCCATGTATCATCAACAACAACTGTCCTGTCAGGTCAAGTCTGTTTCGTTGACTCTGTATTTGTTTCTCATGGCTAATTGTTTGATAAGAGAAATTTAGATGGATATTCTTTTTATTATTATTATTATTATTATTAATATAGATGTGTCGTTAACTTGTGCATGTCTCAATTAATTCTATAAATCCTGAAGTTAATGACCATATAATTTTTCAATGGTTCTGAGAAAACTCAAACTCATAATTATTAGAAAATAAATTTAAAATCTAGCCAGTTAAACTATCTCTTTAATTTAGATGGATATTCATAGTATTACTTGCTTTTGTATGCTGAGTAAATTGTCATGTTAAATGGATCCTCTCTTACTTAATTTTCTTCCGTCGAAGAGAATTTCATTTTCTCTTTGTTTTTTCTCAGTTGGCAGAATTTGTCAGATTTCCTCTAAAGAAAGCTGGAGGAATGATCAATCTTGTATGGACTCTTCAACCGTGCTCGCACAGGTTTGTTTGATGTCACGAGCATCTCTCTTTTTACTGCTAGACCCAGATTATTAAGATCATTTGGGTTCCGCCATGCTAGACCCAAGCTCCTGGAGTTCGGTCATGTCAAACCCAAGTTTTTTGAGTTTGGCATCACCTTTCAGACCTAAATAACTTGGATATGACACCCCTGCTAGATCTTAGTTCATAGGGTTGTGGTCATGTCAAACCCAAATGTGATCTTAATTAATAATTATATAAATTATATTAACAATAACAATTCTTAATTTTAATCTTCAAAATCAAATTGAAACAGCTCTCGGATTGAATACGTAGATTGCACCGTTTATGGGTTTTGTTGTGAGATTCCCTTCAAATGTCTTGAGGATTGTGACACGGTAGACATTAGTATCATCAACAAACCATATTATCTGATTGCTAAAGATCTCCCCATAATTCTGGGATGATAAATATGGTTCTGTAGGCTCTGAAGAATACAACTGCATGCAATCCTTTCCTTATCCGCTCCCTCAAGACATACAAAGCTGGGTTTGACTGCACCAAAACAAACCACTAGCACAAGAGCTCGACAGCTTTATCAAAAATTAATCAACTGATATGCCACAGAAATATTGTATCCAGCATGAATATTGCTGCACCTTCATTATTTTATTCATAGCTTGAGCTAGCAGAGGTTTAGACCCTGGAAACCGGTTGCCAAATCATAACCCCTGAATAGAAATAAACGAAGTATGATTTAATCTACATCAGAAGAAAAGGCATGGAATGATGAAAGTGAGAAACATGAACACGGGAAAGGAAAACAAACCAGTTGGAGATGGATATATAGACATGTTGTCGGGTGTGTAATCCATAAATTTGGCCACAAGACTAGGCTTTGACATGGACCATCTATGCTCAGAAAAAAGCAGAATGTCTGCACAGGAGCTGTTCATTTTATAACTTTTCCATGGATGGATTGTTTGTTTCTTCCTGTACAGTCTCAATTTCCAAAGCATCCAGCTCCTGATCCAAGACCTGACATGGATCCATGACAACATTCCCGTGAATCTTCTGCCACAAGTGAGGACGGAATATCTGAATCAGTGAAATCTTCAAGGCTGGGATCTTCTTCCCAAGCATGAAGATTCCGGTTAGATCTAACTGCACTTGAAAACCCACATAAACATTTGCTCTGTTTGTTGCGGGGGATCATCAAAGTGTAAATCTACAGTTAGGAATTTGGTCCAGACCAGATCTCTGTGCATTAGTAAGCTTCTTATACTTCATCGACTCCTCAAAGTCAGATGCCTTCTCCCAAAAGAGACCTTCCCAAGCTGGGAAACTGAGTTATCAAGACAAGGTAATATGTTGTCATATTGTTTGTTTGAACTAAAAGTACTATTAAGAACATAACTAAGATTTTCTGTGAAAAAATAAAATAAATTACTTGAAAACATGAAAAAACTTGCATAGTTAAAATCAAAAGTCATGAGTAATATAAGTAAAAAATAAAATCAAAACATCATATAATATTTTTTAAGCACTAGTATAAAAACTATATATTAAGGTAAAATATGTAATATTGGCATTTTTGTGATTTAAGTTTCTTTAATGTTATTTTTATTATTTAAATAAAGTAAGCAGCCATTCATCTTAAAAAGCTTTGTTTTCCATGTTTTTTAATTGAAAGTTAATATATCTTTAAACTTTTTTTATATATATAAAATCACCTTTCTTTCACCCTTAAAAGTTAAGCATGTAAATTTTAAAATCCTTGAGTTCTTTTAAAGCAAAATAGTAAAATTTAGAAAAGTAGGAGGCCAAACATGCTTTAAAATTAGGAAGGAAACTAACAAAATTAAAGAAATTAAATAATAAATTTATATTGTTGATGTGCTACAAAAATCATGTCCCATTTTCTTATATTTTTTCTATAATTATTTAAGTTTTTTAAATAATAATTAAGGGAATTTTGGATATAAAAAGTAGTAGTATTTTCTCGTAAGGTGGAAGAGGTTTTTGTCAAATCTTCAAAACTTTGTATGAGATTTGTAATTTCATAATACTTTGAGATAATTATTGTAAGGTACTAAAAACAATGTAGTATATATATATATTAAAAAGAAAAAAAAGTTATTATATAGGAAACAAAGTGATAATAAGGAGAAAAAAAATGTATTGGAAATGTCAATTAATAAATAAACGAAATCATATTTTTATATTATAATTTTAATTTAAAAAATTACACTTTACGTTATAAGTCAATCTAAATTTTTAACTTATATAATATGATTTCTTAAATATCATATCTTTACATTTGAAAAACCTCTCTTTCTTGAGAAATCTCTTAAACTGAAATGTACGAACTCATAAATTAATCATATCATGATTTTAATGTGAATGGTGAGTTTTGACTAAATCGAAGAGTGAAGATATATAAAATAAGCACAGCTAATTTTAATGCTACCGCGCTAGCTAGGGTACATTTACAATTTATTGGAATTTTTTATTTTTTATTATTAATATAAATATTTAAATATATATATCGATTAATCATACCAACCATAACTAAAACTTAAAACCATAAAAAAACACAATTTATTGGAATTCTTATTATAAAAGTAGCTGGATTCATGAGTAATTGCACTCCCAAGACAGGTCAGATGCAATAATTTCCGGTCTCCTCCCCTGACGGGCGTGTTTGTTTACGTGTTCATAGACTGTCTTTTAGAAGAAAAAATAATATATTTTTTTTTATGTTCTTAAATAATTTTAATATACTAATATTAAAAATAAATTTAATATATATATATATATATTATTTTAATATATTTATAAATAAAAAATATTTTAAAAAACAACCACTATCAATATCAAACACTATCTTAATAGCAATTCAAAGCAATATTATAAATCTTAGCCCACACATGTCAACTCAATAATTTATTGAGCTGGAGCAAGTACGAGAATGTTTTATTTTAAATTGGTTTTATATTATTAAAATAATATTATTTTTTAAAAATAATAATAAAATATTATTTTAATATATTTATAAGCAAAAAAAAATTTTATTAAATAATAACTAACATAACATCAAATACTATTTTAATAGCAATTCAAAATAATATTATAAATCTTAATCCAAATAGGTCAACTCAATAATTCATTGACCAAAACTAGTACGAGAAAGTTTTATGTTCAACTGGTTTTTTTTTATTATTAAAACAATATTATTATTATTTTAAATAATAGCTTAGGTTGGCATGTAGACATGATAGTTAGATTATTCAACTCAAACTCAGGTTTCTTGAGATTAAGAATGTGTTTGGAAGTGCGGTAATAATTATTTTTCAAAGTGTTTTTAACTTAGAAATGTATTAAAATAATTTTTTTTATTTTTAAAAAATTATTTTTGATATTAGCACATAAAATCGATTTTTATTTTGAAACAAAAAAAATTAAAATTTTTTTAAAAGCGTTTTTAAAACGTAAAAACAAATAAACTTTAAATTTTTAATGATATTACCACACGTGCATCAATAAAAAAAAATTAATTTTGGTATGAAAAACGGCTTGGAAGATATCAATGACCATTTAAAAACAAAATCCTATAGAATAAACTATATGTGAATATGGAAAATGCAATCCTATGGAAAATGCAATCCTATATTACTCACATCTTAGCATTTGATTATTATTTTAAAATGAAAAAAAATGAAAACACGTGACATAATTAATTTCTTGTTTCCCATCTTTTTCCATCACCCCATGTTTTCTTTTGCACATCCAAAGGGAATAACTTCAACATCCCATAAAAAAAAAATTAAGCTTATATATAATATGATTTCTTAAATAAAAATAAAAATCATTTTAGAGAATTAATATGTTTTTGAGTGTTAGAAAATAAGGTTGTGGATGGTAACTAGGGTTTTATATTTATTAAAGAGAGGGAAAGGTTTTTTTTGTTAGTTTTTTTTTTCTTGAGATGCAATTTCATTATTTTAAAGTTATAGAATTTTTTAGTTATTATTTGAAATATAATAATAAATTTATAAATAATTCAATATTTTCTATTGAATTTTTTTATTAAAGTTTTAAGAATATAAAGTATTATAAATTTATTAAGTTGAGGATGGATAACTCGGAGATAAAGTGAAAAAAGATTTGAAGTAATTAATTTTCCGAATTTTTTTTATAGAGTCGGTGCTTATATATAGTTATGATTATGAATTCTTCTTCTTAATTCCTCCCCCTCAAAAAGAGACCAAGGCTGGACTTAGCTTCATAAAAGCAAACACAACTTTCTAGTTAAAGATTTACCCTGAAAAAGAGAAAGAGAAAGAAAATATCCAAGAAAGCACTGAGAGAAGCAAAGAAACAACGAAGGGGACAGTATCAGCATCACAACCCCTCTTGTAAGCTCCATCACCTTCTTTTTCATGTATTGCAGTATCTAATAATACTTTCCTGTTTTTGGCTCTTGGTAAAACAAGGAAAATAAAGGAAAATGCGGAGTTGTTTTCTGTTTGGTTGCCGGGAATTAATATATTACGGGAAGGAAAAGAGAATGTGAAAAAGCAATGAACTTATCTCTGTTCAATTTCCTAGAAAAGAAAATTGTGGGTGGGGTTTTATGAACATATATAAGGTCTCACTCTCACATAAGGTGCATATACTCTGTTTGGTCGCTGAGAAAACGATGTAAAGAAAATCCATGTTAACTCTTAACCATCCCAATTAGTTTTTTTTTTTTTAAAGCCCCCCAGTTCTCGCTTTCTCTTTGTTTGATGAAAGATGCACTAAATCTTGACGACCAAGAAACCGATCAGTCCCAGAACTTCTTTTCTTGCTCATCAAAATGAAAAATTTCCTAGGAGTTTTCTTGAAGCGAAAGATTGTATGATACTACAAGAAGAAGGTCAAGGGATGCAAAGCAAAGGCATTGAAAGAGAAGGAGACAATGCCGAGACTGGCCATCTATCTGAGAGAGTACAGTGCATGACCCTTCACAAGAGAGGAAGGAGTACAAAAGGTAAAAGCCCCATTAGTTGTGTTTCCCTTTTATTCTGCCAAACATGGGAATTGAAAAGCTTTTATAGTAGATGTAAAGAATTTGGTGGAAATTAACTTTAATTGTTCCTTTCTTTTGGACTCAAGAGTACTGTCATTTTCTTTTTGTAGTTCACGCTATAATTTTTGGCATGACATTGTTATTTTCTGAGAAAATCCAGCAATTTCTAATACTGATGTGAATTCCTATGTCCAATTACCTGGTGTCAGTGGAGAGGGAACCTCTAGCCTTAAGTGAAACTGGTTAGGTCCTCCATGCTTTTTCAAGGCACCTAAATAATCAAGGATGCCTGCCTCACATCAGATGAAAGTGAAACTTACTTGTAAATTATTACACCCTTAAATTATGCAATTATGCATGTTAAAAGTGTTGTCAAGATTTCCATTTTCTGAATCGCATCGAGGGAGACACTCTACTGTATCCTGCATAGGCTATTCTCCAGATTCAACAAGGAGAACAGCCATCAAACAAATTCAATTACTTTAAAGATAAGTCCACATGTATAAAAAAAACCTTGGCATTTCAGCGTTTCAGATGGTTAGAGTCACCTAGTGATGTATATTATTTGTTTTGATTAAATAGATCCTGTCACAAGAGCTGACAATTAATGTTGTTTTTTGGTGAAGAGGTTTCTAGGGGAAAGTATGGTCTGTGGAGACAAGAGCAGAATACTAGAGCAGCAAGGCTAGAGAAACAACTCAAAACAAGCTGGAAAATTGAGGAGCTAATTGAAGAGCAATTGAATAGGTTCCCTTCTAACTACCACAGTGCTGTGTTCCCAGCCAGGCTCAAGGATGTTCCCAGGCTCCTCATGCCTAAATGGTTGCTGCCTCATGAATTAACCACTCTGGCCTGGCTTGGGGATTGGCGGCCCTCTTGCATTCTAGACCTCGTCCATGCCCTGGTCCAATCCTCATCATTCTCACTGTCATCTTCTTCATCCAATTCAAATGGTGTTGAGAGGCTCCTAGCACAGCTTACTCATGAAATACGCATTGAGGAGGCGATAATAAATGAAGAAATGGCTGAGATTCAAGCTACATGTATCATTCACCTTCCCTTTGCTCCTGTCAGAAATCATCGAAGTGGTGCTACTGCGTTGAGTTGCATTCAAGCTGAGTTCAAGAAGATAGAAAGAGTAATTACCAAGGCCCAGCAACTGAGGTCCACTTTCTATCCCTTTGATTATATAACTGAAGCCTAAATACATGAACCACCTGAAAATGTGGCAGTTCTTTTTATAGTTAGACTGTTAAAGTATCTGTCATACTGCTGGCAATATATATAGTAGCAGTTTTCAGCTTATCTGATACAAGAATTTTCTTTGCTTGGTTCGTATCTGTTTTTGCATCTAGAATTTATTGTATTTGCATCCCCGAGACTGACACACAGACATATCTAGATATGGGCACATTTGGTGGGTTTTTTAAACTGTGTTATTACTGCCAGAAATATGTGCTCTTTACTTCAAAAAGTACATAAACTTGTGCCTGGCAGGTTTAAGGCGTTAGAGCTGGCAGTGAAGAAAGTTTTAAGGCAAAGTGATGCGGCAGAATTTCTAGTGGCATTTGCAGGAATTCAGGATGTGATCCACCAGTTAGCAGCAAAACAGAAGTTACCAAAAGGTCCAGCCATTCTGCCTGCCCTGGCCTTTGGCCCTGCTTAAGAGCTTTGTAGCTGTAAGGATCTTTTAATGGCAAAGATCAGTACTCTGGAAAGGTCTATATCAGAATCCAACTAAAGTTAGTGGAAATGTAAAGATTTGTAGATATTACTGACTTGACTTACCATGTTAGTTAGCTGCAAATATAGTTTAGCATTGGAAACTGCAGGTTAAATAGATACTATTATCACTTTGTGGGACAACTTTTTGTTGTCCAACTCATTATATGGAAAGAACTAAGAACAAGAGTGCATTACTTTTCCATGTTCTTACTTTCCTGGAAATGTAGTTTGTACCATGATTTCGGAATCAAGTATGATGAGAAGAAAAGAGCTGGGGATCTTGAAGCCAAGTAGCCATCGATGCTCTGTCCCGCACAAGGTCATATGTTAATCTCCGGATTCATGCAATCATCCGCATCAAGTCTAGACTTGAACTGATGACTTGAAGGAAGGAAATGATGAATGCTTGCAAAGTATTCAACGAATGCATGGAGAATTGCCAGATAATAATAGGATTTAATTTTTCGTGCATTGCATTTGAAATAACTTTGTTTACATGTAAAGATATTCCTCTTCAATTAGAAATTGGTTCTACGATCAGAAAAACACTTCCTTGACTTTCTGATATTTGGATGAATTTTGAAAAATCGGTGCATAGAATTCATTTTTCTTATCATAGAAAAAAACATGAGGTTTTTCACAACAAGTACTAAGTAAAATATTTATAATTATATGCACTTTATATATATATATATATATATATATATATATATGTAAAATATTAGTACATGTTTAGATAAAAACTAGATAATTAGCTTGCTCTACAACTGCTCGCAGTACTATACTGTAAGTTGGATAAAAAAAAATTTAAATGTAAAAATATAATATCTAAACAGAGAGAAACTTTTTGATAATGTGATTAAACCCTATCCAACAGGTCAATCTTAAAATCTCTTAACCCAACTTCTTGTCTAGCTCAGGCTTTATATCAAATCATCTAGGAGTTGCCATGATTTGATCCAGTTAACTTGTCTTGTTTAAAGGCAATTTCAATAACTAGTGAAAGTGTGGTTTGATTTAAAAAATAAAAATAAAGATGAGATCTTTTTTAAAAAAACATTAAGATAATGACATATTGGATTGATCTAGATCAACTCGGGTTAATCCACCAAACTGGCTACACGAGTAATGGACTCCCCTGGATTAAATAACTTTTTTTTGTGAAACTCTTTTTTATTTAATCATATGATAAAAAAAAAATTGACACTCAAAAAACGAGCACCAACTCAATACTATTCATTACTCGTGTAGCAAGTTTGGTGGATTAACCCGAGTTGATCTAGATCGATCCAATATGTCATTATCTCAATGTTTTTTAAAAAAGATCTCATCTTTATTTTTATTTTTTATTTAATCATATGATAAAAAAAAATTGACACTCAAAAAACGAGCACCAACTCAATGTTATGACGTTTATTTGAGACTACAATAACTTTATAGAAAGCAAAGCGAAATAAATTATGAAACTTAATTCTTAGCATTTTTTAATTGAAAAATAAAAATATATTATTTACACTTTATAAAATAAATTAAGAAATGAAGCTAACATGTTAAGTATCCCGCCTAGGGAATATGTTTGCAAGAAAGAAACTCAAAGGAATTGACAGGGTCACACATATGAACTGATAAATCAAAAGGAGTTGTTAGCACTAAGTAAATATTAAAAGAGGAAGCAAAACTTTATATAGAAAAAATAGATTCACATGTAAATTTTTTACACCGACTGTTATTTTTATTTTTATTTTTTATAAAACAAATCAAACTAATTTCTTTCAAATATCATGCAACTAAAAAATTATAAAATAAATCGATCATAATATAAAAAACAAAGTTAATTCAATAGAAACAATTAATGAAAAGATATATATATATATATGTGTGTGTGTGTGTGTGTGTGTGTGTGTGTGTAACCTTAAATTAAAAAGCCTAGGCGGATGCTTTTTTTTTTAAAATTAAAAAGGTGGTAAGTTGCTTATAATGGCAAGTGACTAGTCGCCTCTAGGGTTGTTGCTTAGAATTTTACCACTATTATGGTTGCTGAAAATATCATTGGGTTTTGATTTAAAAATCTATATTTATCTAAAAACACCATAAAACCTTCATAAAACACCTACCAGTTCCAAAACATCCCGAAATCAATTAAATAAAAAAAATTAAACGGAATCAATCTATTTTTCAAAGTTTATAGGAAATAATAACCACCATCGAACACCCCTCATCAAATAAAACTTGTTAACACTGAGAACAATAAATTTCATCCTCAAAAAGTGGTAATTTGCCAACTTGCTTAATTTGCCAACTTGCTCTCTCTTTCAGGGTTTTTAGATGACTTTCTCTCTTATCTCTTTAACTCAAGAATTGAAATGTTAAGAAAATAAACATTTGAACTAAAATTAAAATTGTAAAAACTAAAAGGATAGTTAGAGTAAGAAAAAGGAAAGTAATTAAAGAACAAAACTTTTTCTAGTGAATTTAAGATTATATATGGGATTTCTCCTTGTTTTACACTTTGGTCCTTTATTATTATGTTTTCTCTTTCCTTAACAAATATTAATAAATTCGTCATTAATTTAGGAATAGAAGTCTGCAATTAAAAAAAAAAGTTAAGGAACAAAAATGAAAATAATATTTGGCTACTGTGAATTGCTATAGCATGCACTAGTTGTGGACTCGCACTACACCGTACACTTGGATTTTTTTTTTTTTTTTTTTGCATAAAAAATATTAGCAGTTTGACTTAAACTTTCAGTGACTAGTTTCTTAGTGTAGTTATTATCGCTTCATCAATAATATTTCGATTTAGACATTATAGTATTGAATGTGTCTACTATGTTATATCATGTTTGTTCTCAACACCATAATCATTGATTTTTTTTAATAAGATTTGAAACTCTTTTCAAATCTCATTCTACTTTATATAGGGATTTACAATCAATACTATTTAAGAACAGATAAAATATTTTTTTAATTCATTAAGGGTGATGAATCATCTCTTTATTATTTAAATACATTTATATAGTTCATGTTATATCCAATATCTACTCATTTGTTACCATTTATTAGCACAATGTGTAACATGATTAGAATATAACACTTCTTATGTAAGATAACTTGGTGATGTTAAGTTTAAAGATCACTTACACAACTGTTACGTGAGCCTTTTCATAGACACGAGTAATCTCTCAATATGAAATTCTTATACAGGTAAGTTCAGTGTACATGTCATTTGACAAGCACTTACATATTAGTTTTAGGTATCCCTCATACCTCAGTTTATAATAACAACCGCTTTCTTTTTTAAAAGAACATAATATGTATTAGTCTCAACAACTCTAATTAATTTCCAATCTTAATAGAGCATTGATCATGAACATTTAAGAACAATGCTTTAATACTTTACAATTTCTTTTGCAAAGCATTTTGTTTCAAGAACTTTATCTTTACTCTAGACTCATTAATTAATATTTGATTAATATTAAAGATAGATAAACTTTTATTAATAAATTAAATATATATACATGAACAAAGCTAATACGACGATTGGCTAAATGACATATCCACTAACAAAACCATGGTAGTTTTGATGCATTTTGGATGAAATCATCGTTGAATGATTTCCTTCTGTATATTTGGGAGGGATAAACAAGAGGGAACTTGAAATCATCGTTGAAATAAACTTGTTTCTTGAAAAACAATAAAAGTTTCTAAATCTTAAAATATAAATAATCCATAGAATGC
>Ga0307515_10019454_pt1 | contig 12211 bp, 10 predicted proteins | sample 17_EM_MG_FD_194513 | JGI IMG/M metagenome (GOLD analysis project Ga0307515, IMG submission 194513) | Populus trichocarpa ectomycorrhiza microbial communities from riparian zone in the Pacific Northwest, United States - 17_EM | ecosystem: Host-associated > Plants > Roots > Unclassified | place...
ATTTCAGTTTCCTGCGCCGTTCCCTACGTTCATACGACCCGCGCCTGCCGAGGAACCCAAACCCGAGTCACCGCGGGGCAAGCGTGTAACCTTCGCGGAGGACGTGAAGGAGGGCCAGGAGGAAAAATACTCAAGTGGTCATGTGAAGAAGGATAAAGAGGCCCCAGGGCCCCTGGAAGGGATCATTGGTCAGCTGGAGATCCTTGCAAGCGGTGCAGTTAGGATGCGTCTTGGAAAGGATATGGTCTTCGATGTGAGTTGATGAGGGACGTCTCATAGCTGGAGTTTAAACGTGTCCCAATAGGTATCGGCTGCTACTCAGCCGTCATTTCTTCAGCAAGCAGTCGTATTGGACCAACAAAAGGGAACTTTGAATGTCCTTGGCAACGTGCAGCGAAGATTCGTCGTTAGCCCTGACCTTGATGCTCTTCTTGCAGACGTCGAAGCTGTTGAGCTGCAGGCTAAGTCAAGAGCGGAGGCAGAGTCGGAGGCGGCTGCCATAGACGTCTTGTAGTATTTCATTTAGTTTATGTTTAGCTCCTGTATCAGTATAGACACTAAATACTACCATTCTCATTCGCACCTATGCGTAAATCAATGTCAATGTTAATATTGTACTGGCCGCTTAGGTGAGCCCTACAGCTGCCCAATCGTACAAGGTAGGCCCGCGGAGGAATATATGGAATCGAGAGGATCCGAAATCACAACCTTGCTTGGTCTTGCACCTTGATCCAACACTTGATCCCACTACGACTGCCTGTGGTCCGATCACAATCAATTGAATCAGAAATGGACGCCTGGCGTGACTGAAGGGAATCTTTCTGGAGTGTGCCTTCTGGGTGAAACTGGTTGACAAGCGGAAGGAGTCCGTGCACCATTACTCTTTATCGGATAGAGCCCAGGATACCTCTGGGGAATGAAAGCAATCCGATTCGTCAAGATAACACTTTGGTTAAGACTTGAACGCTTGTTCTGCCCCCCCAACAGGCGACCAAGGATTATGACGCAATCTCCACTTCTGGTACCGCTATTTTATCCACCCAAGGTTCCATTGGTGGTACCACTGAGCCAAAATAATAGAACATAACGCCTCCATTGTGGCTTTCCGACAAATGATGGACCCCATTGACATCGATTCAATTACGCACTGGCCGCCCTGGATCGTATCGAGTATCCATACCTCGTATATGGACCCTGGTTCTATTCTCTGTATATTTGTGGCCTAGCGGCTCAAGCCCAGCTGCCAACACTTGTCACTCCGTGTAAAAAAGTGGTGAGGTCCTGCTTGGCAGAAGGGCCTCTTTGGTGTGGGAACCTTCGAAGATACGAGTATCTTACAAACAACCGTCGTGCCTGGCCTTGGAACCTCGACCGCGCCTTAGCGCCATCGCGATCCATAACAGATGGTGCAACTCGGAAGCGCAACCAGACCCAGATTCTTCGTTTTTGCCTGCAGTCCTTTGTGTAAGGCGTGCTTGGGCGACGGATCTGTCGCCTCGGTGTCTCTGTCGTGAAGCACCCCGGAATTCGTCGGACAGGCGGTCGCAGGCGGTCGTCGCTTGGGGCCATCTGGAACGGGAATCACAAGGAAGGGTTCTAGCGCCTGCTTTCCTAAAACGTAAAAAGTTGTGGGCTGCTCGTCGACCAATCAGGCTCTGACCTGCCAGGCTCTCTGGGTTGATAAAGCGACAAGTGCACGGACTGAGGATTTGGATGAGCCACCTTACAATCCTTTATATACGGCTTCCTTTTGGGCCACCTTCTCCCCCATTTCCTTGTTTCTCCCCCTCCAGCCTTTTCCATTTGGCATTGCTTTTTATTCTTTCCTATACCTGCTCGAATAATGGCTCTCCTGGTGCGTTCGTGTGCTTTAACAGCAATTTAGGCTGCATGGAGTGTCACCGCCGGCTGTTTGGAGCTGATGGCCTTCCTCACAGCCTGGCCACAGCGCTGCAACATGCTTAAAGGATATATCGGACTACGTCGACTCGTTTCAACGAGCAAATTTAGTCCCCAGTCGCCCTCTAAGCCAACTCAGCTGGAGCCACCCCCTGGTTCTCCGTGGGCGGACTAAATACACCACCATCGCGGTACACCGGAGCCATTTCAACATCAAGTTAGGTGACGTGGATAGTCTCATGGCGGAGACTATTGTGCTTGTCTTCACCACCCCACCCACGCTCTTCGGAATGCCAGTCATCTGTGGCATCCATATTCCTCGTTGCATGTGGCACGACGGCGTCACACAAAGACGCGGCCCAGAGTTTCACTCTGACCTTCGAGATCCTGCCTTCCAGATTGGGGCATCGAACGTGAGGACGGCAATCCACTCCTTTCTGATCGCACGCTGGCGCGACCTCTACGAGCGCATGCCCCAACCGCCAAGAAGCAATCTATTTGGACAAGATCTCGTCCGGGAGTATGTGAGTGTGTGTCCATTCTGCCAATGAGAAGTGCGATGCTAAGTCGATTGGCTAATATAGGCCACCTTTGTCGTGGAAAAGCTGAGATACCTCATCTTTGAGGTGCCAAAGGAGCTGTGGGAACTCAATGTTGGCATTTTGTCACCCTTCCCAACAGAACGTTGGAGTGGTCCTATGGGTCGTTTGATTTGGTCATTCAGCAACACCCACGTCTACCTGCACTTCATATTGGAGCTAGCAGGGACAGGCCACTACTCAATACCATGGAGGACTGCCGTGGCTCGCTGGAATGCGGAGCAAATCGACGACGTCCGAAACGAAGTAGTGGCCAGAGTTTCCTTGGAGGCCGACCCTCCCATTCAAGTCTGATATCCTTTAGTTCACGGCTTCGTTCACTTTCACCGCTCTTTAATCCTCCTCCATCCAACTCGCCTCCGCTCGAGGTTCGCTCGAGGTTCACTCGAGTCACGTTCCTCATCTCTTAATTCATACCATTCGAAACAAATGTAGTTTAGTGTAACTCTGGTTGAAATGTAGTTTGGCGGGTAGCTAGCGGGCCTCGGGCACCGAGCTCACTCGCCTTTACGCGTGTCTCTCCAACATAAGGAATAAATAAGGGGCTCATTGCATACCGAGGAGTTGTGTTCTGGTTAATACCATTATCGCAACGCCATTGTTAGCCGTGGCGGTGCCGCGACTCAACTTGAACTCATACTCCCCTAATCCTACAGAACCTTAAGCAAAGTACAAGAGCTTATAGAATTGTAGTAGGTAGGAGAAACATCCAGGAAGGAGCATACACTACGTAGCGCACTCAGGAACTTAATTTCGATGAGAGATGTGTAGGCCGGTCAACTGGACATGCGAAGGACCATGGCCCAAAAATGAACTGGGTGTGCATAGCTGTCGTACTCAGAACTGAGTCCGCACCTGGATCAGCTTCGCACAAAGACTGACTGCAGACCCCCCGATCGCATCAGTGCGACTAATACAGTAGGACAGCTGTCATCATCAGAACGTGCCCCCATGTTCTTCATATCCACTTGACTGTGTTGTTCTCTAGTACCACCTGCAGGGTTGAAGAAAAGGAAGACTGCTTGTGGCTGATGCGAGGCGAGGGACTGTGGCCTTTAGAAGTGCATTCCCTTGTGTGTCATCGGCGACCTGGCCCGATCGCAGCCTCCTCACAAGAGTGTTGGAATAGGATGCTGGCAAACCGATAGAGCGCCGCCTCTTCTTGCAGAGCAAGACCAGGGGCATGGCACCCTCCTCGATCCAAGGAACCAGGACGTCCAAGATGTCGTCAATCAGAGGGACTGCTGTGAGAACGGTGGGCAGAGGGTTCCCTGTCGGGGTGACAATAACGGTGGCGAGTTGTCGGTTTGACCGGTTCGCCCCTTCGTTTGGACGAGCTGGTCGGTCGCAGAACGCACCTGTGCATCGTCGATTACTAGGAGGAACTATGCACCAAGGATTCCGATACCGGGTGAATGGGTGTATGCATGAATTTCACACTGGGAGACTCACCAAGTCCACGAAGGACGTCATTTCATGATAAAGTGGGTATAAATAGGCCAAAATAGGATCGACTTGCGAACGAACGGAAGCCTGCCTTGTCAGGCAGACCGCGGAGCTCACTGCACCGCACCAGTGCGACAGGTGGAGGGCCACACTGCATCGGCTAGGGTCCGAACAAGTCCCGCCTGCGGAATTGGCTCCCTGCTTTGTGGGGCGAGTGCGGCGAAAATTAGATATGAAATTCGAGGATGGGTACGCACGATGCCGAACGGCCGAACAATGGGGACTCCTACTTGCTCTGTGTGCTCTTCTTGCAGAGAAAGTATGAAGCCTTCAGGCTGGGGACTCATGTTTGGCGAGCATCTCGATATTCCTGGTTTCCAACCTGCTTCACCACATATGGGGTTTCTGCCAGCCACGAAGCTGTGGCGACCCAGTTGACCGATTGCAAAATTGTGTACACTCTCCGTGCACACACTCCCAAGTCGCTCCTGGCGTTGGGTGCCCCGGGAACTTTGCACCAAACGACTTGTGGCGCTTGCTCGGAGGAAGCGGGATACGGCTTTGGTTAAGACACGAGGAATACGCTGTAGTGGTTCTGTGCGTACTGTGGTCTTTTGCGTCCCAACACTGCTGAACGGCTCACTCGCCGACCATGGTTTGCCGCGCCGAGCCCGAGTGGGACACCATATGAAACTAAGTCACAGTACTACGACTGAGCTGCTGACCCGTACGTTAACCCTCTCTAATTCCGAGGTGAGGCGTGCTCGAAACCCGTGCTTGAGGGCTTGCGTGCTCATGCCAATCGCCCGGTGTCATCATAGGCACAGCCGTTGAGTGTGTCCCAGGTTGAGAATCTTGACAAGAGTGGCTGACCGTTCACGTGCAACAACCCATCCAACCACGTCTTTCCTCTCCCTTGTAGCCTAAGGAATGAGCCCACAGTGCGATCACCCCTCCGTTGCGTCGTTCCCCGGTAGAGTGAGGTCTCTCTTCGATCTCTTCCTGTTTGGTTCCAAGACTGGCGAATGCTAACGTTCAGCCTCAGCGGCCATGCAGTACCTCCTTCCAGAGTAGACTCCAGAAGGTGCTTGATCAGATGCCCATGGAGCGTTTTCAGGTTTCCGGCCCATCCACCGTCGGCTCACCGATCCCGCTCGCCAATGCAAACGGAAATCGTGACATCCAGTAGCGGGATGTGCAGTGCCGAGTCGAGTGTGGGACAGCAGGGAGCACATTCGACGTCGTCGAGAAGGAGTGGACGGGCTCTTTGCGTGCCTCTTTTGCGTGCCGGCAGTTGGATCGACCAGTCGCGCGTCCGGGACGCGACCAGGAGCGCATTGGTCACCCTGCGACCGGGGAAGCCACGAATTGCATCATGTGTGGCCAACCGTTTATTCGTGATATTGTGAGTCGCATCTCGCTTTATATTGGGCGGGCGTACTGACGCGAAACGGTCGCAGATCGAAGAGAAGCGCAAGAAGATCTTGGATAAGATCGAGTGCTCTGTCTTGGACACGGATCTCTAGCGCGATCTCTGACCTGGCCTGTTTATTTCCATCGGGCTACGACAGCTATACTCTACTCCAAACTACACCGTTCTCTTTCCTCTCCTACTCCATCCCCCCAGACTTCTCTCAATGCGATCATCCGTTGGGTTGGGGAGAACATTTTGTTGACTGCGATGCAAAATATGAATGAATTTTGATTTGCTTGTTGTCCTCTGGCAGGCGTGATCTGTGACCTTAGACAGTATGAATCGTGTTTGTGTTCACGAGGATGTCGTTGGGCAAACCACGCACCACGTGCGCTTATTTCGTTTTGTAATTCGTCTCTCGTCCCATATCCACTCTTTCTCGCCATGGGGAGCGATACGGCGCCGCTACTCCCAGCGTCGTATTCTGCTTTCAAACGCCCTAATGAGGTCTCACTCTCACGTGTCATCCTCCTCTTTTTCCTCGTCGTGCTCCCAATGTTTTTCTTGTCCGAGTTGCAACTGCCAAGCATCGAAGTTCCCTGGGGCCATGAAGACTATGGAAAGTTGTGTCCTCAAGTTGACGCATTGCATCCTCAAGTGCACCACGAACTCGCACAGAACTTATCCACGCTGTATGACTCGCAGAATTTCGTCGAGACTGCTGCTGGATGGCTAGGAAGTGCAGTGCGTATTCCGTGAGTGCCTAATAATCACATCTACCTGTTCTAGTGACTTCTATTCGTCCAGAACCGAGAGCTTTGACATGATGGGGGAAATAGGTGTAGACCCACGCTGGGAAGTCTTTATAGACCTACAGCTGCATCTCAAGAAGGCTTTCCCTGCGGTGTATGTTGTCTCTTTGCCCATTGCTTGATGCGCGCTTACTGGCGCTCTTAGCCATCAAGTGCTCTCACTGACGAAGGTCAACACCTATGGCTTGTATTACAAATGGCAAGGCACGGACCCGTCTTTAAAGCCCATTCTCTTGATGGCTCATCAAGGTGGGCCCATACTCTGGTGGATGTGACGTTGCTTGAATACCGTCTGCAGATACCGTCCCTGTAGACCCAAGAACGGTTGACCGGTGGACTCACCCACCATGGTCTGGTCTATATGATGGTATGTGTTCTGTTGGTATACGTAGGCTACAGTGCTCATGCGCACAGGCGAGTGGATTTGGGGCCGGGGCGCCGTGGACAACAAAAGCGGACTGATCGGGATCCTGTAAGTGGCCAGCGTGCATATCTCGTTTATAAATGCACTGAAAGGCGTTCGTTTGTAGCTCCTCTATTGAAATTCTGATCCAAAACGGTTTCAAGCCCACACGGACGGTTATTCTCAGTTTCGGCTTCGATGAAGAAGTCAGCGGAGGCAGAGGGGCGCAGGCACTTTCCGAGTATCTTCTTTCTCAATACGGAGAGGACGGATTTGCAATGCTCATCGATGAGGGAGGTATGTCACCTGATACGCCCTAACTTGAACCAAAGCTCAAGGCCTTGCTGATATTAGGTAAAATCGCTGACGCCCATGGTGCCATGTTCGCTCTTCCAGCGGTCGGAGAGAAGGGTTATCTTGATGTTCGAATAGAAGTTCTTACCAAAGGCGGTCACTCAAGTACCCCTCCCCCGCATACAGTAGGTATCTTTCGGGCCCGTAGTCGTCAAATTGACCAAAATTGCTCTAGGGAATAGGCCTTCTCTCCTCCTTCCTCGTCAACATCGAATCCAATCCTGTACCCCCGCATCTCAACCGGCAAACGCCGATCTACGAAACAATAAAATGCATTGGTCAGCATGCACCAGATATTTCGCCCTCATTGCGCCGCGCGATCAAGCGGTCGACTACGAACAACCGCGCGCTGCGCGATGTCGAGAAAGGCCTGTTCGCCTTGAACCCCCTCATCAAGGCAATCGTCTCCACCACGCAAGCAATCGACCTGATTAACGGCGGCATGAAAACCAACGCGCTTCCGGAGCTGAGTTGGGCAGTCGTGAACAATAGGATAGGAACCGAGTCGTCTGTCAAAGTAGTGCAAGAACGATTCACAAATTTGATCGCACCGATTGCAGCGGAGGCGAATTTGACGCTCACTGCGTTTGGCAGGAAGGTGCTGAATTGGACCGTCGATCCGTGGGTCGCCGCTGGGGATGTGATACTGAGCGACGCGTGGGGCACAGCACTCGAGCCTGCACCGGTTACACCTACAGACGAGAAGGCGGCGCCGTATCAGTTGTTGAGTGGAACAATCCTCGCCGTTGGGAGGGCAGGCGGACAGGCGGGCGAGGCGACAAAGAAGTTCTTTGTCGCTCCTTCCGTGATGTCAGGTGGGTCGTCAAACACTCTTCTGGGTGAGTGAGGTTGGTGGGTTGGACTAACAACTATCCAGGAAACACAGATACGCGGTACTACTGGAAGTTGACGCGGCACATCTTCCGCTACTCGCACGGCCATGTGGACGATTTGCGCGAACTGCACACCATTGATGAACGTATTCGTGCCACGACTTTTGCAAGGATGATCAAGTTCTACTCGATGCTGATTCTTAATGGTGAGCCTGACCGTCTACTTCCTGAGGTCACGGACTAAACCATGCGTATCTTTACAGCCGACGAGTCGAGAGAGCTATAGATGATTGGAGGGTCGCAGACGGGGTGCCCTTGAACCACAATTTTTTTTACGGGTCGACGTCGATTTGCCTAGGTTCTGGTGTTCCCCCTTGGATTGTATTAATATTGTATTTCGACACCAGCCCGTGGGGTTCAAGTTGACCACAACAGCGGACAGCGGAGAGAACAGAGAACGGAGCCGAGGTCCCAACCCCTGCTCGCATAACTAACATGGAGGCGTGCCATTGGCGTTTGTGCTGGTTCGCGCCCACTCGGAATTCGGTTGCGTGTACGAAGCAGAAATTTAATGGGTTAATTCTACCATCGGCATTCCTAAAACGTAATTTTTCGTCAACCGGTTACTGTGCGAATGGCCCAAAAGCTGCCAGTACTTCCTGGTGGGTAAGCTCTCACGAATGGCGATTGTCGGTCCAAGGTTCGTGCAACCCGTCCAGTCGCTCGCCTCATTCCCCTGTTTCGATCCTCAGTGCGTTCCTTATTATATATCCTTCTCCTCTTATGTACAGTGTATCGTGTCATTCTAGGTTAATGCATGACATTGCTCTTAGATGTATCTGGAACACCTTTGCCAATGTAATTCGTGGCTTACCCAGACTGCCACGGGACATTAGTGGCCCTCACGATGCTCTCAAGGAGCAGCAGATATGGAATTATGTTTGATCATTTCCTGGTAGTTCATTGAGCCCTTGCTATAATCATCCATCCGGTGGCACTGCTGGCCTCGCTCGGGCACAGAGCTGAACGACCTGTGTTCTCTGATGTACCCTCTCAGTAAGCATCAAGCTCCACGCACGCCGATAAATTAGAACTCAGAAAATGTCCGGTCCCCCTTGTCCGCCTTCGTAACTGACATCAAACTTCTATCCAACTCACTCTCTTCCGACCGTACAGGACCCCGAGCTTCGTATACAAGCTTATAGAATTGTGGAGGATAGAGTAACCATCCAAGAAGGTGCATAAGAGTAGTGCGAGTAACCAGTCTCCAGCTATAGCTAGGCATGCGGGCACCCTTGACCTATGTCAAAGGAAATGATTATGTACCTTCGTCGTACTCGAGCGCTGGTCCTGCAAAGTGGATGAGGCCTGGTAAACGGCTCGCGATCGCCACAGGTACGTGAATGTGTTGGATATCGGGAATTTTCGGTAAAATCCCTATGCGTCTGCCATGCCCATATTCGAATAGTTATGCCTGATTATTGGAGGCAAAGTGATATAACCTCCGTGTGCTACGCACACTGCTCTATCACGGACATTCCTTTTTACGCGATCCGGAGTATTATGATTCCGATGTCACACGATGTATCTATAACTACAGATTGTGGTTACCAATGTGATACATGCTTAGGAGCCATTCCCTCATAATCGAAGAGAATGAACACCCCCTCAAAGCCAGAAATAGTAATATTGATATCGTAGGGCGTCTATTCTGAGTGGCCCTTCAAGTCCACTCGACTGAATTCGTCGACCATTCGATCCGTCGTGCAGCTCGCTCCCATCATGAGCGGGGGAAACAGCGCCGCGGTCCTAGCCTCTTGCTTTGCTTCCAATAGTCCCATCCCAATGGTGTCTCGCTCTCACGTTTCATCCTCGTTTTTTGCATTCCTGTTCAAGTCGGAGCTGACGAAGATCGAGGTTCTACGCGTCCATGAGGAGTGTGGAAAGTGGTGTCTTCAAGTGGGAGCACTGCACCCTCAAGTCCTTAAGCACACGGACAGTTCGCATTGAACTTATCGGCGCTGGTAAATGGCCAGGCGGTGCTGTACGTATTTTGGAGCACATTCGGCGTCGTCTAGAAGGAGTGGATGAGCTCTTTCCGCGCTCTTTGCGTGCCAGCAGTTGGGCTGATCAGTCGCGCGTCTGGGACGCGCCCAGGAGCGCATTGGTCACCCGGGGAAGTCACGAATTGCATTATGTGTGGCCAACCGTTTATTCGTGATATTGTGAGTCGCATCTCACTTGTGTCGGCGAACGTACTGACACGAAACGGTCGCAGATCGAAGAGGAGCGCAAGGGGGTCTCGAATAAGATTGAGTACTCTGCCTTGGACACGGATCTCTAGCGCGATCTCTGGTGCAGCGCAGGTTTGCCGCATGTGAGTTTGGAATTTGAATCAAATGAGCCTGTTCCATTCAGGTGGACATATAAGGTGACTACCGACGCAGAAGAGTTGCGACAGAAAATTATCGATTATTTGGACGTCCATTGACCTGGCCTGTTTATCTCCATCGCGCCGCGACAGCTATACTCTACTCCAAACTACACCGTTCTCTTTCCTCTCCTATTCCATCCCCCCAGACTTCTCTCAATGGGATCATCCATTGGGTTGGAGAGAACATCTTGTTAACTGCGATGTCAAATATGAATGAATTTTGATTTGCTTGTTGTCCTCTGGCAGGCGTGGTCTGTGACCTTAGAAAGTATGAATCGTTTTCGTACTCACGAGGATGTCTTTGGGCAAACACGAACACGAGCGCTTATTTCGTTTGTAATTCATCTCGTCCCATATCCACTCGTTCTCGCCATGGGGGGCGAACCGGCGCCGCTACTCCCAGCATCGTATTCTGCTTTCAAACGCCCTAATGAGGTCTCACTCTCACGCGTCATCCTCCTCTTTTTCCTTGTCGTGCTCCCAATGTTTTTCTTGTCCGAGTTGCAACTGCCAAGCATCGAGGTTCCCTGGGGCCATGAAGACCATGGAAAGATGTGTCCTCAAGTTGACACATTGTATCCTCAAGTGCACCGCGAAATCGCACAGAACTTATCCACGCTGTATGATTCGCGGGATTTCGTTGAGACAGCTGCTGGATGGCTAGGAGGTGCTGTGCGTATTCCGTGAGTGCCTAGTAATTACATATAGTTGTTCTAGTGACTTCTATTCGTACCAGAACTGAGAGCTTTGACATGATGGGGGAAATAGGTGTAGACCCGCGCTGGGAGGTCTTTATAGACCTACAGCTGCATCTCAAGAAGGATTTCCCTGCAGTGTATGTTGTCTCTTTGGCCATTGCTTGATGCGCGCTTACTGGCGCTCTTAGCCATCAAGTGCTCTCACTGACCAAGGTCAACACCTATGGCTTGTATTACAAATGGCAGGGCACGGACCCATCTTTAAAGCCCATTCTCTTGATGGCTCATCAAGGTGGGCCCATACTCCGGTGGATGTGATGTTGTTTGAATACCGCCTGCAGATACCGACCCTGTAGACCCAAGAACGGTTGACCGGTGGACTCACCCACCATGGTCTGGTCTGTATGATGGTATGTACTCTATTGGTATAGGTAGGCTACAGTGCTCATATGCACAGGCGAGTGGATTTGGGGCCGGGGCTCCGTGGACAACAAAAATGGACTGATCGGGATCCTGTAAGTGGCCAGCGTGCAGAGCTTGTTTATAAGGCACTGAAAGCGTTTGTAGTTCCTCTATTGAAATTCTGATCCAAAACGGTTTCAAGCCCACACGGACGGTTGTTCTCAGTTTCGGCTTCGACGAAGAAGTCAGTGGAGGCAGAGGGGCGCAGGCACTCTCCGAGTATCTTCTTTCTCAATACGGAGAGGACGGATTTGCAATGCTCATCGATGAGGGAGGTATGTCACCTGATACGCCCTAAGTTGAACCAAAGCTCAAGGCCTTGCTGATAGGTGAAATCGCCGACGCCTATGGTGCCATGTTCGCTCTTCCAGGGGTCGGGGAGAAGGGTTATCTTGATGTTCGAATAGAAGTTCTTACCAAGGGGGGTCACTCAAGTATCCCTCCCCCGCATACAGTAGGTATTTTTTGGGCCCGTAGTCGTCAATTTGACCAAAATTGTTCTAGGGTATAGGCCTCCTCTCCTCTTTCCTCGTCAACATCGAATCCAATCCTGTACCCCCGCATCTCAACCGGCAAACGCCGATCTACGAAACAATAAAATGTATTGGCCAACATGCACCAGATATTTCGCCCTCATTGCGCCGCGCGATCAAGCGGTCGACTACAAACAACCGCGCACTGCGCGATGTCGAGAAAGGCCTGTTCGCCTCGAACCCCCTCATCAAGGCGATCGTCTCCACCACGCAAGCAATCGATCTGTTTAACGGCGGCATGAAAGCCAACGCACTTCCAGAGCTGAGTTGGGCAGTCGTGAACAATAGGATAGGAACCGAGTCGTCTGTCAAAGTAGTGCAAGA
>Ga0307515_10019455_pt1 | contig 12210 bp, 7 predicted proteins | sample 17_EM_MG_FD_194513 | JGI IMG/M metagenome (GOLD analysis project Ga0307515, IMG submission 194513) | Populus trichocarpa ectomycorrhiza microbial communities from riparian zone in the Pacific Northwest, United States - 17_EM | ecosystem: Host-associated > Plants > Roots > Unclassified | place...
TTTCTTGTGTTGATTACATCTACATTAGATATTCATTGCACTATAAATTAGAGAATTGAAATCATAACTAAATAATTTATGTCTTATAAATTATCTTTATAAATAACATAAACATAAATATTTTCATCTCAATATATTATACACGGGTGGTGATTATTTATCAAATATATTCTATTTAGTATACTACTAGTTTACAGTTTTGTGTTACATAGTGAGTAGAATAAAAAAAAACTGAATCATAAAGAGCTATTTGGTATTTTTATTAAATTCGGCCTAACAGGTCAACCTTGAAACTTCTTAATCATACTTTTTGCCTAGCCAATTATATTTAGGATGTGACTCAGTCAACTTGATCAGTCCAAAAGCATCCCTGCAACCAATGAAAAACGTTTAAGGATGAAATTGAGATATAAAACCTACTAACTCAACTTCTTGCCTAGTATAGGTTTAAAATTAAACTATATCAAACTTGTCCTGACATAACTCAGTCGACTTGGTTGGTCCAAAGACAACCTGGTTATCCAGTAAAAAAACTTTAAAGATGAAGTTGAGATTTAAAAAAAAATGATGAGATTTTTAGAAAAAAACAATTTATCGACCTATCTTCTTATTTAACCCGAGTATAAAACTAAATTGTATGGTAGTTGTCTCAATATCATTCAATCAACTTTATTAGAATAAAAGTAATCTAGATGATTGTTAAAAAAATTTGATAATGAAATTAAAAAAAAAAGATGAAATTGAAATTGAAATTAAAAAGAAAGAAAAGAAAAGAAAGGGAAATGAGAAAAAGATAGGAGGCTAAATTGATGGGGGAAAAGAGATTCACTGTTTATATTTATAAATAGTGAAGCTCGATAATAATTCTCACTTCTTCCGTTATAAAAGTAAATATACAATGAGAAGCCTGAACAATGATAATAATATATATATTGAAAAAAGAGAGGCTAAATTTGTAATTTATTTTAGACATGCAAAGACCATTTACAGTAAAGTAAACATTAAACCTAGGAGATCAATTACTCAAATTCACGCGCTTTTAAATTTTAATTTATTTTACCATAATTGTATATTAAATTTAGAGTTCTTTTCATTATTTGATATATTAAGAAAAATAGAAAGATATTAAAATTGCTATAAAAAGTATGAAAGAAGGCTAACTTTGTCACCCCATCAAAATACAGAAAGAGGAATAACAAGGAGTAATATCACCTTCTCAAAACACTTTACCATATGTTTTCCTGAGATGAAACCATACCTCAGCAAACAAGAATAAAGCCTAGCGTAAAAGAGGAGGAACAAAAAACACGTGGAGTAATCTCAGGACACAACACGGATACTAACTATTTTGAAGCATACAAGGTTCAGAACCAAACACAAATACCGATTACACTTGCACAGTTGCACGTGCATTGGAAGAGTTATTTAATGAGAATTATGCGTATTTAAATCCACTAATTTCCACTCTTTTTTTTTTTTTAGTTTTTATGGATATAGACATTTATTGTTTCTCATGACCAAAACCTATTTTCCTATGAGAACCTGACAAAGTACCGCTCTTTGAAGAAGCATCCTGGCCCCCTCTTTTTACACAATCCACTACATAAACCTCCTGTAGTATTCTGACAGCAAAATTCCTAGAACGAATCTTGCTCTACATGGATTTTTCCACTTTTATACTCAAGACAAGTGGATCTCCTCAGTCCTTTTCTAGTACATCCTTGCCATACCATATTGAACAGTTCCGACCTTTCTGTAAGCAGCTCTAGATGCGGTCGCAGCAGCAGCAGCACCAATACCACCATACTGTGCCTTGGTCTGCATCAAACTTTTGTCAATCATCACCCGGTCATCCACATGTTCTTCCTTGCTCCCTCCCACCCTTGTCATAAAAAATGGGTTGGAGTCGATGTTGATAGCAACATCTGGAGCATATTTGGCAGCCATGCCACATTGCTGGACTTGCTTTTGCGAGGACAGGTCTCTTTCAGCTTCCATGGTAGATCGTTCTAGCTTTCCTGTGCTAGATTTGCGGTAACAATATGCAGAAGGGACAGCCTGCAGAGGAAGGACTGTACTTCTGATGTATGTTCTTGGGTCATAAGCATCTTTCGTGTTGCTTCCATTCTCGTATGGCACAACTGACCCCACAACCTTTCCAGGTTTAGCTACAGAGGCAAATGCAAAGAATTATTACACTGTAAATGTAAAACGAAATCCATTTAGTTGAAAAAATGTGGGCAACACGCGCATAGTACCCAGTGGAATTCTCTGCTGTGCCTGCAAGGTTCTTGATATATTTATGGGAATTCCTTCAGAGTCTCGGGGGTTTTTGTTATACACTTCCTCTGCGGAGTGCCTGTCCTTGAAGGAAGCAAGGTTCTGTTGTTCTTTGGAAGGGATTGAGCTTGAATGTACAACTGTAGACCTGCACATATCTTTCAAAGGTCAGAGAAAAATTAACCTGACTACCAGTAAAATACTTTTAAGCCAGGGGAATAAGTAATAAAACGAGAATAAGAAATACTTGAAAAGAAAAAAAAAATTAACATTCAAATCTATAAGACTTTGCAGTCTTGCTGAAATCCAGAAAATAAACTCCCCCAAGAATCTCTGAGGCACAATACAGAATCAAAACCAAATATCTTGTCCTGTAGAAGTTATCTGACAAGAGACAGATCCTTCAAACCATCTAAACACAACACATATCAGGACAAATAATCTAACTCCAAAGATCACACATCAATCTATTCATCCTTCCAACAATTGCTTTCAATTCCTTCCTCAACATGAATGCAACACAATAGCTAACAATTCAGTGCAACATCAAACTAATTTCAATACGGCCAAAACTGCCACTACATATCATAAAGAACATCACATGCCCCAACTACTACAACAACGTGCCATCTTCTTGGTGGGCTTGTCCCAACACTTGTATCTCTCAACAATCGGGAAAGACTTAAAAGTTTAGATGAAATTGAAAGAACACAAAATCTGATGATCATTACAACAGTCTTCACTAAGGTCATCACTGACTTTCTGCTATCAACAAATGGTGAAAACTTAGAAGTTAAGAAGAAACTGATAGGATGCAAAATCTCAAGATGATTCAAAAAGTAAGTGGTAACATCATCACTACCTCCCTCTGATCCCTACTTATTATACAAACCATGACCTGCAAAAAGCAGGCAACAAAAACGAGAAGATCATAGCCAAAAAACAAGAAGACTACAGAAGATGCCTGGATATATTTTACCTGGGAAGAGATACATGCTTCCTTTCAAGTGGAATTACAGGCCCACTTTTACCACCATTTTCCTCAAGATGTGCAAACTGCTTTCTGAATTGATCAACCGCACTGTCCACACCACCAAAAATCAGGGGAAAGTGGAAGCAGAAAGATAGTTGCATATCCCATCTTTGAAAGCTAAAAAAAAATGCATAAAACAAAAGAAAGTCCCAAAAGCTAGAACCTTGGATAGAGAAAGTTAGTCCTCTCAGTTCCATTTACATAGTCCTTGAGCAGTTGAGGATGGTATTCCAGTATCTCCCGAAAGATTAGCTCTCGTATGTCCTCCTTTGTAACTCTCCGTCTCTCAAACTCAAACTCCATCTTTGTTATTGGTTGGCAGGAAGGCTCCCTCTCGACTTTTGCCAATCCCTTAAAGTAAGGATCTCCCAGTGCCTAATAAATATAAGCAGGCCAAAAGAATTCGACAGATTATAGCCATATTAAAAGATCAAGAGAGAATAGCATGCAGTGATATGATTGCAATGCAGAAAAGACAAGCAACAAGGGTGAGGAATGGCATAAAAACTCAGAAAGTTAATAATTTTATAGAGGAAGACACCTCTTCAGCAGTCGGCCGGTCTTTGGGGTCAAAAGCAAGCAGCCTTTCCAACAAACATAGTGCCAAAGGATCTGCATTTGGAAATTTCTGTGCAAATGGAACAGGCGCCTTTTTCCTCATGCTAGTTAAGTATCTCCTTGCCTTATCATTTCGAACCTGGATTCATAATAAAAGATAAAAAAAAAGAGTTTAACACAATAAAATATACAAGTTATGTTCATTTTGTGTTTTTTAGTGTTTGTGAGCATGCATTTCTCTGTTTTTTTTCTAGCAGGACTACAATTGTGGGGGAGTGTTTTTAATGTAGGTTGAGCAAGACCACGTCAAGAGAAAAACACAAAATTTATCACAACTTTGCACTCACCCGTGAGATTGTATCTAATGACGGCGTACCAAGTAGATCAGTCATTAAGTCCAACTGGTGAACAACATTTTTGCCAGGAAAAAGAGGTTTCCCTGTTATCACTTCAGCAAAAATGCAGCCTATACTCCATATATCAATTGCTGGTGTATACTGCAACCAGTGCCATTGAAAAAAATAAAACTGTTAACAGAGTTATTTTGAAAGAAGAAAACTAAGACTTTACAGTTTTTTTCTACAGAACAATAACTCTGTTTATAATAAATCGTTGACAGACAATCCACTCTGGCTCTCACCCTCAGAATCATGAACCAACAACTCAAAACAGCCATCAATGCATGATGGAGCATGGAGATATTCCACTACACACAATTTAACAAAAGGAAAATTAAGAGATAACCACAGCTACCATTGCTTCCTTTTCCAAACAATAGCAGTATCACATCTAAGCCTCAATACTCAAATTAAGGGATCAATTTTCAGCATTAACACAAGAAGATGGTTCTGAAAAATCATTTTCCATCTGCAAACCAGAGCGCCAACTAACATTTTTAACTTAACTTCAAAAATGTCAAGCCTATGAATTGAAAATCATGTGGTCATACCTTAGAGAAAAAAGACCCACAGAGTTCAGGAGCTCTATACCACCTTGTAGCAACATAATCCTGTAAATGTACAACAAGAATTCAAAGTAAAGGCTCCCATTTCCTATTAGAAAGCGCATGATGGATTTAATATCTTAGAAGAGTACCGTCCAGAATATTGTTGAGGGTGTATCATTGAAAGCAACTCTTGCTAACCCAAAATCACAGATTTTAAGCTTACAGTTCGCATTCGCCAATATATTCTTCGGCTTTAAATCTCGATGATAAACATTTGCTGGAGCCAAGTGGATAAGAATTAGATACATGCCACATTCTAAACAAACGGAAATAAGAGTCATAACAAAGAAAGAGGTAGATGAGGACAGAGCAATTATCTTACAAGGAAACCAGTCACCAAAGCATACCAATACAGTAGGAAAGGGTGGCTAAATGCAAATTGTCAACCTATTTCTGGAATTAAGTAAAGCTCCAATTAAAGCAATAAACAGTATAGTACCTGTGTGGATATACTTTAACGCACGAAGTAGCTGATAAAGAAAAAATTGATAGTGCTCTCGTGTCAAGTCATCATTGGCTTTGATGACTTGATGGAGATCTGACTCCATGAGCTCAAAAACAACATAGATATCCTTAAAATCCCTTCTTGATGGTGGTAGCATGATGTGCTTAATTTCCACAATATCAGGATGTCTTAGGAGCCTAAGCAGCTTTATCTCACGCAATATACGAGCAGCATCGGAAATGTGTTCAAAAATATCATGTATTTTCTTTATTGCCACTTTCTCACCAGTGTGAGTGTCAATTGCAGAGCAAACAACACCATAACTGCCTTTCCCGATAACTTCCTGAATTTTGTACCTATTGGCATCACCATATTCTGAGAAGAAGTCCATTTCAGTTGAATTCTGCGACATTGGAACCCAAGTCAGTTGAGAATACTAACACATTACACAAGATCAATAAATATTTCTATGCATTTCTACTTAACTTTATGACAGTAATCATCTATGAAAAATTAATCACCTATTTGATATCTTCTTTTACCATATTCAACAGCATGAAAGTCAATGCCAGTGAGTCTTAGATCAAATAGAACTGTGTACATATCCAAATCATATGCAACTATATTCCAGCATGTGACACTTCAGATGAATAAATCTGACATCTTATTACTTAAATAAAATTGAATTAAATGGTACCCATATTGTAACTATTATGAACATGGAAGTTTCTTATTCAAATGCAATAAACAAAGAATAATCCAATCAAAAGTGACTTTTTTATAAAGATTGTGTTTGTCCCTCACACCACAATTTTCACTTTATTTTCCAGTGGTTCCATGAGATCAAAACCCTTGTTTTATTCTTTTGAAAGGATTATAACAGTGGGGTACAAAATTGGAATTCATCAAAAGCATGGAAAGGAGGAAAAGAAAAGGAATATAATGCAAATAATTTGAAAATATAAACACATTACACAGAAGTTCTGTAGCTTCCAAAATAATCAGATGAAATGCAATGGATGTAATTACTAAACCAACTTCTTACAAGTTCATACTTCCTAACCCAGAATCAATTAGAACAGCTATCTCAACAAACATAACATCAATCTAGCAGCCTCAAAATCACCGAAATATTGCATCTACACCCTCGAAATTGACAATTCATGGATTTCCACTTGTACAAAATCAGAATAGAAGGAAAGTAAATCCAAGTCGAAAACATTTTACATATAATATGAAGAGGAGCAAAAAAATCCAAAAAGCTTAATAGGGAAAAAAAAGAAAAAAAAAACTATCGGTTAATGAAAAAATCTACTAAACGAGAGAGAATCTAATCCACATGAAGATAGATACATAGAATAAGAATACATAAAAATGGCATCTAATGAAATCACAGGAGATCATAAGCATTTAAGTTAGTGGATAACATTGTCAACTGCATCTCCCATAAAAGAAAACAACAAAAACATTGATCCATTCTCATTTATTTTTTTGTAGATAATCAAACAAATTGCTACATGGTTTAGCTATCACACAGAATAATTTCATCTGCAAAAAAAATCCCAACTCTTAATTATTCATAAATTTCTTCATATAATTCAAGAATGATGTTTTCCTTATCTTACCAAAAAAAAATTCTATAAACATGAAAATAAAAGGCCACGCAGCACAGAAAACAGTCAATTCTGAGTCAAATTGTTAAAATTACCATCCAAAACAAATTAAACAATTTAATTTCACCTTTTTTCTATGATCTTGCTGCTGCATATTTTTTGTTCTCCAATCCCAAAATTTCGACTTAAAAAAAATTTCCGACCTCTAAAATCTGAAACTCGTTTGAATTATATATAAAACAGGTTACAAATCCTGATCAATCAAAGTTGATCAACCGCATTTGCCCCATCTACCTCTGCTCCTTATTACAAGACCAGAATCCCACCTTATCCTCCTCGAATCCTTAACCGAGCATGCATTCAAGACCAATCCCTTCATGCACTCCTCCTCCAATTTTCTTCCTCCCCCAATCCCAAGCTCCAAATTCCCTCCCTCCAATATAATATCAATAACTATCATAAATCAACAGCCACCGTCTCTTTTTGACAACAACAACAACGATGAGAATACCTCTTCTTGCATTCCTTATTCCATCAATCTGTCCTCTAACTAACCCTACACAAAATAATAATGATAATAATAATAATAATCTGTTGAGTTAACAAAACGAAACTGCTTTCGGGTTTGCGTGTAGATCCGTATTTTGAATTTTGTAAAAGAAATCAAATTATAGTGTGTTTGTGAGGGTTTTTGAGTGTAGAGAAATGCAAGATCTGTCACCGACACGAAGCTGGAAAAAAAAAAGTAAAGAAAGAGAGATTATGAGAAAAATAGAAGAGGGAGAGGGGAGGTTTTACGGCATGTATCTAGGGGATGGAATGGGGGTATTTTGGGCTTTTCCGCTTTGCTTCCTAACTATCCATGACTATAAATTATTTTTTGATTTATTAGCACTGTAATTGATAACCGGATATTTAATGCCGTTTGAATATACGGATAATGCGATTTAGATACGGAAATGGCATTGGGGTGTAATTATATGGGGTTGTTTAGGGGTAGAGATGGCATGGGGCTATTTTCTTTTGGCAGGTGGAGGGGGGAATGAGAAAGAGGGGTTAGGTGCAAGTGTCTGTATGATTTGATGGACACGTTTCAGGACACGTGGTGAGATCATGGTGTGTTGAGTGAAGAATCGGTGGTCCCACAGCCTAGGTGTGTAAAATGTGAATAAACATTGATCTTGGCATGTGGTGGTGATGATGGATGGGTGATGATATTATTGGAACATTATTTTATTTTATTTAATAATTTGTTGCTGCAAAGGTTTCTTTACAAAAAGCGCTGGATTTTGCTTGCCATTCGACCGCTTATGTTTTTTAATAACCGGAGACAATAAAATTAATTATTCTTCCTCGGAGGCCTTATTTTTAAAATAAAAACAAAAAAAATATCGGTTTTGAATGTTTAAATATAAGTGTATTTCTCACATTAAATAACAAATATTTTTAAAAGTTGTTTGAAAGATAAAAAAGTTTATTAAAGCCTCAAGTTAGAGTTGGTGTTTCATGACTTGATTTGTAATGTGATTCTATTTTTTTTATGTCTATTATAAAATTGATTTTATATTCTTAATATTGTATTTGGAATCAATTCCTTATTAAAACTAAATTTAATTATAGTATTTAAATTTAATTTAATTAATAAATAAATTAAATTTATATATTTGATATCCGACTTCAATTTATTTATTTATTTATTTATGTTACTTTCATCTTCTTCATCATATCATTGTCATCTTATTCATTTACAAGATCTTTTAATTCTATAGATATTTTTAATAATAAATAACTCGTCTCTTTCATGCTTCAACTATCATAAATTCCCTTTCTTTATATCTTTGATATTCATTCATGTAAATTATGCATAAAATCAAATTCAAATACTTATTTTTAATGTAAATTAAGGACAGACAATATGATCTAAAGAGATTAGAAAAAAAAAAAAACAGAGTTTTTTGGTGTTGATGTAGCTGAGATTTTAACGATGAAGTATTTTGGAAAAGCTAATTTTCAACATTAATTTCTCCTCTTTACTATAGCAAATTATGTTAAACTCTTATTTATTTTGTACTATTTTTAGATATTTAATTTTATTTTAAATTCATTTCAAAATACGAATGATTCCTATGAAGAAACATAGTTGGTGAGGAATAATTTATTGATTCATTCACAATGTCAAGATTATATTTTTATACATCAAACATATTTTTTTACTGCACATAATTGTGCATAGACATATACAAGAATAGAAAACAAGTAATCAATTACCAATTACAATACTTGACAACTTATTATATGAGATTCTTTCCTTTAACACTCCATCTTAAGTTGGAGTGTATGTCAATGACTACCAACTTGCTGAGTAGTATTTCAAATTATGCCAAACTAAATGGCTTGGTGAATATGTCGACTAGTTGATTTTAAGTTATGTGTATAATAGCTTGATTGTCATAAAATAATGTAACTAAATGTGCGTGATACACTCTCAAATATGTCAATATATCTTTCAACCAAGTAATCTCACAATGAGTAGCGGCCATAGATCGATATTCTACCCTTGCACTTGGACGAGACACAATGTCTTGTTTATTTGTCTTTTAATAAATTTGTGCTGAATCGGGTAAAATCCAATAACCTATTAGCGATTTTCGTGTAACTGTGCATCGAGGCTCAATCAACATCATAAAATTCTTATAACCCCAATGAACCTACAGAGTGTAAAAAACATTTGTCCATATGTTTGATTGATGTACTTGAGGACCTTGTGTGCAACTTTGAAATGTGGTTATCTAGATTTGTCCATTAATTTAGTCAATACATGAATAACATAAACCACATCAAGTCGTGTTATGGTGAGGTAAATCAATTGACCCAAAAGTCATTGGTATGGAGATGGATTAATTAATGGCTTCATGCTTGTCTGTATGAGTGATAAGTTGTGCTCAATATAGAACCATGAAGTTTTTTCACTTAGAAAACCCATATCTTCTAAAATTTCTAGTGCATATTTTCTTTGATATAATGTGATTACTTGATTTGAGTATGCGACCTCTATCACCAATAAGTATTTGAGTTTATCCCTATTCTTTAATTTGAAATGACTTGAAAGAAATTGTTTGGTGTTTGCAATGTCTTCTAAGTTATTTTCTACCAATATTATGTCATCAATATAAACCAATAATGTTATGAAGTTGCCTAAATGGTTTCAAATAAATAATGAGTAGTCAAAATATGATTGATGAAACCTATCATATATGAGAGCACTTGACAACTTGATGAACCATTATCGTTAACCATGTTTTATATCATAAATAGATTTGTGCAAATGTCTTCTTTAAAGTGTAGCGATGTTAAGTAGCAGATGGATGATGGTTGATTTGGCCATCAAAGCAAGTGTTTCTCGATAATCAACACTTGTAATTTAACTATTACCTTTTTACCTTAAATTGAGCCTTGTACCTCTCAATAATGTCATCGAGATGAAGCTTGATTTTATAGATCCATTTGCAACTAATAGGTCTTTTATAAGGTGGTAAAGATACAAAACTTTATATTCGTGTTGGCTTGAAATGATTAGATTTCATTATGCATGGTTTGGCACCACTTTAGATCTCGAACAACCTGTTAAAAACTAGTTAGTTCTTTAAAAATAGTAAGTTGTGTTGTAAAGGCTCTGTGAGTTGGGGGAAGACGATCATAATAGAAAAATAAGAGAAGGTAGACAACACATAATGTCATGACCATGTTCATGAAAGAGAATGAGACAATTTTAAAAGGAAACATTGCATCGACATAAAAATTATATAAAAATATAGGGACCTTAGTGGGTTGTGTGGAATGATGAAGTGATGATGGTAGTGTAACAAATGATAGTGGAGGTAAGGCAGGTGATGGATGATACTATAGAGTTAGATCAAAGTATTGGGATGGTAAAGTTGATTCAGGATTTTCAATAATGGAAAAGGTTGCAGAAACATCATCGATATAGATTGGTGAATTTGTTATTAAAAAGGAATCCATATCAAATGAGAGTAAAAATATGGGTGAGTGTAGTTGAGGATTTGAGATAGAAAAATGATTGATGGATTAGAAGGAAAATATATCCTCAAAGAAGATGATATTTCATAAAACCAAAACCTTTTATAGTGTAAGATCAAACATGTGATTTCCTTTTCGGCCATGAGGGTCGCCAATAAATATGCAACGGGTTGCTCAGAGATCAAATTTGATATGGTGATTAACATGTATAGATGCAAAACATAAACAATCAAAGACTTTTAACCAAGATTTGACTCCTTCTAAAATAATTTTTCAAATAGAGTTTTACCATGAAAAGGATGTATAGGTGTACAATTAATACAATAAATTAATGTAAGGGTTCACCCCTAAAAAAATTATTTTGGAAGATTTTCTTACAAAAAAAGGTCACATGCTACATTGAGTAAATATCCATGTTTACGTTCAACAACTTCATTATCACTTCATACAATTTTAATGTTAGTATTGAATTGATTCTCAATCACATGCAAAAGTTGACTACAATTTCTCATGTTTTTTTATTTTTGTTTCATTAAATAAACTCGAGTGCTCATAGTATAATCATGAACTATGGTGAGAATATTTTGCCCTAGAAAGTGAAGGAAAATGATAACCACCCAAAATATCAACATGGATTAATTCAAAATTAGAGTCATTAAAAATTGAATTTAATGGAAAGGATAATTTGATTTGTTTAGTCAAAAGAAAAATTAAACACTCGTTTGTATTACAAGATTTATTTTTTAAAATGGAAATAACATAAATGTTTTCTTAGAAGGATGTTCAAGGCGTTGATGCCAGAGGCTGAGTTTTTTAGTTTGAATAGAATTACGTAGCTTTCTTTATTTGGTCGAGATAGTAATATATCACTCGCTCAATTATCATCCCAGTCATCTTATACGACAATAGGTCTTATATGACACAAAATTATATGACAAAAATAGTTATATAAAAGGAATAAAATGTCAACTTATTGATGGAAATCAAGTTTAAATAATAAAAAAACTAGTATACATAAGACAATATCAAGAATAAAATTTGGACCGAACAACTTGTCCAACATGAGTGACTTTAGTCGATGAACATTTGGAAATTCCACAATATGGTTTTTAATTGATTTTGAGTGGGTAAGGAACTTTATGTTGCAAATAATAAGGTTAATAGCACCATTATCCAAGATCCAAATATTTTTCTTGCTATTTTGAGTGAATGAAAAGGGCTTTACCTAAGAGTTTTC
>Ga0307515_10019456_pt1 | contig 12210 bp, 6 predicted proteins | sample 17_EM_MG_FD_194513 | JGI IMG/M metagenome (GOLD analysis project Ga0307515, IMG submission 194513) | Populus trichocarpa ectomycorrhiza microbial communities from riparian zone in the Pacific Northwest, United States - 17_EM | ecosystem: Host-associated > Plants > Roots > Unclassified | place...
CCTAGTAGGGACATAGCTAATTTGTCTATATTACTGTTAAAATGCTTAAAGCTAATAAGGGATGCTAAGACTATATCGGGGTTAATTTGCGTTAACGTTGTAGGGCCGGTATGCCCTTATATCTGGATTTCGGAAATGCACCAAACGTACACCTTTTCGCCGTCCTTGCGAATTACAAGCACTGCAAGTTCTTAAGGGTATTGTACTCTATTTGGCCGCGCCGGATAGCTTAGGTATAATTATATTATAAATAGAATAGGTATTTATTCCTAAGAGTGAGGATATTAATATGCACTAGTTAGAGTCAGAGTTTACTAGAACTGGCTTTAAAATCTCTTTAAGTAAGTAGGCGTTTGCTTAGTTATATAGGCCACCTAGGTTAAAATAGGCAAGAGAAAAGGCATTAACTCTATTAGGCTAGCTTATAAAGATAAGGGCTGCGAAGTTAGAACCTAATATAGTGAGTATGATTTTAGAGGCCCGCTTATAGTGCTTACCTTAGGCAATTTGCTTTTACTAACTATTAGCTTTAGGATATTATAAAGCATTATAAAGAAGCCTTTATAGCTAATAGGAATATTAAAAGCTCTGCCCTATTTTTCTATTATAGGCTAGAGTACTTTCCTACCAGTAGCCCTTATATGCTTTGCTCCACTAGGTTTTGGCCATTTACCATCCGGGAAGTTTTATAGAAAAGATACTCCGATATCATTCTTTAGACCGTTTATCTATGCTTTAGTAAAGAGGAGGTTATCTCTAATTTTATAGGCACGAAACTCTAGACCCTTTTTGTAAGGCTTATAGTCGTTATCCTATCTATTCCCTGCCTATATTCTATTTAAATTTGGGTCTACTATTTTATATAGTAGGCTAGCTATAGCTTAAGGTCTACGTCATAAATGCGGAAAAGGTGGTAGTTAAGGTAGTTATATCCCTAGAGTAGAAACGTAAGCTATTATATTTAGCTATATGCTTAAGGGCAGGCACAGCAACCAGCTAAGGCTAGACGTGCTAACTGTAGAAATTAAGTATAATAGCAACTTACGGAGACTTTTGTGTGGAAAGTAGAAAATAGCGGAATAGAATATCTAACTCGCTATAGAAAGTGGGCTTAAAGGTAAGAGAGAGAGAGTGTATATATATAAGTAAGTGAGTGAGTATATGTATAAGAGAGAGAGTGAGGGAGAGATTATATATAAGAGAATTGAACTTCTTTAACGCCAGAACTACGTAGCTTTATAACTTAATAATTTTTTTAATGTGTTTAAAATAGTTTATTTAGTTAAGGACCGGGGGCTTACTAGTTAGGGTAGTGCCGTAATATAAAGAAAGGTTTGTGAATCTATTTTTTAAACTAGTAAATTCCTTACGTAGGGTAAATTGTAGATAGTAAAGCTTAATAGTGATAGGCTGGTAGTGTAGGCAGAATATAGCAGAATATAGCAGAATATAGTAGAACGCCTCTATTATAATGGGTGGAATTATATATAGAAGTTAGCAGGGGTATAATATAAATTAGTAACTTCCGTGTGTAGAAATAAATTATAAATAGTAAAGCTTAATAGTAAGAGACTAGAAGTGTAGGTAGAATATAGCAGAATATAGCAGAATATATTAAGATGTATATAGAGTTACGGTTTAGAATAAGTAGAAACTATAGTAGCAGTAAAATATAACAGAAATGGCTGACGGGCTTGCAAGTCAATTAATTCAATTCAATTAATGCCTTAACTGGATTAAATTGAAAGCTTTATAAGCAGAGGGCTTAATTAATTAAATTAATTAAATTAATATTATAACGGTTGCAATTGGATTTAACTATTATAGTAGTTAGTAATTATTACTAGTCTTAGTAAGGTGTTGATACCAAAGGGCCTATTTAGCGACGCCTAGATTGTTTTCTACCGTCGTTTCTTTCGCTCCTGCCCTTAATATAGGCCTATCGCGAGTCTTGGTATAGTGTTAAGTTACCTTCCTACTATATATGTCCTGTTCCTTCCTTTTATAGGCGCTTAACTGCCTATCTATATTAATTACGCCTTTCTTATCCTACGATCCTACCGGCGTTAAAATTCTAGTTATATTAGGTTATAGTTATACGCGATTAGCAGTAAGGAGTAAGCCTATAAGGCTAAATATACGTTTAGGGGTCTAACGACATTGGTGGAATTATTATTAAATTGAGAGCTATACTAGCGAGTTATTAATATTAAGTTCCTTTCCCTCTGGCTTGCTAATAAGTAATTAGATTAATACAGTAAACGTCCTCTAGGTGATGTGTTAGAAGCTATAATAATAATAGAATTAATATTATTAATGGGCGAATCTAGTAGTAAAACTCTGTTTACCTACTAAGACTTTAGCGGCGATGTGATGGTGTAAATAATAGGTAATACTCGGATAATCATTTTTTGGTAAGCAATACTAAGAAAAAATAAGGTTTAGGGCATTACTGCATATAAACTCTGGTATATTCTCTATATACCGACCTATTTAAAAGTCGCATTCGCCTCACCTTTCTACCGTGCAGTTGCCTTTTGCTAATAAGCAATATAACTAACCCTAAAATTCCGAGACTTTATCGTCATTGTTAGCGCCATTTAATTTAACCTAAAGGAGAGTTATCTGTAGGGTAGTTGTTATAGTTAGAGCTTAGAATATTGCCAACGGTTTACTTAGTACCTTTATATTCTACATTAGAGACCGCTAAGGTGTCTTTATTATTAGGGACTTAATTACTAATAATAGTCTCTTAGTTAGTATTGCTCTCCTAATCTAGATCGTTCTCTCCCACGCTATTATCTATACTAACGTCCTTATCTTTAGAGTTGTCCGCGCTAACGTTTAGAGTTATCCGCACCAGCGTTCTTATCTTTAGAGTTATCCGCACCAACATCCTTATCTTTAGAGTTATCTACACCAGCGTCCTTATCTTTAGAGTTATCCGCATCAATGTACTTATCTTTAAAGTTATCCGCACTAACGTCCTTATCTTTAGAGTTATCTACACTAATATCTTTATCTTTAGAATTACCGCCGGCTATATAGTATAGCTCTTTACGCGCTAAGGCCAAGATACTATAATAGGCACTAGTATCTATGCGGTTATCGATAATGTTATACTTATTTAGTTTATAATGCGTAACAATCTTTATAAGCGCAGAGGTACGGAGATTCTTATTATATTTGTATACGTCTACTTAGCCAATAATATATAAAGCGTCGCGCGCACGAGATAATGCGACATTAAGGCGGTTAGGCTAAGTAAGAAACCTAGGGTATTTATTAATAATAAGATCAGCAATAATAATAGAACGCTCTCTACCTTAAAAACTATTAAATTTCTATACCAAGAGTTCGGATAGCTGCCATTTTGGGTAGCAGTGCTGTAAATGGTTAATCGCCTTTTAGTAGAGGCTGTATTAAGCTTAATATAGGCAGAGGATTCTAATGGTCTTAGGGTCGAATTTTACGCGAATAAGGTCTTTAACTAGATATATTGCAATCACTAAGTTAGTCTCATTATGCTTAGATGAACTATTACTAAGGTGCTTAGAGTTGCTGTTAACGGCACTAATAAAAATAATAGAGGAACGGATCCTAAAACGCTTGTGGTTAAAGCTATATAGGGTAAGCCTAGTAGGGCGGGCATCGCAGGATTGATGAGCTTTAAGACGATTATAGTAGAAAACTAAACTAATTAGCGCATTGATTTTGTTATTAAAGCGATGCTAAGTCCTAAGGAGCATAGTATTAAGACCACCCGTCTCTAAACAAGTAAAAAGAGCCTAGCCGATAACACTATTAAAGCAATTCCCCTAGTCTCCCGCGAGGGTAACCGGCCGCAGTTAATAACTATCGCCTACTAGAATAACGCTGTGGGCGTATAGATATCTAATTAGAAGGGACTAGCTATCCGCTTTAATAGCCTTTCTAGCCTTATTATAGAAGATTAAAATTGGCTAAAATGCAAAATATAGCTTAAAGTCGGCTGTATTTAATAGGGTGGTGATAACTATATCGGTAATAGAGAACGCATATATACGGAGTTCCTTAAAGAGGCTACTAAAGCTAAATCTGTCCTCGTTTGTCCAATTTATAGTATATCCTTTATTATACTCTCTAATTATATAAAGAGTATTACAGAAGAGCTAAGGATTAGTGTATTAGTAAGGCTTACTTAGATAATAGCCAGTAATACGGAGCATCTAATATCCGTAAAACTCCCAGAGAAGCCGTACCCGCTTATTATTTACGCCATAATAAGGATATCTATTAGCCGCTTAGATGTATTTAATTAACTCCTTTATAAAACGGATGTCCTATATATTAACTAGTGCCATTTTATATAGGGCATACGTGGCGTTCGGTTTTAAGGTATTAATAAAGCCGCGTTAAATTACTAATCGCTTACTACCCTAAGAGTAGTAGCGGATAACCATCAACTCGCGATCCTTTAGTAGTACCTACTTCCCGTATTTACGAAGCTCGTTAGTAATATTATCCACTGCAGTATTAAGAGGCGCCGTGATAAGAATTTAATGCTTCTTAGAAGCGGGCGGTATCTATTATAGCTTTAGTGGCTTTAGTATACGATAATAAGGACGGCGCTTATGGGGACCATCTTTTTTGACCTCGCCTTTCTTATCCGAGAAATTAGAGTCGATCTACTATTCTTTTTAAGTGAGGGGCTATATAGGTTTATTGTTAGTACCTAAGTTATCGAACTTAAAGGGCACCAAGTCTTCTATATTAGTATTAGCATCTAAATCACTTAGAGGGGCTGCAGAGACTTCTGGATTTCCCTCCTACCCCTAAGCGTCTTCTTAATTTCCCTAGTTCTCTTTAACTAGCGCCTTATTATTAGCTTCATTTCCCTCCTAGTTTTAAGCGTCTTCTTAATTTCCCTAGTTCTCCTCCTTAATTAGCGCCTCGCTATCGGCTTTATTTTTATCTAATAGGGTCTATTCTACTAGAGGAAGGTTAGTAGTTATATCTTACTTTCCTAAATCTTAATACGGGCGGAGTTCCTGGATGGATGTTATAGAATTAGAAAGCATAAACATTATAGATATACGAGTAATAATATATATTTTGCCTATACTTAAAGGGCTAATAATAAGACCTAACCCACCGGGTAAATTCTTAAGTAGATTAATAACTTAATATTAATCTGCGTTAAATTAAGAATAAATGCGGTTAATAAGCTCTATTACGTAATTACCAAGCGTCTTAAAGGCGTTATATCGCTACAGTAAATTAAATCGGTTAGCCTATAAAAGCTGATAAATCTTATCTAGAGCATATTTCTATAGCTTACGTAAGGAGCTAAGCTGCCGCTTAATAACCGTGTCTAAAGAGTTAACTCGGATCTCGGCTTTTCTAGGTTAAGTATTTACAATAGCATAGCGAGCTTTAGCGGAAGTCTTAAAGTCACCTATAAAGACACACTTACCAAGATTAAGATCTAAGTATTTACCCGTTTCTTTATCAAAAGGGCGAGTAAGAATAAGAGTAATATTATTAAGGCCGGCGTAAACAAACGGTTCCGTTACCCGAGCATAGAAATCTTAATTGCAAATCCTTATAAATCTAACTTGGAGCTAAGTATCTGGTTAAAAACGGGTAATCTTGTCGATACCCGTTATAAACGCTAGGTAGATAGTATTGTTACTTATATACAATTGTATAATACGAAAGTCGTAATAGATAGCTAGGCTATCTATTACGTTGTTAAATTCATACTCTTAAATAATGCTATAACCCTATAGCGTGTAGTACTCTTAAAATGACTGGTATAATAAGATACAACCCAGCTTATACGAAGGCCAATCTATAGGCTTCTTCAGCTATCCAAGCTAGATATACTATGCCCTATTATTATAGAAATTGTCTAGTAGATAAAGCGCACGCTTAGTTATAAAGCGGTCATTTAGTAACTAAATTATCCCTTATAGATCCGACGCAGCAACGAGTATAGTAAACTCTTATATGGTGTTTAAGGTAAGATAGGCACAGATTACATCCAGTTTGTTATTAATTGGTTAACCATATTAAATGGCGTTGAAAAGATTTAACGTATATAGATGGCCAGGTTTATAGCGGAGGACTAAACGCCAGTACTAATATTCTAGAGTATTAAGCCAACGGAAGAGCTTATCTACAAAAACGTAAGGAAACATTAGCTAAAGCTACTGAATATCTGCTGGAGTACGGTTAACAATCTTGGTAATTTATATTTCACCGTCTAGATTACCGGGCACAAATTGGTAGTAGCTAAAGGCCGTTCGCTAATTCTCTTACTTATTAGTCTAATAGACTGTAATAGCTAACTTAAGGTATAAATGGTGCTGATTATAAACAAATAGACGCAGTTTGATCTATAGTAGCTCTTTATATTAAGGAATATTAGGATCCTTTAGTAAGTAACTAATAGAGAGATTGTTACTACCTATAGTAGAATATAGGATAGCGTAAAGGGGCATAATAGATTTCTTGTTAGCTGCCGCCATTATTTTATATATAAAAAGACCTAAAGTACCAAATCTTAAGTAGGATAGTGTGTTGGAGGTAGGCCTATAACTAGAGCTAAAAGGTTATATAAGAGTAGGTTAAAGAAGCTTAGGTAATAAAATTGTCGCGGCTGTTTGCTTATTACCTACTACAGACAAAGTAACGCGTGTTACTGTCTTGTAGCTTAACAATAATAGTGATATTAAAGATGCTAGAAGTAACGAGATAATAGGTGCGAGCTTATAACCTATTTAAAAATGGTTATATAGAAGTAAGTTAGAATTTTAAGAGACGGTAGCTCGCCATTTATAGTGTTGCCGGAAGTAGTAGTTAGGTAAATAAAAGGAAAACTATATAGCTTAACTGGTTAATAAATAAGTTTACTAGTAAATACAAAGGTGGGCAATTTACTACCATTTTCTGCTAACCTATATAGTACGCTAATAGAGATTAATAGAAAGGATTAAGAGCTTAATAGGCTAGGGGCCCGATTAAGATACTATGTAAGGAATAAGTTAGATAATAATGGACTATATAAGACTAATATATCTAACATTTACAAAACTATATAGAACGCTTATATACTATAGGGTAATAGGGGTTATAAATGTAATACTGGCAAAAGTAGGTAGAAGTTAGTAGAAGTTAGTAGATATAAGCAGAGCACTATAAAAGTCGCTCTAACATAAATATAAATAGGGCAGATATTAGAGCGGCTATTAGATAGTAGAAGTTGGCAGAAGTTAATATAAGTTAGCAGAAAGTACTATAGGAGTTACTCTAATATAAATATAAATAGTGCAATATTAGCGCGGCTCTTAGTTAGCAAAAGTTAGTAGAAATTAGTAGAAAGGAGTAAAGCGCTATAGGAGTTACTCTAATATAAATATAAATAGGGCAGATATTAGCGCGACTCTTAGTTAATAGAAGTTGGCAGAAATTGGCAGAAAGGAGTAAAGCGTTGTAGGAGTTACTATAAATAGTGCAGATATTAGCGCGACTGTTAGATAGTAGAAGTTGGCAGAAGTTAGTAAAAGTTAGCGGGAAGGAGTAGAGTACTATAGAAGTCACTCTAATATAAAATAGTGTGGATATTAGCGCGACCCTTAGTTAGTAAAAGTTAGTAAAAATTGGTAGAAAGGAATAATAGAGTATAGCCAAATATTAAAAACCTACGCGCGGTAAGTTATGGCAGAATTTATATAATAAAAATTAAAATATTATAGGCGTCAAAATATTTTAAAATATTACACCATTCCTTTTTATTAATATCTCTATTAATGCCACTATATACCTTATAAACGTGGTAAAACCTATTATAATTAAATATAGTAAGTGCTATATATTTAAGCCGCGCCTTAATTTTATTAAAGACGGCGAAGCTTTTAAAGCTATGCTAAGTCGAAGGCGCGTTTTCCCTATATATTATTCTACTTCTACTTACTCTTCTAGGCCTCTAAATATAATTTAAATAAGTAAAAGGCTTAGGCGGAGCTAGGTCCTACTATAAGACTTATCCTATAAAGCGCTAGTAAAACACTCTACCTAAAACCAATACTAAGAACGCCTTCTTACCTCATAGCCAGAATAGTTAAGATATGCCTAAAATAGCTTAGCGGCGAAAGGCAATTAGGGCAATATAATAGGAGTATCGCATTCTTAATCGGCGGGATAAAGCTTACTCGCTGACTCCGTTATATATAATAGATAAAGCTCCATACGGTAGAAGGGGTATTTAAAAGAGCTTAAATATATTCTTGCTAAAACTAGCTCTAATACCTACTCCAGCACTAATATCTCCTCCAGCACTAATACTACCATTTTCGCGATAGGCTCCGGCTCCGGCTATACTACACTATATTTTAGCTATTAATTAAAAGCGAATTAAGAAGTTTAGGAGTGTGCTATAGGCTAAATGTATAAAGACGTGTAGTTATTATAAGGAGTAGTGGTTTTAAATAGGCCTAGCTATAAAGGGTGCTAATAGAGGTATATACGGACCTAACACTTCCCTTTTTATTTAGTAAAGTAATAAGCTTAATCTAAGGCCTATTCCTAGCTTCTTACCTATACTTACTGCGGTAGAGGAGCTCCTTATTATACGCGTATACGTTTATCTACAAGTCATGCGTATACGGGGCTAGTAATATCACTATACTAGGTATATCTACTACCTTAGCTAGAATATACTAAAGACTTAAAAACAGCTACCGCGGCTACCTACTAAACTCTATTAGATTAGCTACCCTATATTAACGACTTAAAGTAGTCAATTATACTCCCTATAATAAAAATTTTAATTATTATAAACCGAAATCTTAATTGTTAGAAATTTAAGGCATCTTTACCACTGTAGGGGCTACTAAAATATTGCGTTAGATAACAACATTTAGAAACGCGAATTAATACCAATACTTATACCTATACCACTACTAAATATTTTAAATCTTATACTTAGAGCTACTTATAATTAATACTCCTAAAAAGTCTACTAATTTAAATCTTTAAAATTAAACGTTATTAACGTTTTATATAGGGGCGGTTGATTTAGCTCCTAAGATAGGATTTTCAAACTTAACACCACGCAAGTATTACTACTTTCTCGCAACAATCAAGCAATCCTAAAGTCCTCCCCTTCCTTTCCTCCCTTACAATGCTTAGCGCCGAGCCTTATTACATTAAGCTACTGCGTTACTACTAAGCCATTGCGTTGTTACCGAGCTATTGTATTATTACCGAGCTATTACATTATTACTAAGCTATTACGTCATTACTAAGGCTCCTAATTGTGTCTTTACCTAAATCGACTACCCCGTTCTTAAAGCTTTAAAAAATTACAGCTCTATAACGGCGTTTCGCACGACGTCCGTCCTTATATTAAAAATCGTTTCCAATTAAGCTTTACGATATTAAAAAAAGTCAATTTTTAGTTCCTATGTGATTCGAACGCGTTAGCCTTTATATCGTCTAAGTTAGGTAGTTAACGACGTGGCCGAAACAACGCATAAAAAGTTATAACTAGGTCTATACCTCCTCCCCCTAGGACCCCCCTCAGGGAGGCTCTAAAGGGAGGTCTCGGCATATATATGTTCTTATTACACGCGTGTATCGTATTGAATTTAGGTAAGGCACTTACTTTAATTCTGCTACCTTTAATTCCACGACGCTATATAGGAATTTATTATATAATTAAAAATATTTAATATATAATGCCTTAAGTTAAAATTACAATTAACTACCCCACCGGATTTTAAGCAGAGGGCTGTATATTAAAGCTCTGTAGTCTAAAATACTACTACTACTACTACTACCGCTGCCGCTGCCACTAATACTGCTACTACTACTCCTCTTTCTACTCCTGCTTCTGCTCCTACTCCTACTTCTACCCCTACTCCTACTATTACTGCCACTACTACCATTATCGCCACTACTACTACTATCACTACTATTACCGCTACTGCTGTCGCCGCTACGTCTTCACCCGGCCGCCGCTTCTCGTCTATGCCGCCCCTATCTCGGGCCGCGCTGCCTACGTGCGGGACTTCGGTCCTAGCAGATAATCATACCCCCCCTCCCCTTCTGGGGCCTCCGCCGCTGCTACTACCGCCACTACTCCCGCTATACCACGTTCGCTAGGCTTTGCGGCTATTAACCCGCCTGCCGCGCTATCCGCCCCACTATAGAACTGGTTACCTACCGCCCTTATTACGGCCGCAGAAGCCGCTACCGCCAACACCACCACTATACGAGCGCTGCGTCCCCTACTGCGTGTTTGGGGTTTATTTCTCCAGTAGGTTATTAGCTTAGGTAGAGCTTCTAGGGTCTACTGGGGGGTCCGGCTTAACGCTAGGGCTCTAAATACGGAGGTGGCCCTAGCGTAAAGCTAGGGAACAGTAGCCCTGCGGGCATGTATATTGTACGTATAGGGCGGTGGCCCGTTTATAGAGTATGTACTAATTATAGGCTAGCTACGCGGTAGCTGTATTAACTAGGGCAATAATAACTGATATTTATAACTAAGCGGACGCAATAGATTATTTAACCGATGCCTCTATTAACGGAGACCTAAAATAAGCTAAAAAGCTATATATAGTGTGCAATAAAGCGGTATTTAAAGTGTGTTCCAGATATAGGAGCATTTAATATTATTTAAATCGTATTAGAAGGTGGACTGGCTAGTTTACAAACAGTTATATAAAAAGTTCGCAATATTGGGTAATAGGGTTGTTTTGGATAATCCTTATCGCGATAAGTCTTAGCATACCCTAAATAAATTTTTAGCTACCTTTTTCTTTATTATTATATAAATATAGCTTTAGAAGTAGAATTAGAAGCTCTTAACTCTATTAATACCTCTAAATTAAAAAATATAAGAGGTTGTTTAGCTCTTTTAATATAGAAGCATACCTGTCTACTAGGTAGTAATAAGCCCATATATTATATTATGATATTTAATTACGCTATTACGGCTCCCGTTAGGGTCTATGCAGCGGGTCTATATAGGTATATATATATATATATATAAGAGGGGAACCGTACCGCTGGGGCTAGATAAAACCTCTCCTTCTCTTATTATACGGCCTATATGGCTTATTATGCGGCCTATACATAGCTTATTATGCGGCCTATATAGCCTCTCTTCTAATTAGTAACTGCCGAGCATAAGTAGACGTCTCTTTAAGGCGCTATAGAAAAGCCATCTTAATGCGTACTCCTAGGTCTGTTCGGTAGGGTATATAGCTAGAGCCTAGGTTCCGTTCCTGGCTGCTCCGGTTATTTAGGTAGAGTATAGGCTAGTAGCCTATAAGGCTAGTGGTGGTATAAAAGGTTCCGTTATTTATATCTACGTTGGTGTATATAGCTCTATACCTTACTAAGTTTTATTAAGTTCTATTAGAATATTAACCTCTGCTAAGTTCTACTAGGTTACCAGATTTTATCAAATTCTGCTAGGTTACTAAAGTTCTGCCAACTTCTATTAGGTTATTAGATTCTACCAGGTTGTAGAGATTCTGCCAAATTCTGTTAGGTTGCTAAAACTCTACCAAATTCTATCAGGTTGCTAGAACTCTGCCAAATTCTATTAAGTTGCCAAAATTCTGCTAACTTCTATTAGGTTGCTAAATTCTACCAAATTCTACTAGGTTAATAAGTTCTGCCAAATTCTACCGGGTTGCTAGAGTTCTACTAACTTCTGCTAGGTTGCCATCTGCAAAATTCTACTATATTCTACTATCCCTATAGTATTTATCCTCCGCCTCTTAAAGCACTTCCTAGCCTCCTCTCTTTACCCTAGCCAGCTCTCTAGCAAATAAAAGGTATAGTAAGAGGTTTATCTGTATAAACCAGTCCGTAACTGCCTTAGTAGCCTTTAGCTTAGTTAGGAGCTCTTTATATAAGGATGTTCCAGTATAGTAATACATTTCCGCCTAGCCAGTAGCGTATCTAGGGCAGATTAATAAGCCTATATAAAATAAAAATGCCTATCTTTTATTCTATTATAAACACTATATAGAGTTATACGCTATATAGTTAACTTCTAATTTCTAAAACCACTTGGCGTTAAAGTATAGCATTATAGTTAAGCCTAAAACTAGTTATATAAAAGAAGTAATATAGAATTAATTAAAAGATCTTTACCTTAAAGCGTTATCTTAAAATAAAATAGAAGAGCTAGATTTAGAAGTACTCTAAGCG
>Ga0307515_10019457_pt1 | contig 12210 bp, 3 predicted proteins | sample 17_EM_MG_FD_194513 | JGI IMG/M metagenome (GOLD analysis project Ga0307515, IMG submission 194513) | Populus trichocarpa ectomycorrhiza microbial communities from riparian zone in the Pacific Northwest, United States - 17_EM | ecosystem: Host-associated > Plants > Roots > Unclassified | place...
ATAGTCTAAGATAGAGCTAATAGAGCTATGTAATAAGGAATAGTAACTAAAGTTATATAATATTGTACGCAGTATACGCAGTATATAAGAGGAATGTACGTATAATATATATAACACGTATATTATATATAAGGAGGATTTTATAGGAGTACGGTTATATATTTAAGGACCCTTAGTCCCTACCTAGATAGTTCCTTTCTTATAGTAATTCTTAGAATATAATTAGAGTTAATCTATTAGGCAACCACTCCACTAGTTATTATTACGTTGTTAAAAAGGAACACTAAAAGCGAGATCCGACCCATACTGTCCTATAGGGGTTCCTTTCCGTCTCATCCTAACCGTACGGTCAAGCTGAGAGTGAGGATCTCGTCTGTTACTGATGCAGCGGCGTTACGTCGTAGCTAGAGGGCGCTTTCGAATGCGTCGTCCTTGACGCCGTCAGAACAGCAGAGTTTTCGCGGGTCTTGGCGTGCTAAGACTCGAAAAATACCACAGACAACTTAAGAACAGAGGAATGGTCTTAAAAACTACCCGACGTCTCTCTACCTAGACGACCGATCTAGGGCCATAAGCTAGCGCTTATACTTGCTGGCAAAAGCGATAGGTCTAAGGGGACAATAGGGCACCTCTATACTTATTCCGCTCTAAAACTCTAATAGCGAGGGCATAGAAAGAATCTTAACACCGTTAACTATATTTAGCGACGTTAATTCTCCCTTTCTACGTAACGGCGTTAACCTTTCTCTAGGTGGCGACGTTAATCTAAAACGGACTAAGAAAGAGCTAGGACGAACCTATACGTAGCAGCATTAACCTTTCTCTAGGTAGCGACGTTAATTTAAAACAGACTAAGAAAGAGCTAGGACGAACCTATATAGGTAGGCTAGAACGGATCTAAATATAGGTATTAGTTAAGATAGGAGGACAATAAGTTTGGTTAGTAGGTGGCTAAGGGACAATAGCTACGCGGCGTCGAGTTATTATAGGCCCACGCCTACAAGACACGGTCGGCCTATTATCGCGAGAGCGTTATAGGTAACGCGAAGCAGCTAGCAACGGTTGTAGGGCGTAGTATATAATAGTAGCGATGGACAACTCTAGAAACCTTACCCCTTTACTAAGCTTTAACTCCTAATGGACCTGTTTTAGAGGAAGGATTAATACCTTATTAACGATACTATCTATATAGCCTAAAAGGATAGATGCGCGTATTAGTTTATTTAGGCAGGGGTAGACTATAAGGGTAGGCTTATAGAGCAAATTAGGTGTATATAGGCAGGAACTAGTTTGGCTAGCTGGAGACTATAAAAGCGTTTATATAAAAAACCGTAGTAAGGAACTGGGTAAGTAGTTTAGGTAAACTTACTATATATATAACTCTTATAGCTCTACAATATATATATATCCTAGACTACCTAATATCTTTCTATCTAGATAACCGATCTAGGGCCATAAGCTAGCGCTTATACTTACTAGCAAAAGCGATAGGTTTAAGGGGACAACAGGGCACCTCTATACTTATTCCGCTCTAAAACTTTAACAGTAAGGGTATAGGAAGAATCTTAACACCGTTAACCACATTTAGCGACGTTAATCCTCCCTTTTTATACAGCGGCGTTAACCTTTCTTTAGGCGGCGATGTTAATCTAAAACGGATTAAGAAAGAGCTAGGATAAACCTATACGCAGCGGCGTTAACCTTTCTTTAGGCGGCGATGTTAATCTAAAACGGATTAAGAAAGAGCTAGGACGAACCTATATAGGTATTGGTTAAGATAGGAGGATAATAAGTTTGGTTAGTAGGCGGCTAAGGGACAATAGCTACGCGGCGTTAAGTTATTATAGGCCCACGCCTATAAGATACAGTCGGCCTATTATTGCGAGAGCGTTATAGGTAACACGAAGTAGCTAGCAACGGTTATAGGGCGTAGTATATAATGGCAGTGATGGACAACTCTAGGAACCTTACCCCTTTACTAGGCTCTAACTCCTAGTGGACCTATCTTAAAGGAAGAATTAATACCTTATTAACGATACTGTCTATATAGCCCGAAAGGACGGATACGCGTATTAGTCTATTTAGGTAGGGGTAGGCTATAAGGGTAGGCTTATAGAGCAAATTAGGTGTATATAGGCAGGAACTAGTTTGGCTAGCTAAAGACCATAAAAGCGTTTACGTGGAAAACTGTAGCAAGGAACTAGGTAAGTAGTTTAGGTAAACTTGCTATATATATAACTCTTATAGCTCTGCAATATATATATATCCTAAACTACCTAACATTTCTCTACCTAGACGACTAATCTAGGGCCATAAGCTAGCGCTTATACTTACTAGCAAAAGCGATAGGTCTAAGGGGACGATAGGGCACTTCTATACTTATTTCGCTCTAAGACTCTAGCAGCGAGGGCATAGAAAGAATCTCAACACTGTTAACCACATTTAGCGACGTTAATCCTCCCTTTCTATATAGCGGCGTTAACCTTTCTTTAGGCGGCGACGTTAATCTAAAACAGACTAAGAAAGAGCTAGGACGAACCTATATAGGTAGGCTAAAACGGACTTAGATATAGGTATTAGTTAAGATAAAAGGACAACAAGTTTAGTTAGTAGGCGGCTAAGGGACAATAGCTACGCGGCGTTGAGTTATTATGGGCCCACGCCTGCAAGACACAGTCGGCCTATTGTCGCGAGAGCGTTATAGGTAACGCGAAGCAGCTGGTAACGGTTGTGGGGCGTAGTATATAATAGCAGCGACGGACGACTCTAGGAACTTTACCCCTTTACTAGGCTCTGACTTCTAGTGGACCTATCTTAGAGGAAGGATTAATACCTTGTTAATAACACTGTTTATATAACCTAAAAGGACGGATATGCGTATCGGTCTATCTAGGCAAGGGTAGGCTGTAAGGGTAGGCTTATAGAGCAAATTAGGTGCATATAGGCAGGAACTAGTTTAGCTGGCTAGAAACTATAGAAGCGTTTATATAGAAAACCATAGTAAGGAACTGGGTAAGCAGTTTGGGTAAACTTGCTATATATGTAACTCTTATAGCTCTGTAATATATATATATCCTAGCTATACTAAAAGGAGAGCCTATATAGAAAAGAGGGCAATAGGAGAGTGTAATTAACCTTATATTTATATCTCCAAATCTATATAAAAGAGTTAACTTCTGTAGTATAGTTAAGGAATGGGCCCTTATAAGAGACTACATACCTATCCGCATCCAAATTAACAACGCCGGCTATCCGCCAGCGGAACGCCGGCGCCTCGCCCTTAAAAAACTGGACTTATAGGGCCTCCTCCAAAGCATCTAGGGGCTAGACTGGGCCATATCTAAAGACCCCCTTTAAGCCCTCTAGGAAGGGATTAAATAAGCACTTAAAGAACACTGCCCATAAGCACAACCTAGCTAGTAGGCCCACCGAGAATGGTCACCAAATGCCACATAGCTCCACGCTAGCGCCTACTAGGCGCGGCGACAGTACCAGGACTATAACGACCCCTAGGACTTGCAAAGATACCTAATACTAAGCAATTAACTCCAGAAAGAAACTAGGAGAGTTAGTCGTAATAACTGGAGGCGTTTTATTTATAAACTTACTAAGGATTAATTAAAACCCTATAATAAAGGACTTTAGATCCTATTAAAATGGAGTAGAAAAGCAAGTATAGCGAAGGCGGACCCCTACTTACCAGACCTTAGGAGGTCCATTAAGGACCCCTTAACAGACAATAATACTATAAAAGCAGACATCCTTATAGCCAAATTCTTTTCTAAGACTGGAATAGCGGACCTTAGCGACATTAAGATAGAGACAACAATGGAACAAAGAGCACTTATTATTAGCCCTATTATCTTAACAGAAGAAATCGGCAAGCTAATTAGAAGCCTTCCTAATGGAAAAGCCCTAGGGCTAGATGGCATACTAAACGAAGTTCTTAAAGCAGTTGCCCCAGTTATTGTAAAAGACTTAGCAGAAGCAGCTAGCCACTGCTTTGCTAATAGAACAATACCAGAAAGTCTTAAAGAATCTATAACTATGGTATTACGTAAGGAAGGAAAGAAAGACTACTCTCTCCCAGGCAGCTATAGACTAATTGCCCTTAAAAATACGCTAGCAAAAGTCCTAAAAAAGCACATAGCCAATATTATATCGGAAGTAGCGGAAGAGTATAGTCTACTCCTTTAGAACCAGATAGGAGTAAGGCGCAAGCGATTTACACTATTAGCAGTAGGACTGCTTAGCTCTTACGTACAGACAGCGTAGCGAACGCGCCGTGGGTGCGTGGTGTTAATGCTAAGCCTAGACTTAACAGAAGCATTTAATAACGTGTCCTATAAAAGGCTCCTCCATATTTTAAAAAGAAAAGGCTTTCTAAAGTAGCTTATAGACTTTATATAAAGCTTCCTAATAGTACGTAAGACCTATATTAGGTTTATAGAATACGAAAGCAATTAGATCTAAATATAGATAGGTATCCCCTAGGGGTCTCCCTTATTGCTAATTCTATTTCTCTTTTTTATATTAGAACTTTTGGAGAAATTCTAGAGTCCTAACAGCGGCACGCTAGGGTTCGGCTTCGTAGATAATATAAATCTTATTACCTAGGGGGACTCTATAGCAGAGAACTGTTAATAATTAGAAGCCGCTTATAACTACTACGCTATATAGGCAAACCGACACGGCGCGGCGTTTGCCCCTAAAAAGTACTAGCTTATGCACTTTATAAGGCAACGGCGCCACGCCACTATAGACCTTGCGTCTACCGTGCGTATCGCTAGCTACGAGATAGCTCTCTAAAAAACCAGTATGCGAATCCTAGGGATTTAGGTGGACCCTAAGCTTTAGTAGAAAGAATAGATTAAGAAGGCAGCAACTAAAGGATTAGCAGCCTTTGAAGCGATGTTAAGGATCACTTCGTCTATATAGGGCCCATTAATACGCCGCTCGCGCCTCCTATATACAGCCACCGTCCAACCAGCGATGCTGTATAGCGCCTAAGTATAGGGAGTACGGGACGACGGCGGAACGCTAGCGAAAAGCCTGCTTAAACCGCTATAGAAAGTCTAGAACTAATGCCTTTATAGGGTTACAGGAGCATACCGGCGAACACTAATAGCTGTAATTGAGAAGGAAGCGGCCATTCCCCTAATCTAACTCTATATTAAAATAATAGCCCTCTAAAGAGCCGCCAAGACAGCTTCTAATAGGGTAGAAAAGGAATTAGTAGAGGCACTTAAGGGTATCTAAAAAACATTAATAAAGCGCCGGCGGAAAATAAGACGGCTACTAGTACTACTAAAAGTGCTTAGGGACCGCGTAAAGGACCGTAAGAATGAAATATAGGGGTTCCTTGCACACTAGAAGGATTGTATAGAGCAAGAAGCTATAATAAACCCCTATAGGCGTAGCTAGCGGAGCGCCGGCAGAGCGTAGATGGAGCGCCGCCACCGCATAGGAGGCCACTAGCACCGCTAGCGGGAAATTACCCTTATCGCGAAATGGGCAGACCTAAAATGGCGCCAACAGTGGTAGGTAAAGGCTAAAAACCGCACAGAAACTACGTAGAAGACCCCATGGGGGAAACCTATAATCCCATTATATAAAGATCTAATAAAAGCAAAGGCTATAGCACTATTTCTCCTTCGTATAGAGGTAATAGGGCTTAACGCATAGCTTGCATTTATTGGAGTACCAGAAATTCTCCCGTAGTACGAATGTAGTTAAATAAGGTAGATAGTATACCATATACTATTCTAATGTCTATAATACCAAAGGGCGGACCTTATAGCATAATGTGCCTCTAAACGCCTCTAAGACGTCTTAAGCAATAAAAGAAGTGCTTAAGCGGCTGCAAAGTGGCTAATACAGTTAGGTGCTTTAGCCCAGTTCCGGGCTATAAAGGCAATAGATGTAGAGGATATAAGGGAATACCAGCCCTTTTAAAGCTTAGAGGACTGGTAAAAGAATATAGGTAAAAGGATATGGGTAGAAGGATAAGGGAAGAAGGGGTAGTGTAAGATCGTCCGCGAAGCGCGGTCAGTTGGCTTAATATGCAGACTCTGAGCCAGGTAGAAGGCGAGTCGCTAGCGCCCCAATATCGGAACGCCGTTATCTCTCCAGCGCGGCCCGCGATCGGGTTTTCTCTAAGATAGAGTTTTTCCTATAGAAGGTATTAGCCTGCGTGGACCCACTAGGGGGACCGGGACGGGCGGTAAATTGAATTTATTATTATTATTATTACGTTATTAACTATTGTCTTTGCATTTCCTATACACCTAGCCCATTAACGAGCCTACTATAGTTCCTGCTATAAGGTTCCGTTATAATCCTTACCGCACTTAGTAAAATTAACCTTAGCTATAATATCTAGATATCTATAAACGGAATGTTGCTACTTAGTATAGTAGCTTATTTTATTAACAAAGACAGCAGGCTTTAATTAGTGCTTTTAGGCCTTTTATAACTGCGAGGATTATATACTACTAAAAATATAGCAACGGCTTTAGCAACGGTAATTTAAAAGTATTAAATTAATTATAAGCTCGGCTCCTTAATAACCGATAACGCCAGTAATAACGACGAGCTCTATAGTTACCTCTTATAAAGCCTCTCAGTGCCTAAAAAGGAACGGCTTTAGTGCGTTGGCCATATTATTAACCTCATTGTTAAAGCTTTACTATATGGCAAAGGCGTAAGTAAGCTTGAACGCTTACTAATTAATGTAAGCAATTAAGCCAAATTTAACCTTATACGGGAGAAAGGCTTTATGGGCAAGATTTATAATATTATTAAATATATTATACGATTAACAGGACGCCGGGAGGACTTTACTAAGAATTAGGCTAAAGCATGTATTAAGGACGATCTTTTTAATTAGGCAAAGCTTCTGCTTATCAAAGACGGAGGTGTCTGGTAAAATTCGACCTATTTTATGCTCTACCGTGCATTGCTTCTTCGTAAGGCAATTAACAAATATCTACTGGCTTAGAGGAAGCCCGCTAACGACAGCTACGATCTATCTTAGGACGCGCTTACTGATAAAGATTAGCAGCAGGTAGAGCTGCTTATTAAGATCCTAAAGCCTTTTATATTAGCTACCAAGCGTATAAAAGGCGACGCCAATAGTCCTAGTATTAAAGGCTCATACGGCGCTCTATGGGAGTCAATTACTAATATAGAGCTCCTCCATTAAATCCTCTAGCGAACTTAGTAAAGCCTTAAGAACGAATGCAACTCCTTTCTTAAATCTGGCGTTAATATGGCTATTGAAAAAATTAATAAATATTTTAATAAAATAAAGGCCGAGAGCCCTTACTATTTTGCTGCAGTAATCCTTTATCCGTCTCTTAAACGCGCCTACTTTCGCGATAAGTGGAAACAGTGGCCCTAATAGTAGAAATACGCCGAGCGGTGCATAAAGACTCTATTTAATGAATATATTAATAAGTAAGTAGATAAGGAAGATAAGGAACCAGCTGAGCCACGATATAGGAAGGCTCCTTATAAATCTAACAACGATTTAGCTAATAAATATGCACAGTCCTTAGTCGTAGATAAAAGCCTTACTTCCTTAAAGCGTAATTAAAAGCGTATTAAGCTCGCCAGTGAGCTTAACCGCTACTATAACGCAGGCCTTAAGTTTATTAAGATTAGTTCTAACAACGGCTATAAGCGGAACGATGTCGTTCCTAATCCTCTTAACTAGTGGCTTAAAATTGGTCAAATCCTTTATCTAACACTTGCTAAAATCGCTCTTAATATATTCTTTATACCGGTAATAAGCTCTACATATAAACGAGCCTTTAGTTAAGCCAAAAAGATCGTCACTAATAAGCGTAATTGACTATTGGCCGACACGATTGAGGCAGATTAATGTTAGAAGTGGTAGTTAATTAAAGGCCTTTTATTAAGCAGTTTAATCGACTGTATTAACTCCGATGGAGCTTTAACTACACCCTAGCTAACAAGCTTAAATACTAATCTTACTAGCTATAAGCCAGATTAGTAAGATACATTTAATAGAGCTTTATATTTAATTAAATCTAATATAAAAATAGAGCCTCCGGAGCCCTTACCGTTGCTTTCCTTCCTTACCACTGACGTTACTACCGACTTCAATATCTGCGGAGGATAATTTTGGATATATTTGGACACTATTAGATAAATTAAGGTCAATTTTTGATTGGGTAACGTCAATATTTGTACATAGAGAGGTGCTGCCAAAAATCCGCAATGAAACACCACGAACTTTATATAAACTGCCTAATTCGGACAGCGAGCTGACAGCGTGACAGTTAGCGTACCTGATTTTGACGCAGCGGACAGCAAGCGATCCACTTGGCTGAGTCAGCCAGCGAGAAGGCCTCAAGGCTCGCTGTCCGCTGACTATTAGACACACTGCGGTTTAGGATAGAGCCGATAGAGCTATGTGACGAGGAATAGTAACTAAGGTTATATAACGTTATACGCAGTATACGCAGTGTATAAAGGGAACGTACGTATAATATATATAACACGTACCTTACGTATAAAGGGGATTTCTTAGGAGTGTGGTTGTGTATTTAAAGGACAACAGTCCCTACCTAAATAGTTCTTTTCTTTATAGTAAATCTTAGAATATAATTAGAGTTAATCTATTAGGTAACCACTCTACTAGTTATTATTACATTATTAACTTCTTATTTACCTATATACCTAGCCTATTAATAAGTCCACCGTAGTTTCTACTATAAGGCTTTATTATATATTTACTACTAAGGTTACGGTATTAACAAAGTTAAATAATATACTACTAAAAGCAGTAGCCACGACGGCGTCTACAGCGGCGACTACCTTAGGATTAGGTAATAATACTAGTATAATAAATACTAACTTATAACTAGTTACTATTAAACAGCTATAAAAAATAGTTAATTAATTAATAGACAATAATAGGATACTTAAAGAAAGGATTAATGGGATTAGAGCAGCTAAGGTTAAGTTACCCTTAATTAAGCAATTCTTAGGGAAGAAGTTAAAGCTTAAGGGATTCCTTATATAAATGCACTTTAAGGTTATATAGGAAGGAGTTAAACTAGGAACGCCTATAGATTAAGTTACTTACATAGGATTATTCTTAACGAGAAGGGCACTTAAGTAGTTTAAATCTTACCTTATAAAGGTATAGGAGCACAGTATAACGACTACTAACTAGGAGGTATAGTATATATTCTTAAGTTAGAACGGGTTTATAGAATAATTAATATAAATATTTAGAGACCCGGAGGTAACTATAATAGTAAAAAAAAAGCTTTAAAACCTAATATAAAGAACTTTAGTAATTAAGTATACGACGTAGTTTTAAATATTGGTAATATAGGTTAAATAGAATAATAAAGCGCTTATAGTATAGTATAAGTAAGGACTTAAGGCAAAAGTCTAGGACGTAATTATTCTAATAGAAGATGCAAATACTCTTAGGGATTTAATTAATTAAGCACATGGGGCCCATCAATGCGCCGCTTACGCCTCCTATATACAGCCACCGTCCGACTAGCGATGCTGTATGGCGCCCAAGTGTGGGGAGTGCGGGACGACGGCGGAACGCCAGCGAAAAGCTTGCTTAAACCACTACAGAAAGTCCAGAACCAGTGTCTTCGCAGGGTTACAGGGGCATACCAGCGAACACCAATAGCTGCAATGGAGAAGGAAGCGGCTATTCCCCCAATCCAACTCCATATTAAAATAACAGCCCTCTAAAGAGCCGCCAAGACGGCCTCTAATAGGGTAGAAAAGGAATTAGCAGAGGCACTTAACGGTATCTAGAATATATTAGTAAAGCGCTAGTAAAAAACAAAACGGCTACTGGTACTATTAGAAGCGCTTAGGGAACGCGTAAAGGACCGCGAAAATGAGATATAAGGCTTCCTCGCGCACTAGAAGGACTGTATAGAGTAAGAAGCTATAATAAACCCCTATAAGCGTAGCCAGCGAAACGCCGGCAGAGCGTAGGCGGAGCGCCGCCACTGTATAAGAGGTCACCAGCACCAAAGGCGGGCAACTAACTTTATCGCGAAATGGGCAGATTTAGAATGGCGACGACGGTGGTAGGTAAAGGCTAAAGACCGCACAGAAACCACGTAGAAGACCCCATGGGGGAAACCTATAATCCCATTATACGAAGGCCTAATAAAAGCAGAGGCTATAGCACTATTTCTTCTTCGTATAGAGGTAATAGGGCTTAATGCATGGCTTGCATCCGTTAGTGTACTGGCGGTTCTCCCGTGGTGCGAATGCAGCTAGATAAGACAGATAGTCTACTATGTGCTGTTCCAGTATCCAAACTACTAAAGGGCGGACTTTATAGCAAAATGCGCCTCTAAACGCCTTTAGAATATTTTAAATAATAAAGAAAGCGCCCAAGCGGTAGCAAAATGGCTAGTACAGTTAGGTATTTTACCCCAGTTTTAGGTAGTAAAGGTAATAGATGCAGAGGATATAAGTGGATACTAGCCCTTTTAAAGCCTAGAGGACTAGTAAAAGAATAAGGGTAAAAGGATAAGGAAAGAAGGGGGCAGAGTGAGATTGTCCGCGAAGCGTGGCTAGTTGGCTTAATATGCAGACTTAAAGGCAGGTAGAAGGCGAGCCGCCGGCGCTCCGATGTCGGAACGCTACTATCTCTCCAGCGCGGCCCGAGGTGGGGTTTTCTCTAAGTTAGAGTTTTTCCTATAGAAGGTATTAGCCTGCGTGGACCCATTAGGGGGACCGGGACGGGCGGTAAATTGAATTTATTATTATTAATTAATTAAGCAATTAAGATTAATAATAGGATCTACTAAAGAGAGTAGACTAAGAAGGGTTAGGATAAAGTTCTATAGTTATATAAGACGTAGGGCACGCAATAATAAAGTTAAAGTTAAAAATTATAGTATAGCGCAGAGCTAATAGACCTAAGTAGTACTAAAGAATCTAAAAGATAAAATAAGAAATTATGGAAACTTAGAGAATAAAGATTAAGTAATTAAAGGTCTAAGGAGCAGAGGCCGAATTAGGGATCTTAGCAGTAGAAGATATTTAGGCGAGCTCTATAATAAGAAAAATGGTTTAAAGAAGGAGCTTATATAAATTGCGGAAAATAGGGTTATTATATTAAAGACTATAAAAGTAGTTAAAATTACTATATAGTAAAAGAAATAAGACTAATAGAATATATATATATAGAGGGATAATAATATACTATAAGGAATAAAAGAGTGTTTAATTGAAAGTTTTACGTTTTACTATAATAATGCATGCTAAATTTATAAAGACGCTAAGTATAGCGTAAGCTATTAGCCGCAGGAGCTAAAAAATATTAGAATTTAGAGGAACTAACAAACTAGTTTATAGATTAGATATTAAGGACAATAAGTTTAATATAGGTGAAATATTCCGTAATAATAAGGTAATAAAAGTAGCTTACTAGGAGTATATAGATCTTAGAGATATTATATAAGAGGTAGAGAATAATTCTACTATAGAATAGGGAATATTAGTAGGGATTAAGACCCCACTAAATACGATATCTATTGCTTTATAAGATGTAAGAGAAATAGGATAGTAAACTACTTTAGTACTTAATAAAGGTAAAAGGCTAAAGGCTTAAGATTCTTAAAAAGAGATATAAGACGCTTAAGATTCCTAAGACGGGATAAGATATACTTAAGGACCTATAACGGACAATAACTAATAGAGTAGAGCAATAGCTTAGTTTAGCGACATATAAATAAGCTTAGGACGAAGTTTCCTAAAGGCATAAGACTTTTAAGATAAGATAAGTAAGATTTAAAACTTTTAAGATAAGATAAGAATATTATAAAAGCCTAGTTAAACTAAGGCTAAAGTAAAGCTTAAGATAGAAGCAAGCTTAGGATTAAGAATTCTATAGGACTAAAATTTTAGTAATAGAATAAGGACTATTAAAGAGATTATAAATAAGGCTTAGTAATAGGATTAAAATGTTAATACTAAGATTAAGAAGTAAGAAAACTTTAAAGATCTATCTATAAGTGTAACGGAACCTTATAGCAAGTACTATAGTAGGCTCGTTATTAGGCTAGGTGTGTAGGTATAGTAAGTAAGTTAATAACGTAATAATAACTGGTAGAGTGGTTGCCTAATAGATTAACTCTAATTATATTCTAAGAATTACTATAAGGAAGGAACTATCTAGGTAGGGAT
>Ga0307515_10019458_pt1 | contig 12209 bp, 12 predicted proteins | sample 17_EM_MG_FD_194513 | JGI IMG/M metagenome (GOLD analysis project Ga0307515, IMG submission 194513) | Populus trichocarpa ectomycorrhiza microbial communities from riparian zone in the Pacific Northwest, United States - 17_EM | ecosystem: Host-associated > Plants > Roots > Unclassified | place...
GCCTTTTCCAGGGTCTCATTGATGTTATCGCAGTGGAATACCCCAACCGTGCCGACAAGGGCGACACAGGAAATCGTAGGTCCGGGACTGAAAAACTCCCTAGGATATACATGGCGCGCTATCCATCGTAGGGCTGTGACGTGCTGGGCCTGGCGGATGGTTTGTATTTTCGCTCGTTGGCAATCTCGCGTTGATCACACACCCCTCAGAAAAGTCTTCACTGAAGTATGCGACGCAAGGTATGCCGGTATGTCGTTGATTGTCGAAAGAAAATTCCCTGTAACTGGCGTAAAACAGTCGAAAGAAGGCGAGTTGCCCCAGAAGGGGGACTACCGATCGGTGTCGATGCTGAGTGGTAAAAGGACGTCTGTCGATATATCGGTGGACTAGAATACACCCATCCTGCACCTAGAGAAGCGGTACAGAACGAGCGGACACACACAAGGTCGGTGATGAAGCCAAAGTAAAACCCCGCTTTGCCCCGCGAGGGGAAAAGCTTGGCAAAACCAGGCGGAGAGGGTGGTTGTCGAAGGTGTGATAACCAACTTGAGTGCAGTTGGGAGCTAGGAGTCGAGTGCGTTTTCCCTGCGCGCTTGCGCTCTATATGAGGAACAGCTTGGAAACAATCGTAGAGAACTGATGTTTACGGGAGCATGGAGTAATGGGGAAGGGGTTCTGGGTGCCTTGGGAGAGAGAAAGCTTCAGTAACAATATTGTGTCCTGATGAAAACGTTCAACGTTCAAGCATCCTTTATCTCCCTCCATGATTTAGGCTTTAGCTGATGAGTTTCCATGGAAAGAATACCTAACCTCACCCATAATAGATATCAATAGACGACGAAACATATTGCCAAGTACAATTGGTACTGAGTACTGTTCCGAAGCGGCCAGTCCGGACAGATATCTGCAGTCTGGCATCTCCTGACCGGCCCGCGCCAAGGGCGGCTTCATATGTGGCGGTCTATACCTGACCGATCTGCTAATCTGTGGGTCGGCCTGTGGGTGGACTGGCCGCTTCGGAACACTAGTCTAAAAAGCATACCACTGAACGGAAATCGCCTTTGTTTTTAATTCCACCCATACTATCTAGTCTCTATCTAACCTTACTGCAGGATTGCTCTCAATGAAATTCAGATCCATCTTATGCCCCAACAACTCCCTGATGTTACTCACTTTATACCGGATCATGGTGGGTCGTTCCAAACTCAGTCCCCACCCATAAACCCTCAGGTCCTTCGGCAATCCCATGCTCTCTAACATCTCGGGTCTGAACATACCCGAATTTCCAATCTCGACCCACTTGCTGAGTCCAGGGTGAAATCCAAAGATCTCCATCGACGGCTCGGTGTAGGGGTTGTATGCAGGCTTGAAGCGGAGATTATGTACTCCCATCTTCTTAAAGAATTCCTGCATGAAACCAATCAAACCTCCCAACGTGAGACCGTAGTCCGCAATGACTCCCTCGACCTGATGGAACTCAGCTAAATGTGTGGCATCGACAGTCTCATTGCGGAAGACGCGGTCGATAGAGAAGTAACGCGTAGGGCGCGGGTCCTTGGCTAGCTTGTGGAGTATTGCGGCAGAGATGGCGGTTGTGTGGGTGCGGAGAACAAGGCGGAGAGATTCCGCCTCCTTCCAATGGTAGCGGTAGCCCTGCGATCCGAACTTGCCGATTTCGTGAACTTCGCGGACGTTGTTCCAATATTCCGTGAGTTCTTCTCCAGTTTCGTCCTCGCGTGGCCTGTCGGCCACCGCCGGGTCAGAGATGTAGAAAGTATCTTGCAGGTCACGGGCGGGATGTTGCTGGGGAACGAAGAGGGCGTCGAAGTTCCAGAAACCGGACTCTACGAAACTGTGCAAGGTAAGCCCGAGCTGAGGTGACAAAATATATTGACAACCTCCTCTTGTCGGACGGTGGAATTTACCGACTCGTAGGCATTTCAGTGAAGCCCATCTCGAAAAAGATGTTCCTAAATTCGTGGCGGACTTTGTTCAGCGGATGCAAAGCACCGCTTGGGGTATGTGCACCGAGAGCGGCAAAGTTGTAAGGCTTGAAGGACTTCTCCTTCCACGCACCACTATTTCAATTAGCAACCTACAGCCGACAAGGCAGCAGATACTGCAGCGTTAACCTTGCAATCATCTCCGCTGTCAGATCCGTCTCCTCCTTGACAATCTCCAGCGCAAACTTGGGGCCTTTGTTGATCTTGAAGCTAATGTGCTTCTGCATAACGACCAGTTTCCTCTTCTTCAGATCCGTCAGGACCTTTGGGTCGGGGAGCGTCTTGGTGTCCTTGATGATCTGTAGCTGCTCGCGGGTTACATCCTTAATTGATGATGCCTACATATCCGTCCACAATTAGCATCCACCCTACCGGCATCCACCCCACCAGCATCAAATGTGACGTACCTTCTTCACCAACCTATCTCCGTCCTTCTTGATCCAACCTTCCTTAAAAGCCTTGCCTTGCCCAACCTTCGCCGAAGCAGCACCTACAACTTTCTGCCGTGCATCAGCAATCTCATCCTCACCCTTGCCGTACCAGGTTGACTCACAGCTAGCTCATTGATCTTAAGCCCATCCAAAGCCTTACAAACAGCCTCGTACACCTTGGCCTCATGGGAACCATCTTGCACAATTCCCGCACCCTCTGCCGTTATTACTGCAATCTCTTTGTCCACAGTCTCGTAGGTAACCATTTCCCGACTCTGCAGTGAATCCAAGGCGCCCTTCAAAACCGGTGACTCGAGGTCCGGGAAGGCCATCGTAGAAGTGAGAGGTAGAGTGCTGGCATCTTTCAGTGCGTGTAGCACCTGTGTAGGAAGATCCGGTGCCATTGTGCAAGTAGTTTCGAGCTCGAGGTCGTCAGTTGTTGAATCGCTGGGTGAGGTTCTGAGCTAATGGTGGGGTCATTTATTAGTTACCCGGACAGACCTTCATTGTGAGTCACTCATTTCTGGGATTTGCCAAAGTTTGCAAGTTGCAGAGGAAAGGCGACCTACCTTGGATTGTCAACCGTGAGAGTACAAATGGAAGCAGTGAATTTGCTGTGATCCTTTACAACTACCTCAACACACGCAACCTAGGCCTCCAGGCTTGAAGATTCAAAGGTGTGAAATGGGCCACGAACAATTGATGAGCACAACAATGATGAAAAGGAAAGGGGAGAGAGAGTATGTCAGTGCTCCCTTTAAATGAGGTCTTGGGCTCACACTTCTCAAACTGCTATATAAAATACCACAACCCAAACATGAGAAACGAATGCCCAATTTGCTCAAATTCAGACAGGCCTGTAATTCTCAAGTTTAGAAACCTACAGCATAAAGAATCCAACCTTAACTCCAGGGGCAGAAACTTTTGAACAAAGCGCGGTCAGAAAATTCGTGTTTGCTGTGTTGGCACACCGTCAGTTTCAGATTTGACTTAAACCCGGTGCCGAACCGATCCCGTTATTTGGTTTCGGCCCTTGATTTGTTCCGCGGATGTCCGCCACGGCTTTGAGAGTCGAAACGCTAGCTCACTCTGAAAATGCTGACCCGCGAGAATTTCATCGGCATTCATCAGGGCACCTTGCCAGCCTGGCAGCCTCACTCTTGCGTACTGTCACGTAGGGCAATAACTGTGCGGTCTGGTTCTCATGGCATAAGTGATATCTTTTGCATCCCGAAACCCAGCTCAACAGTCAAAAGTACACTTTGAAAGGAGGGAAGTGTAAATCATCTTTGAAAACCTCACGCAACGGTCCACGAGTAGCATCACACAACCATCATTGTTACATTCCTTTTAGAAGCCTATCTCCTGCCGCAGCCCCATCTAATGCCTTGTCCTTGCCCTCGGCTTACTCCTGACAATACTATCAACCCTCAACAACATCTCCGCTGCCTCACTAGCCGAAGAAACCACAGCCCTCTTGAGTTTGAAACTCTCGATGACACGCAGTTCCCTCATATCCGCGATGCGTCCGCCGGGAGTATAAAGGTCCAGTCCAGAGCTGTTCATCCCATTATGATGTGCTGCTCTCAGCTTGGCAACCAAATCACTTGAATCAAAGCCTGCGTTGTCGGCAAGGATGGTGGGAAGCTGTCGTAGCGCACGGCCGAACGCTTCAATGGCTAGTGCCTTTTTTCCTGGCGTGTTGTGTGCCGCGTTCTCCACTGCTTTAGACATGAGCATTTCGGAACAACCACCTCCAAGGACGGTGCGCTTTTCGACGACGGTTTGTGAGAGCACCGACAGCGCATCGTGGAGTGAGCGGTCCGCCTCGTCGAGGAGTTGCTCGGTAGCCCCACGAATCACGATGGTACATGCCTCTCCTGCGGCCACTCCGGAAAACTTGATGAGGGTATCTTCACCGATGATGACCTCTTCGATCAGGTCGCATTGGCCGAGTTTTACGTTCTCGGGGTGATCGAAGGTGGAGGTGATTTCTCCGCCGGTGACGAGGGCGAGACGCTCAATACCATCAAAGTCGGCATGTTCGATCGAAACGATTCCTGCGTCGGCAAAGAGCTGTTCTGGCCAGTTATAGATGAGCTGACGGTTAACGAAACAGTTGATACCGTGTGCTTTGATCTTTTCGACTTTGGCCTTCATCTTTTCCCGCTCGGCCTTTTCGAGCTCAGCAAGTTTGCTGGTCGAGTCGACTTTCACACGTGCACCGAAGATCTTAATTTTATCTGTGTCCATGGCTACGGAGAAACACCATCAGCTGTTGAAACAATCCCATGAAAGGGTGAGTAGTCCTTACCAGTATTTGCCACCAAAATTTTCGCCTTCTCCAACCGCTTTGACTGGTTGAGTCCAATCCGCTTATCCAGAATGAAGCCCTCATCGAGATATGAATCCACCAACTTTCCACCAGCCTTCTTGATGATTTGGATGTTATTAAGATTTGTGCTTCCCTTGAGCCTGAGCACAGCGTCGACCGCTAGCTCTGCAAAATGTTCCTTATCTTGACTGAGAACCTTCGAGCTCAATGTTGTTCTCGCAATGTTAATTAGGTCTTGTCGAAACGCGGCAGTGTCGTCGCCATGGTTAACAGCGGCCTTCTCGAGAGCTTCCAGAGCGGCGGCGGAGGCGATACGGTAGCCGTCGATTATGGTCTGCGGATGAATCTTTTGGTCGACGAGACGCTCGGCTTCGCGGAGGAGCTCGGCGGATAGCACGGTGACGGAGGTGGTGCCGTCGCCGATTTCGTCGTCTTGGACTTTTGATATGTTGACGAGGACTTTTGCGGCAGCATTATCGAGAGCTATCGATTTGAGGATGGTGGCACCATCGTTGGTGACCATGATCTCGCCGGTTGACCTATAGCAGTAAATATCGGAAGTTAGCAATTGATGCGAGAGATGGATTATGATGGGGGAGGGCATACGCAGACTGCAAGATCTTATCCATCCCTTTCGGTCCCAGTGTTGTCTTTACCAGATCACCCACTGCTATTGCTCCCACAAACGCCGACAATCCTACACTACCGTCAGCTCTTCATCTGCTCAATGGATTACTTTGTACACACTAGCATTCTCTCCACGCTCTTCTTGTACTTGGTCGGCGAAAATCTGGGTTGGGTTCGACTATAGACGTATCATTAGCTTCTTCGTCGGTTGCGTACTTTCGGGAAGGTGATGGAGACATACCATGATGATATTAGATTATATGGGCTGAGTTTCGTGATGGTGGGGTTGGTGTTCCCGAACTTCTCTTGCGGCTTGAGGCTCGAAACTTTAGCGCGGGTTTGAAGCGAGTTAGGGCTTGGGGTTTGAAAGTACGTCAGTTCGAGTGCAGTTCGGTGAAGATGTCAGCAAGATCACCACTCGGGCTTCCTCTACTCTCTCTGAAGACTGGGGGCTTCGCAATGACGCTCAGTCGGTACATAGAGATTTATCAGTTATTAATTGCCGGTAATATAGTAAAAGCATGTATTAGCTTCGCAGACCATAACAATAGTCCCAAAGTTTGCCCTCATTATAGAAAGTGGCTTAAACTTTCAGTTGAATTATTTCTGTGAGATTTATCCTTTTGCAGACGCGTACACGTGCAGCTCATGACAAGCTCCCCATGGACTCCTGCACGATGCGCAGTCCATACTAGACCTATAGTGATTCATGTATGGACCGATGGGAGTTTATAGCATGGCAGAGTCTATAGACCTATAGAAGTCTTACTGCTAGTAGGGTCTATGGGCCTATTCAAGCCTTATATATACTGTCGATACTATTATTGACAGCACACTTGAGAGCATACTTAATACAGCACTTGAGAGCCTACTTGGGAGAGTACTCTATAGAAGCTTTGACATTGACCTACTCCCACCGCTATCGCCATCACCACCACCATCTCCGTGGCCATCACATTGAAAGAGTTGTGACCATCATAAGCAACCCAGGACCGAATGTATATAAACGTCTAAAATTGATGGGAATCGGGCTGTAGATTCCGCTGGACTATAGACTTGGACCAACGTCGTGATTTCAGCCATCCGCTACTCCACTGGTCTGTACATTCAGATGCACTCAACTCTATACTCCCAAGTGCACTTGATTACACGCTCCAGGTGCACTTGTGTCCATGCTCCCAGCTGCAATGTCCACACTCTCGGGATACCGCTGCTTGTCATCAAATGATCTACTCGATGCCCTCTAAATGGTCGCCTTTACAAATCATGAATCTGTCCAGCCGTTCTCGAGCGGCTGTCAATAATGTCTATTTGGAGCAGGGACACCCTAAGGACGTGGAGACGAGTGCAGCTAGGAGCATGGAGACGAGTGCACTTAGGAACTTGGAGTTGTGTGCGTTTGTGAACTTGGAGTGTACTTGAGGGCATGAAGTCGAGTGCTTGGGAGCTAGGAGTCGAGTGCACTTGAGGACATGGTGGAGAATGGAGTATATCCCACAGGCATTTTGCCGTTCCCCGCGTGTCCGCGCTCCATAGTCATCCCGTGAAATTGATATCATACTATCCACGTCCATGTACAGGTCCATAGGACTTCATAGTGCCACGCATCAAATTCCCTACAGAATACCGTCTGAAAAACAGCTTGTCTATGGGCTGCACATTGCGCAAGATTATTTTTCCCAGTGTATAGTGGATTTGCACTTTTGCCGATGTTTTTTTAGTTATTGCTCAATAAGTCCTACATGTTTCTCGCAGGTATCAAGCATCGCGAGAAAAATAGAATTCCGATCGAACGTGTCTATTTGGAGAGACTCGGTCACATGCTGCAAAACAGTTCTTAGACCTTCCAGCCCATCAAAGAGACGACTGCCTGCGTTTTTTAGTAATCCTTTCAACAACTTAGTCGCCTTCTCGATTGTAAACTCGTTTGTTGTAGCATGCAACAAAGATATGAAGGTTTTGTTGCTCTAGGCCGCCGTATGTTTGGAGCTGTACAATGAGGGTATATGGTAACATCGGCAAAAGTTAAGTTATTACAATATTGTAACTTGATATATTCCACCGTACTATCATCTTGTGTAGTGATATTTAAGTATATACTTCATTCGCCCGTTTCGTTTCCCGAATCCATTTTCCCATTTCATTTTTATATTTCGTTTGAAAGTTTTGTTTAGAACTTTAAAAGGCTTAGGATCTTGATTTTATTTTTATTTTGTCTCATTATTCCCATATCAAGTAACCAGTTGTACGCTAAAGCTGCTAGCGTATGCTCAGTGATATGAATATTTTCATATCTAGCAGCACATAATTGATTACAAAGCACCGCCAAAGATCGCGCCAAGAAGCTCACATTACTTGATGTGGACAGCGGGCAGGGGTTATATAAAATTTTAAGTTTCGGGTGTTGTCACGCAAAATCACTCGAAGATATTGTGCCCTCGCTCGAACATTGGCGGTTGCTCGCTACAGGCTGCCGTACCCGTGTATACTTGTGGGTGAAGGTATGAGGAGGGATTTGTGAATCCATCAGCATCACAGAAGGTTTTGTTAACACCTCTGACAACACACCACACCACCTTTTAGTTTTGCCAAGACCGATTTTACCCAATCAAGTTTGACATCGCGAGAAAATTTTTGCTTCAGTTTTCAGTTGAAAGAATTTCAACCGCTTAGAAGCTAAGAAAGATGAGTCTCTTTCGAGCAAAAAAGACCACCTTTCAGAAGGCGGTCGACAGGATAAACAATGGAAAGACTGAAGGGCCCGTTTCCGGGACTTTCAATGTTTCCAGCAGCCATATTGGCGATTTACTCGATGCGATTACCGGACCACCTACGAACGATGCACCGGCGACAAACAGTGAGAGGGGTGACCTCGAACAAATAGAGAGAGATCTTCACGGAGATTTTGAGTATGTAAGACTCAGGGACGAAGAGAAGAAGGAGGAATTTGAGGCGGGCCTACACTATGCTCGCGCTGAAGACGATTTGAGGAGACGCGAGGATAGCCAAGCAACCCCCAGACTGGAATCAGGACAACTTCCCAGCGACCTGAAGGACATTAGAGCATACTCCTACCTGTTGGGAAAGACTGGAGTTACAGGTATTACACGATATGGGAGCGATGATTCTTCTGAATTGTCGCCACCACCAACTACGACGAATTACGGGGGAAGTGAAATTTCCTTCCCATCGCACACACCAATGGAGAGGGTAGATTCCCCTTTGCCATCTACGAATTATAGCGAGGAAAGCCTTCTGGGTTTACCTCTGAGCGCTCTCCCCCAGGATCCTTTTTCGACTCCTAGGGCGATTGCTGGAATCATTGCGCGTAAGTACATTCAGTCGGAGGAAAATGTCAGCCAACACAAGGAAAAAGAGGGGGGAATGGAAGAGACCCGGAAAGTCTACACACCCATTCCGAGAAAATTCAAAATAAGCGATGGTAGCGACAGCGAAGACTACACGATGATGGAGGTGGAGTGGAGGGATGAAGAGGTTTACCTGACACCCACCAAGAAAGGAAAGAGGCGCAATGAGGGGAAGGGAGTTGAGAGGCTGGCAACACCCGAGCGACCAATCCCGAATATGCCGCAGACACCTAGCAGGAGAAAGCTTGAGCCGGAATGGGCCAAGCCTGCAGAGTCTTTAGCCAATGAGGATGAACCAGCGGATCTGGGAAAGTTTATTGGTGAGTATCTTCGGAACACTAATGGACTGAGGGATTTTATGGTTGGACAGGAAAGAAATGACACGAGTTATGATAATCGGTGCCAACAACAGAGCCAACATATCGCGGCAAGACAAAATCATACTGACGCAGCAGTTATGTCGGTAAGGAAGATAGCCCAGAAAGTGCAGACTGATGTTGAGTTGGAAAGGGAGTATGCATCAGAAAGGGTGGAAAAGCTTGATGAAAGATTGAGCAAGATGGAAAAAAGATTGGCCAAGATTGCACCAGTCAATATGGCCAAGACGATTGAAAATGCATTGAAAAATTGCATGGAAGGAATGATCGATCAGCTGACGGATAGGGTGGTGAAGAGATTTGAGGATGCAGCTGAAGAAGATAGGAAAAAGACGGAAATTTGAAGAGGGAAACAGGTAGAAGCCACCTCTGAGAATGATAACATGAGCGAGATTGCATTTGAACCGGGGGCAACTTTTTCGAGGGAGGAGAATGAGAAAGTAGCCAGGGTGTTTGAAATGATGGAGGTGGAGGAACAGGAACTGGAGGCATCAAAACATGAGCCAGTTATTCCACCAGGAGAGAAGAGGCAGGAAGTTCCGAAGATCACACCGAGTGGACAGGTTATGATTGCGAAGAGACTGGTTATCGCGCCAGCAGTACCGGAACAAAGAAGAAGGAGGTCAAAAAACCGGAGGTAAAGGAGGTACCAAAGGGACCAAAGGCTGGAGGAAAAAAGCCGGAAGTTAAGAAACCGACCAAAAAGAAGTCGGACAAGAAACCGGATGAACGAAAGAAGGATACGTGGGCGCAGAAGGCGGCAGCACCACCATCATCAAAGAAGCAACCCGAACAGCGACAACAACAACAACAATCGGGGCAGCAACAGAAGAAGAAGGGAGATGGCTTTACCGAAGTAAAGAGACAGCAAAAGAAGGATGAGATAAAGCTGGTCCTCCCAGGCCAGAATTCGATGGAGAAGAGGAGGGTCACCTATAAGATGGATAATGGCCTCCCTCTTTCTCAAAAGAAGAATTTGGACATTTCGTCAGAAGTGAATAGGGCACTTTCTGAGGCGGAGGTCCCACATTTTGTTCGCATCCAGGGAGTTACGAAGAACACCCGAGGATGCCTGTCTACAATCACGACCCCTGGAGCAACTGCTGAAATGTTCATTTGGTATAGGGAGATAGTGATTAAAGCAGCGAGGAAGGTGGACGCAGAAATTGTGGACATCGAAACGAGTGAACTCTGGGACAGAGTAAAAATGCACGGCGTCAATTTCGATAGATATTTGGGGAAGAAGACCGGAGGAGGACCTGAGAAATTGAGGCAGGAATTGCAGGCTGAGAACGAGGGAGTGGTGTTGCCCCTCGCCATCAACTGGATTGGAGGACCGAAAGATGTGCAGAAGAAGAAGGCGGAAGGAAAGAAAGCATCTTCGGTTGTGTTTGCGGTCAAAGGTAGTAAGATGGCCGAAAAAGTTATGAAGGGAGGTTTGAGGGCGGCAGGAGTGAAGTATGATGTGGAGAAATTCATGAATGCCGGACCAGATTCCTTTTGTGGAGTATGCAGCAGATGGGGACATGTTGAAGCGAAATGTGGAGCCATGAAGATGCCGGCGTGCATGTTGTGTGCGGGGAGGCATCTAATGAAGGATCGAGAGTGCAACGTGGTAGGTTGCAAAGCGAATGCAGGACAGAACTGCACCCATAATGTCGACAAATGCATCAACTGCAAGGGAAAGCATATCGCGAAGGCCAACTGTTGCGTTAAGAATCAGGAGGCTATTAAGATGGCGAGAGAAGAAAGGCGTACCTGGAAGGAGAGAGAAGGGGAACGCCAAAATATGCCAACTGATCAACAGAAGACGCACAATACTACGGAGGATGGGTTGCCATCCACTGCAGAGGCGGAAGATAATGCTCAGAGTGATGAGCAAACAGAAAAGGAGCCGGAAGTCCAGGTTGTGGCAACACAAGAGACTGAAGGAGAATCTTCTAACGCAGGGACCCAAGAAACCCCCATGAAGACATGGTGAAATGCGTAATGCATAACTGTGGGAGGGGATATGAGGCAACTATGATGGCGTTGGAAAATGAAATTGTTTGGGGGGCTGATGTTGTGATGATACAAGAACTGTATGTGGAAAGAGAGGGATACAACATTAGCCACCCAGGATATAGATTGGTCAGAGGAGGACGAACAATGACTGCGATACGAAGAGATACACACCTGGAGTTTTCTGAGTTGGAGAAGGGGGGAGATGGAGACGTACAGGTGTTTGACGTAAAGTACCCATTGGGTAGAAAAATGAGATTGGTGAATGTGTATGATCAGCTGAGACAAGAGGGGGGAGTGAGAAGTCAAGGCAGACCGGCAGAGACAGCAAGATGGGGGGAGATTATGGAGCAGGAAAAGATACTCTTGGGGGGTGATTGGAATGCTCACAGCGATAGATGGGACCCACAGTGCCCACCAAAACGAGATGCAACCTTTTTGGAAAATCTTATGGATGTGTACAATTTGGTTGATGTTACGGATGGGGAAGAAACCAATTTGAATACGAGAAATGGCGAAACTTCGGGATCACTTATTGACTTTTTTGTTACTAAAGCCTCGATGGCTGATAAATTGGAAATGTCAACAGATTTGGCAACTACCTCGGATCATGCGATTGTCTGTGCCCAGTTAAGATGGGATGAAGGGGAAGGAGCCAAAGTGTAACGAAAGATTACAGGATGGGATATCGATGGGCTCAAATCGAAGGAGGAGGAAGAAAATTATAAAAAAGCACAAAGAGATTGGAAGGATAAGAGCTCAAAGAGACCGATGCTAGATGAGAAAAGCAGTGAAGAAGATTTACAGATGGAAGCTGAGTGGATACAGCAAAATTTTGTTAATCATCTTAATAGATACTGCAAAAAGATTAAGGTTTGCAGGAGATCTAAGAGGTGGTGGACGGTTAGTGTTAGCAACGGGTCCGGGTTCGGACCGGAAAAACGGTTCGGTTCGGTTCCAGAACCATCCAAAAACCCGACCCGCAGCGTCTTGGCGGGCCAAACCCGGACCCGTAACCGTCAACCCGCGGGTTTTGCCGGGTTTGGCTAGACCCGTCGGTTCCAATC
>Ga0307515_10019459_pt1 | contig 12209 bp, 12 predicted proteins | sample 17_EM_MG_FD_194513 | JGI IMG/M metagenome (GOLD analysis project Ga0307515, IMG submission 194513) | Populus trichocarpa ectomycorrhiza microbial communities from riparian zone in the Pacific Northwest, United States - 17_EM | ecosystem: Host-associated > Plants > Roots > Unclassified | place...
GGATCGGGGCAACCTTGAAACAGCTCAGCGGGTCCGCGAGGCCGTCCAACATGTGTTTCAGTACGCGGTCGATGTGGGCGCCCTGGAGCCGGCCAAGAACTTCGTGAACGGCCGTACCGGCGGCCTCCCACCGCCGCGTGCGCGCCACTATCCGGCGATCACTGATCCGGAACAGGTCGGACAGCTGCTGCGCGACATTCGGGCCTACAACGGCAATGTCATCACGCGAGCTGCCTTGCAGCTCTCGCCGTTGTTGTTTCAGAGGCCAGGACAGCTTCGCTTGGCCGACTGGGAGGACATCGATTTCGAGCAGACCCTCTGGCGTTGCCCGCCGGAGAAGATGAAGATGCGCGAATGGATGAAACGGGACGTTCGCACGCCCGCGCACCTCGTGCCGCTGCCGACGCAAGCCGTCGAAATCTTGCTCGACATCTATCCGCTGACCGGCCCCACCGGGCCGATCTTCCGCAGCATGTCAAAGCGTTCAGAAGCGACTCGCTACATGAGCGACAACACGGTCAACAGCGCCTTGCGCACGCTTGGCTATGACACGAAGGAGCAGATCACCGGCCATGGCTTTCGAGCTACGGCGCGGACACTGATCCGCGAGTTGCTGGGCTGGGACAGGGAGGTCATCGAGCGGCATATGGCCCATGTCTCCGACGAAGAGTTGGGCGACAGCTATGACCGGGCCACGTTTCTGGATCAGCGCCGTCAGATGATTCAGTTGTGGGCCAACCTGCTTGATGAATTGGCAGCAGGCAATGCGCCTACGCCGCTCGCGCGTATGCGACGGCCTGCCCCTACTCATCGATCACACGACGGTTGGGAAAGCGTGGGCGGGCAAGTAGTCAGCCATGCGGGATAGGCGCGCCATAGCCTTCGGGATTGTCGATCCACTGCTGCAGCGCTGCGCTCGGCCAAGCCGATGCGCGGCCGCCCAGATGGACGGGAGACGGAAACCGGCCTTCCGCAATGCGTCGATAGATCGTCGAACGGCTGAGAGCGGTGATGCGCATCACGTCGCGCAACCGGTAGAAGGCCGGAAGCGCTTTCGAAGTCGATGCCTTCGGCGAGGGCTTGTGGAGAAACATGGCTTGTCCTTTATCGGTCTATCCCGAAAGGATGCGTCTCAAGGCGGCCTAAGCAAACCCGGACTGGCGCGTTGCAGCGTAGCTCGGAGCACACCCACGCAGGGCGGACGTTTGGCGGCTGCGTACGCGCAGGTTGTCAGTTGACAACCAATCAAAAACTCCCTATTCTGGAGGCTTGAAGATGGCTCGTGCTGTTCACCCCAAGAAAGAGGTGGAAGATGCGCTCAAGCACGCGGAGGCCAACGGCTGGCGTGTTGAAGTGGGAGGCGCGCATGCGTGGGGCAAGATTTACTGTCCATACAACGATCAGGAATGTCGCTGCGGCGAGTTCTGCATTACCAGCATCTGGAGCACGCCGAAGAATCCCGGCAATCATTCGCGAGCGTTGAGGCGTGTCGTGGACAACTGCACCACGCATCGGCATCAGCGAGAGGGCTTCGTGGACGAGTCGTCGAAGGAATAGGCCATGGAATACACCTTCACTCTAAAGTATCAGCTTTCCGAAATGGACAGCGACCACGATGAAATCGTGGAGCGCCTGGGTGCGGCCGGTTGCGATGATGCGCTAGTAGGCGTCGGCCAGCCTGGAAGGATCGCGCTGGAATTCACGCGCGAAGCGGAAAGCGCGGAAGTGGCGCTGGTGAGCGCGCTGACTGACATCAAACGCGTCGTCCCTTCGGCGAGGCTGATCGAGGCCGCGCCCGATTTCGTCGGTTTGACCGACGCTGCGAGTGTCGTGGGCGTTAGCCGTCAGAACATGCGCAAGCTGATGGTGAACTATCCAACGAACTTTCCTGCGCCCGTGCACGAAGGAAGTACGGCTGTCTGGCACTTGGCGGACCTTCTTGCCTGGCTGCAGGCAAAGGGTGGATACGACGTGGATCGTTCGATAGCAGACGTGGCCGCCGCAACTATGCGGATCAATCTCGCCAAAGCGGCCAACCAGATCACAAGACGAATCAAGCGAGAGATGCGTGAGCTAGTGATCTGATGCTCGCTCGCGGCTGGGGCGACCTCCGAAAAGCTGCGCGTAGCCGCAAGTGTCCCAATCTACGCACGATTGCCAGAGCAGTGACTCCACTGCCAGCCTGTCATCTGCAAGCGGCTGGTGGCTAAGAAAACTCGTTGAGAAACTTCATAAGAGTTGCGCGCTTGCTGGGCTTCATGCGGCGTAGCCTCACGATAATATCATTCTCCGCAGCTTGATTTGCATGTGGCCCACGCCCCTTTCTTGCTTGCTCCCCCTCCACAATGGGACTGCCCTGGCCGGTGATCACCCAATGAAGATTTAGAGACCGTCCTCTCGCATCGCGCATTTCTGCTTGGTGCTCGGCGATTCGAACGAAGTCTGGGAGCGCAGTCCCCTTACGCACCGACTGCACCGTACTGGAGTTCGCATAGCCCAACGCACGCCACAGGTCCGAAGGGGCCATGCCCAGGTGATCCTGCGCGGCCTGGATAAAGCGTGCTGCGATATCCGCAACCGCCTGCTCCGAACGTTGTTGACGTGGCATGCATCGCGATATTATCATTAGCAAAATGCACGACGCAACCACATGAAAAGACAACTCGGTCAGTTCATGACTCCTGACAGCATCGCCCGCGTAGTCGCCCGTGAACTGGGGCCCTGCGACGCCGTAGTGGATTTCGCGGTTGGGGAAGGGGCGCTCCTGCAGGCCGTCGTACAGCATGCGCGGCGACCGGTCGAGCTATATGGATTCGACATTGATCGCCACCGCCTCGCAGGGGCAGAGGCGCATTTGAAGGGGGCTCACTTGCGCGAAGGGAATGGCCTGACCGCTAAGCTGGGCAACAAGGTTGGCATGCGGATAGGTTGTGTCGGCAACCCGCCTTTTGTGGGTTCGACCGAGGAAGGACTGGCCTGGCTTACCAAGGCCTTTGCCGGCCTGGTCGGCAAGCTGGGCACAGATCGGGCGGAGGTGCAATTCCTCGCGCGAGCGCTAGTGACGGCGCGCTTTTCCGGGGCACGCGTGGTCTTCCTGATGCCAATCGGCTTTGCCGATGGCGATGTTTACCGCCGCATCCGTGCCCTGCTGATGGAGCAATACCAGCTTGTCAAGGCGATTGAGGTATCCGGCGGCCGGGCATTCCTGGACACCGAAGCACGAACGGTGGTACTGGTAATCGATACCAAGGGCCAAGGCGGCGTGGAAACTGAAATTTGCGAGATGAGCCGCGCTGACGCCACACCTCGCCTGATCCTCAAGGCCGAACTCGAGCCGGGCACGCGGCTGGACGCACGCTATCACAGAGCCATGTTGTCAGGCCCGGTGGGAGGCCCGCAGCTAAAAGATCTGGACGTGTCTATCGACCGCGGCGTTGTCTCGCGCAAGGAAGCCGAAGAACTCTGCATCCCGGCCGTACACACGACCGATCTGAACCGCGCCAAGAACCGCCGCATCACCAGCCCAATGCACGAGCCAACCTACGAAGGCGTGCTCACGGCCAGGAAGGGTGACATCCTGTTGCCACGCACCGGATCACGTGTGCGCTGGGAGCCGGTGATGATGTCATCGGGCGAAGCCGCTATTACCGACCACGTCTTCCGCATCCGGGCGCCGGCAAGCGTGCGCGAGTTGGTTTACCGTTCGCTGTGCCATCCCGAGTTCAGCGCCTGGCTGCAAGGCGCCAGCAAAGGCGTGTGTGCCACGGTGCTGACGAAGCGCGAGCTGCTGCAAATGCCAGTGTTTGCCGCAGCCTAAGCCGGGCTGTCTGTGACGTCGTAGAAGTGCCAGCGCCGAACCTCCTTTGACCGGCCACTAGAGCGCGTTGGATGGTCGTAGAGTAGCAGCGCCCGGTCCATTGACTCGTTCTCGATCAAGAAAAGAGCAGCTCCGATCGCATGCGGCTTGGTCCCCAAGGGTGCAACCAGGATCGGATGCTCGCCCTTGTCCTGCTCGAGCAGCGTGCTGAGCAGGCGATAAGCGGCGTCGGCGCTGGCAGCCGCAGCGTACTTCACCTGATCGCTCTTGCCAAGATACTGCACGTTGTTCGCCATCGCGTCGATCTCCCACCCCGGAGAGAACGCAGGCACGCCAAACACCGCATGCTTTGCCCAGCCGCGCAGCACCTCCTGCTGCTCCAACGCTTGACCCAGCCTAGATCCTTCGAAGCCAAGAAAAAAAACGGCCTGGCCTTTCTCAATCTCGCTGAGGTTGGTCTGAAAGCCGGGTATCGACTGAAAGCGCCGGTTATCGCTCAATTCGAAGTTGCGCTGGTCGCACAGGCGTCCCTTGACCTCCCGCCGATATTCCTTGGGCTCTACGTAGACGAAACGGAGTGCCGGAATGTGCGCCTCGATCGCTGCAAGCATCACGTAGAGAATCTCAGGGAAGCTCAGGCTGCTCGCTTCCACCAGCAGGCTCTTGACGCCGCTAAATCGGGCTTTGAGAGCGGGTACGCGCAATACAGTGCCGTTGAGCCTGATCTCATTCTTGTGTTCGGAAATATCGAAGCGCAGCTTGTACGTAGTCGTTGCGCAGGCGCGCACATACGCGCAAGCAGCCTTCGAACGCTCGTCGAGGTCCCCATCTTCGCCGATTATCGCCATCTGCCACGCGTCCGGCGCTGTAGCCGGTGCCGCCGCATCGTCGTGCGTGTCCGTCTTGATACGAAAACGTCGCATCTACGACTCCAGGCCCAGCGAAAACTGATCGCCGCTGTCCGCGCCCCACTTGATCTCGTACTGGCGCAGCAGCTTTGTGAAGTCGTCCAGCTTGCCTGCCAGCATGGTCTCGGCTTCTGCAGTGGGCATCTCCAGCTTACGGCCCTTGTTGTACGACAGTCCGAAGAATGGCGCATAGATTGGGTTAAGAATGTAGTCGTCCGACTCGTAGCGATTGCCCTTGACCTTGGTCTCGGGCACCTTGAGAAGCACCGACCATTTAAGAGCTTCCTTGAGCACTTGGTCGGCTTGCGCAGTGAGCTCCTCGCCCACGATAGAGAAATGCGTTCGCTCGGCCTCGCTTTGCGAGTAACGAGCGTGCGAAAGACGAAACAGCTTGCCGAGAAGGTTGACGACGGCCAGCAGACGGTTTCCCTGATCGCCGAAGCTTGAGACTTCGCCGCGGAATTTGCGGCTGGCCCGAACGGCCGCCTCCGCCTGTTCTTTTACAGGCACACAATAGCTGACGAGCGAGTCTCGCGGCGCTGTGTCTCCGATCGAGAGATGACAAAGCTCAAGGAAGTGCCGCACGCTGGTTCCTGAAAGCTGCGCGAACGCCTCGAACCCCGCGTAGATGGGACATGGCTTTTGCCGCAACGGCAAGTACATAAGAAGCAACGTGCCTACAAGGAAATGATGGGTCCAGTCGGCGCTCTTGTACTTTGAAGGTTTTCCGGTGCGCAGATTCGTGAACTCGTCATGGATCTCCTTCGAGCGCTTCGACCGCTGATGGAGTAAGGCCGCATTGACGACCGATTCTTCGGGGAAGTTCGAGTTCTGAAACTCTTCTGAAGTGAGCGTCGAGCCCTCGTCCTTGAGTGCCTCGCCGACGATCATGTCCCAGCGCCTGCGCAGAGCGCTGTCTCGCAGCACTTCGGCGGCCACCACGCCGTAGCGCTGCCCGGGAAGGATGCGGTTGATCTCGTCCAGTACCCGCTTCTGGTACTCAGGGACTTTCCGCTTTTCGAGACCGCCCGCATCCTGCAGATTCTGCGTGGAAACGGGGGTGAGCTCTTCCAGCAGTTCGGTTTCGCTGATCAGCCTGAAGAAAAACAGTTCGGCGCAAAACAGGTTGAACGTCGGCTTGAGGTATTCGTCCAAGGGTATGAGCCGATAGTCAGCGGTCTCCTGGATCGACTCGGTGCCGATGGTTTGCCGCGTGCGCATGCCGTTCGGCTTCATCGCGACGTGGAAAATGAGTGGTGGTTCCCCTCCCTTGATCATGGTGTTGACGAAGCGCTGCTGGTAGTCGAGAAGGTTCTCATACTCGTCGACGTACACGGCGAACACGCTACTAGAAAGGTAGGTTAGCTTGCTCCTCAGTTCCTCGATCAACGCTCCGAGGAAGCCTGTCAGCGGCAGTAGGGTCGGTGGCTGCGTCGACTCGAAGTTCTTGAACCACTTTGACAGCAACTGACGCTGAAGTCGCAACCACCTTTCAAAGCCGGCCAGATCCGCAGGCACCTCATCACCCGCAAAGCCTTGCACGGCGTCCTTGAAATCCAGTTTCTGCAACTGCCCGTACCGGCCAAGCCGCTCCGATGTGCAGTTCAAGGCCCGCATCGAGCCGACGATTTGCTCGGCCAGTGCCAGACACAGCGCGTGTTCGAAGATATCTTGCCAGTGCTGCTCGCTCTTCCCATAGCCGGTGAAGCCGCTGAAATAGGTTGAATCCGCCTTCAGGTACAGGCCTATGGTCTGAAACGCCGCCTGCGGCACCACCATCCGTGACGGCGAGAACTGGCTGGGATACGACAGATAACGCAGCAGGGCAGTCTTGCCGCAGCCGCGGCCACCTTCCAGCACCTGGGACTTGCGAGCCTCGTGCAGCCCAAGCTGTGGAAAGTACAGGGGAAGCACGTACGTCGACCAGACGTCGCGGTCGAACTCTTCGGCGCGATTGCGAATGAAGGCGTTCTGTCTCATGGCTCACCGATCAAGCAAGGGCGTCAGATGTTGCGTTCCCATCCAGAAGATGGGCAGCGTATTGTTCGGAGTGGCATGAGCAAAGGCGTAGGCAAGCGCCAGAGCACCAAACCCCTCGGCAAACTTGCCCGTCTGCGGTAGGCCAACGGACCTGACCACATGGTCGTATTGCTCGCCGATCTTCTTGGCAAAGCCATCGACCGCGTAGCGCGCCAAGCACGGTGCTTCCAGCACCGCGTGGGTGTCCTCTAGCAGCTCGGACCATTTAAGCTGGACGTAAGGGTGGTCCTTGCGGATGCGATCCACACCCTTGGTGTGGATGGTTGTGACCAAGTATGTGACATTGAGCTGCGGATTGGCCTTGCGAAACTGGTCGAAGCGAATGCCTTTGAGGAATCTGTCGAACTGGTCGCCCGTGCCGCAGAAGTCATCGACGAAATACAAGTCAGTGACCCTGCCGATCTGTCCGAGCAAGTGAGGCCACACGAGCCACTCGCTTTGCAACTGGAATCGGCGCTGTGCGAGCCTCAAGATGTAAGGGCCGGACTTGGTCGGCGGCGCAGTGTGACCAATCACGGGAGCCACCCGGACGCCGCAAGATGGGTTCGCCGCTCTTTTCCCCTGCAACGCGTCAACAAGCAGCGGCTTGAAAGGATCGCCCGGCATCGGCAGATCCAGGAATAGCGCATCTAGCATCGCGGTGTACTGGGCGCGCGAGCGATAGCAAAGATTGTCGAGAAGGTAGGCGGCAAGCAATTCCGCTTCGAAATTTTTCAACGAAGCCAACCAGCCGTCCAGTCGGTCACGCTGAATGCCCTCCCACACCCCACTCTCGATCTGGCGCGTCGCCCTGTCTCGAATCAGGTCGATGTATTCGGACTCGTCTTCAGACAATGACATAAATATGCAGGAGAGGCGGCACCCGAGGATACAGACTGCAACGCTCAATTGTTAGTGAATTTCCCACTAAGTTGTGGTCAATTCCAACAGCGGCGAGGCGTTTGATGTTAAAGACGCAGCGTCCTTACGATACGACCGATCTGAAAGCCGACGCACAACGCCGTCTCCTGCCATCATGCAGGATCCGGGGCGCCAATGATGCGGATCTCAGCCGCTCCGCTTGCCATCGGAGCGCAACTTGGTCCACCACACATCCGTGATGGTCGTTACCACGCATCGTGTTGAATCGAGTTGTCGGAGCGCGTTCGAATCATGTGAGGCGCCGCACTATTGCTTCTAGCTAATTGCCTGAGCAAGAAATGCCCTCAGCATCGGCATCGCGTCTCCGGCGTGATCCACGGCCCAGTCCAACATTTTCTCGGATAGCTTTTCGACGGCCTTCGCGGGAAGGTTCCTGATTGCCTTTGCCAACGAGGAACGTTCTTCCGAACTTACACCGGCGGCCTTCTCAATTTTCTGAGCAAGAAACTCGGTCCATTGGATTGCGTCCAGTCGCACTGTCACGGTTTTCAAGATTGCGCTCAATCCACCGTCAGCAGCGAGAAAGTCCATCCCCATGGCCGTGATCCTAGCGCCGCTGTATATCCAGCTACCAGAGAGGCTCTGTGTCAGTCCCGCCTCCACCAATCCGTGCTCCTGCAGGTAGCGAAGCGTACCGATTGCGAGATCTTCATCTGCGTCCATCCAGTTTGGTCGTCCCTGGGAATAGCTTGGATATGCATTCTTCAGATCCTGCAGGATCCGCAATTGAAGCGAGCGATCAAGTTCCACGTTGGCCCTTTCGTCATAGCAGGCGGAAGTCTCCGCTTCCCATAGTTTCGTCGCTCGCGTGAAATGAGCAATAGACAACTCATGGAAATCCGGGGCCAGATCCAACATCATGCCGTAGCCGAAGATTTCACCCTGGATGAGTGCATGGTGCCGCCGTACGGATGGCGGCCTTTGAGGCTCTCAATTGAGCGCCTCCGACGCAGACTCAGGCCGCGAAGCCCCGCGTCTCGGGCCAGATCGTTTCAAGGCCAGATGCTTGTCAGAATCTGCGCCAGCCTGGCACCGGCCCGCAGAATCTGCGTGCGCTGAACATCCCCGCGAAGAGCCGTGTAGCCGGGCGGCAGTGTGACCGTGTAGTGATGGGCCGGATCTTCCTCCGAGTAGGTCAGATCCTGGAATGCCTTCTTGCCCTTGCCGAGGGTTTCAGTGGCCCAGCTCTGTGACCATTCCGACATCGGTCCCGGTGTGAGCGGGACCGCGCGGGCTTCCTCCAAGGCATCGGGCAGCAGCTTGTCGGCATTCAGTGCAGCAGGAACGCCATCCCACAGAGCATGCAGCTTTGTCGAGCCTTTGAGGATGTCATTCCCGCCGCGCGTTTCCGTCGCCGGATCGACGGTTCCCTTGTCCGGATCGATGATCTGGCCCTGCGCGTTCAGGTAGACCGCTGCGACATGCAGCGGTTGATGGATGTCCCCCACGAAATGCGAGAGGATGCGCAGCGCTTCTCTTTTGCTGTTGACCCTGAACGGTGCAGGCGACGGCTCGCCCTTCAGAACAGCGATGGCGGCGCTGATGGCGCTCACGATGTCGTGGTCGCTGGTGCCGATCAACCCGACCTTGTATGCGGCCTGTTGAACGGCGACATCCGTGTAGTGATACTGCTTGTGGCAGATCTCCGCGCCTGGTGGCCGGTCACAATTGGTGGCATTGCGCTTCACGTACACCACCATCTGCGCTTTACTGGCATCGTTCTCGTACACGGCGCATTCCTGGTACTTGCCGTCGCCCCCATAGACGAAGGCCTTGTCGGAAACGCCCTTGGCGCAGTCTGCCCAGACTGATGCGGTTCGCAGGTTGGTGCCGAGGATCTTGCGCACCTGCTTGGCGGTGTTCGTTCCCGCGATGAGCTGGTCGGCCACTGTGCCGACAGTCATATGTCCGACAGCGCCAAACGCAAGCACTGACGCAGGCAACGTCAGTGAGATGGCCAGTCCTACGACACGACGTTGGTCCAGCATGAAGAGCGCCTTTCAGAAGTTGTTCGTTTGGCTCGGACGCCAGCAATGAAGCCAGCAGGTCGTGTCGCGCAAACGCCGTTGCCGAGAAGCCCTGATGCTATGGGAGTGCTGAGACAAGTTCCACCCTGGTACGTCATCCGGTGCGCCGGTGGCGCATCCTACGAAGTCGTCGCCGGTGGGCGCCGCCTTGCCGCGCTGCAACTGCTGGCCAAGAAGAAGCGCATCGCCTCCGACCATCCCGTTCCGTGCCTGCTGGTGGCCGATGCGCTGGCGCGCACGGCCAGCCTGACCGAGAACGTGCAGCGCGAGGCCATGGGGCCGGTCGAAGAATTGCAGGCTTGGCAGGCGCTGGTCGATGAGGGCCGTTCGGTGGAGGCCATCGCGGCCGACTTCGGGGTCACGCCGCTGGTGGTCAGGTGCCGGCTGCGGCTCGCCAACGTCTCGCCACGCCTGCTGGCGGATTACCAGGCCGAGGCCGTGACGCTGGAGCAGTTGATGGCGCTGAGCGCGCACCGTACGGCCGCCTTGCAGGCCGAGCTGGCGCGGCACCCGCAGGTGGCGCTGGTGGCCGTGGTGCACCGGCTCGCGCTGCGTGTGCTCTTCGATGAATACGGGGCGTGTGGCTCACCGATCGGCATCAGCGCCTCACTGCAGGACAGGCTGGCGCAGCATGCGCCGGATGTGGAGGAAGCGCCTGCGGCCATGAGCCTGCGCCAGGTACGCGGGGCCTGGAACGCTCGGCTACCGCAGGATCCAGATGCCCTGTTCGCCGCGTTGCTGGCCTTGCCGCAAGACGAACTCCTGTCGCTGCTGGCGGTGTGCGTCGCGTCCACGGTCAGTGTGCTGGCATCCGGTGAGGACGAGGTGCCCGCCGCTGCGCTGGCGCAGGCGGTGCACCTGGACATGCACGAGTGGTGGACGCCGACGGCCGAGGGATATTTCTCGCACGTGTCCAAGGCCAAGGCGCTGGAGGCGGTGCAGGCCTTCGCACCCGATCACGTGACCCGATTGTCCCGGCTCAAGAAGGCCGACATTGCACGCGAGGCCGAACGGCTGGCGGCGGGAACGGGATGGTTACCGGTGATGTTGAGGGCGCAGGATAACGAGGGATCTGCAACGGCGGTGTCGTCTGAGGCTGACACGGTGGCGCAGAGCCGTGACGGCGGCACGGGAGTCGAGGACCACGCGGGAAGGCTCGCGGTCGCCTAGGCATGAGGCCCGCCCTGCGGGCCAGGCCAGGGACGCGGCGCGACGCGCGCGGCAAGTGTGCCGCGCGCGTTTTGGTATCCCGTTTCCATCGCTGATGTCGTTCATGCGATTGGTGCGCCCGAGTACGCCCCAGCAGGTTGGCCGGAACGGCCAACACCGGGACTATCACGCAGCCCGATCGTGGAGCCGTACTCCTCGCGATCGGTGAACCTGTCACCACTCACTCTCCACCTCATGCACCAACAACGCGTCAGCGAAATCTTCTTCGAAGAGACCTACACCGTCCCGGCCGACCAGACTGCGCGATCCCTGTTTGCGCGCCTGCCGCATGGCAACACCTACGCGGCCAGCCTGGTCGAGTGTCTGGCGACCGGCTACCTGCTGGCGGTGATCGAATCGGTCTGCATCCGTGAGATGCAGCAGCACGTCGATGCGGCCACCGAAGTGGTGGTCGGTCGCGCCATGCGTGTCGAGCACCGCGGCGCGATCCCGCCTGGATCGCCATTGCGCCTGCAGGGATGGGTCGAGCGCCTCGGCGACCGCAGCGCGACCTTCTGCGTGATGGTGTCCGACGCGCACGAGATCGTCTGTGAAGCCGGTGTGACGCTGGTGGCGGTGCAGCGGATGGCGATGGAGTCGCGCATCGCGACCAAGGTGCATGCGTTGCTGCCGAGCCGGTAAAGCGCGCCCGCTGCTGGGCGGTGACCAGGTGGCGCGCTGCGTCGCGGCACTGCGCGAGCCGATCAGGTGGTGCGCGCGGCCATCAGTGCCAGCCGGACAGGCAAGAGGTCCTCCGTGGATGGGATGCACCGACTGGGCCGTTCGGGTGTGCTTCTTGAGCTATGCCGACGATGCCAGACAGGATGCGGCGGGGCGTTGCGCTGGGGCGGAGAGCTCCGATCTGGTGAGGTTCGCGTGTGGGGCGGGGCTGCGGAGTTGACTTCTGCGGTGTGCCGCCTGCGCCATATGTCCTTTGCGAAATCAGGTCACCCCCACAGCGGCCTTGCAACTGTCGTGAATCCTGGCGGGGGCACGGCTTCGCTGCGCTGTGCCTCGGGCTTCGTCGCCGCAACCGTCCGGCTCGACAAATTTCCCCGACCTGCGGTCTTCCTCGCGAGGCAAATTTCTCGTTCCTCCCGGTCCTCCGCGCTGCTGCGGCCTCTGCGTTGCACTACGCGGTGCGGCGCGCCCGACCCCCGCCTGCCCGGATCACGCCAAGGCCGCGATGGGCGCGACCTGGTCAACTTCGAAAGGACTTTCATCATGGCTCACATCGGCACTTTCACCGCTCAAGGCAACAGCTTCCTCGGCACCGTCCGCACCCTG
>Ga0307515_10019460_pt1 | contig 12208 bp, 9 predicted proteins | sample 17_EM_MG_FD_194513 | JGI IMG/M metagenome (GOLD analysis project Ga0307515, IMG submission 194513) | Populus trichocarpa ectomycorrhiza microbial communities from riparian zone in the Pacific Northwest, United States - 17_EM | ecosystem: Host-associated > Plants > Roots > Unclassified | place...
TATTATTTAAGGATTCAAATTTAGTATACAAGTGTACTTGAACAATTTAAACAAGTTTTATTTTTTCTGATCTTATGTGGTTTATTTGATTTTCCGGAATTTATTACGGTTTATTTGAATTTATTTGAATTTTCCTGAATTTATTGGAATTTTATTTGAATTTTTCATTTTCTATTCTTAGAATTTAATTTCTATTTTTAGAATATTGATGGCTATTTTTAGATTTTTTTCGGTATTTTTAATATTTATTGTGTAAGCTAACCCCATACCTAACCACCCACCTCTCTAGAGCTATCCTAATCTGTATTGTAGGTCCCCCCTCACTTGACTGTGGGAAACCCCTAATCAGAAATATCTAATGGCCCGGTACACTGGCACTGATCCCTAGATCCGATACAATGGACCACTGGTCCGAAACGGTGGGTTGACTGTCTGGCCTGGTGGTCATATTTACAATTGTTAGCCAGGGCGAGAGTGGAAATGTAAATGTAAAATTATGCCTAACTAGTTATAAATGTAGCTAGGGTTAGTGACTTGAATATTTATAATTTCTGGGCTGCAACTATTGAATGTGTTAATTTTTAGGACTACCTAGATCATGGATATTTTGTTCATTTTACTGAGATTGTGAATAAAGATTTTAGAGTATGGTGGGTTTCCTCATCATTTGATGCTAACAATTAATTTTTTTTACAAATTGAGAAAGAGTTATATCATTCATATGGAAGGATAAATTTCTTATCAATCCTAGATCAGGCCAGAAAAGATTGAAGCAAGATATATACCCTTTAGGTAGAGATCATGATAGGTTTCAAGGTAGACAAGCAAGTCCTAGCTAACTAATTGATTAGGCACCAAGACCAAGAACAAGAACATCAGTTTTTAACAGAGAAGTGAGCCCTGATTGCAAAGATCTGACTAATTGAAACTTTTTGAGGATTTAATGCAATAATTTTTCCTCCAAATTTTTGCCAGAAGTACCTTTTAAGCTACCTGTATAATCAGAATTTTTTGAAATTTTGTAGAATATTTGGAGTCCACAACCCATTAATGTGGTAAATATGCACAAGCCAAGTTGTGAAAAGATAATATGTTCGCTAATAAATCTATGGCTTTCAGACTTACTGCATTATATAGAGTCTTACAAACTTGACTAGTCAATCTATTTGCAAGAGAAAAGCTTTGCCTGAAGAATGAAGCAATATAGCCCATTATTCTTAAAATATTTTGTGATGGTAATTCTTTTTACCTAGGAACAGACCTTCACCCAGCAACAGTTTGAGATTGAGAGCTTTTTCTTGGACAGCTTGCCAAACTGAGTCAACAGTAGGCTTTTTTTACCTAGACAGACATTTGAACATACATTCATGTATATATTCAGTGGAAGCTCAAGGCATAGTGATCTTGACACATATGGTTCTTTCTGCATTTTCATCTCTTTAGCTTAGCTTTTTAATATTATTTAAAGATTAGATGTATGCAATAGTGGCTGGAATTATCAAGCCTAGTCAAACCTGTTGGCTTTATTATAGCTTGGATGTAACACAACTATGTGTTCTTTTATGTGGCTTGCAACCTCATTTCTCCCAGACAATAAAACACCCTTTTCATTATCCAAAAGTGTATCCTTTTAGTGCTTCACCCTGTCTTCTTCCCTCTTGAAACTGACCAATCCTCATAAACACCAACCACACCCCCCAGAAACTTAGTGGACTGTCCATTGCCTAGCCAAATCTATATATATGTGTACCTTATTACACCCTGTGCACTACACTCTTTCCTATAGACCCACTTAGCCACTTATTCCTCAAATTTGACTTCAATCTATATGCTACCCATAGGATTCTTTAGTATTTTCCATGTTGTTAATGCTAACCCAAAGCTTTAGCACTTTATGCAGGGACTTACTAGTTCATCCTACTTAACCTATACCAATATTATTGAGACTGGTGTTACTTGTGTCTTTTATATTCTCAAGTGTATCCAGGATAAATTACCGCTTCTGGTTTTATCTGGACCCTCCCTATAGACTCAGGTCTTCAGGTCTGATGACACTGGAGAAGCTGACTTTGATCTGTAATAAGGACTACAGATAATACCCCTACTTTTTGTCCCCTGTTCTATATTATATCTAAGTAAATGATAGGCATGAAGCCTACTCATTATTGGCAAATGCCCCATGTGGGAAAATGGTAGCTTGTATCCTGAGTAACACAAGCTGTTAATATCACATATTATACATCACTGGGCTCTTGTGCATTTAAACCATCATGGCATTTATTGCTAAGATTGTGCAACAATCTTAACATGGTCCAGAATTCCCATTGGATTTCTGAGGAATTTCTGTTTGTTTTTATTATTTATTTGATTTCTAAAAACTCCAGATTCTGATGCTTTCTGTCAGGGCAACTCTTGCCCTAGCTCCAACTGCACAGCTCTATACAGTGTGGATGTTCTTCACTAGGCCTCTGACTACAGCAATGAGGATAGCAAGGCTATCTTTTCTCAAATGGATAACAGTTTACTCCAAAGATAACACTCACTATAATCCTCAAAGAGGTATGCAGCTTATTCTGGGGTGTAGAGTAGGAGAGATCAACTCTGGGTAGTACTAGACAGTACTACAAGCTAGCTTCTTGCTTATCTTTGAGCCTTGAGGCAAAAGGGAAGAAGTGATAACCTGTAATATTTAGCTTACTCTGGTACAGCAGGAAATACAGCTTCTTAAGTACTAAAGTGACAGTGCACACAAGAGGTATGGCTAAAGGTGTCCACTAATGCCAAAAGAGGAAATAACTACTAAACTTGGTGCCACATGGAGTAAGCATCTAAGTATAGATAAGAGAACAATAAATAATGTGTTTTGGGCAAGAGTGGGTTATGATAAAGTTCCACAGTAATGAAACAATAGATAAGGGAATGGTGTAAAAATGAACAATAATGATATCAGAAACACAGATAATGGTGGAATCATTGGTCAGAATGATAAAGGGGATGATTGAGCATATAGGAAATGAAGTGGGTCATAATAAAAGAACTGGAACATGTGAATCAAACAAATTGAAACAAGATCTGAGATAAGTGGATTGAGATGGGGTAAAGATAGGAGGGTGGAGTTGCAATGATGGAAAAGGAGTCTGGACCTCTGATAAGGACCTTGCTGTTTGTGGTTAAAAGCCCAGGGTTCTTTGGGGGGTTCCTTAGCAACCCCTGTCACTAACTTCATTGTGTTTACCAATGCTACCAACATCTTCTGCAACCCAAATTACCTTACCCAGTTAACTGCTGGAGATCAACTCTTCTGTACTCCTGATGGACACCTGATCTCCTATCAAGACGATCAGATTTATACCTTTGTTCACAATGATAATGGTTGTCATAAATATTATCTGAGCAAATATGAGGTAAGCTGTGCTTGGGGGAGCTTATGATTATTCCTAACCAAGATGCTTCCTACACCAGGGGCAAAGGGCAATTTACCTAGTGGGTACATTGTGAGTTCATTGTGGGTTCTGAAAAAATTTGCCCAGCTCATACCCAGTGGGTAAGAAGTGGGCACTTTTAAAAAGTACCCATCATTTGCCCAGTGAAATACCCAGTAGGTAACTGATGGGCACTTTTAAAAAGTACCCAGCACAATACCCAGTGGGTACTTTTTGAATGAACTCCCCGAGGTCTTTGGCAAAGTGTCCACAAAGTATCCAGAGGGTATTTTGTGAAAGAACCCTTTGAGTTCTTTAACAAAATACCCAACAATTTGATCACAATATGCCCATGGGTATAATGGAATCATGGCCTGGTAAGCCAAACTGACCAAACTGTAGGTAGTCTTAAATACAAACCCCAAATTTCATTATTTCCAATTAGCTAGAATTTATATAAAGCTTATCTGGATAGAGAGATGAAACTAGGATGCTTTAGAATGGTTCCCTCTTTATGTGACACTTTTGAATGACTTGATACAACTCAACTTTTGGATTGACTGAGTCAAGCCTAACTGTTAGGATCCAACGATCCTAACACCATTCCGGATCCGACCGGACTCCGCGCTCTCGACCTTAGACAGTTTTCTATGTTTCCGTTCGGACTCCGTTACTTTTGGACTTCGTTACATTTTATGTTTTCCTTCGGACTCCGAGATTTCTGGTTATGTGTCTCTGTGACTCTCAACTATATGTTTCATGTTTCTATTTCACCTTTCACTATATTTCCCTCGCGCGCACTATGTTTTAGTATTTCACTTTCTCGGACTCCGCAGCTTCCCCTCAACCCTATCTTATTGTACTTCGCTTAGCGTACTCAGATCCCGTTCTTGTATCCCGCTCCGATGATTCCGATCCTTAGTATATATATCTCATGTGCTTGTAGCTACAAACCTCAGAACTAATATTACTTATTTCTCCTCGTCTCTCTCTGAGGTTCCTACCGGAACGCTCGGAAACTCCAACTCGGCTCCGGCCGTCTTTGTCTCCCTCTGTTCTCGTCTTCGTCTTCCCAGCACGCGTTCTGGTGTAGACAGTCGATAGCTGTCTGCTGGATTCGCCCTTTCGTTCATCTCTTTGGTACGTCCGGATTCGGTCGGATCCGAACGTAACACTAACATCTATTGACCCCAAAACCTCACATCTTTTTAAACCTACAAAAGGCAGTCTACAATATTGATAAAATTCTGTTTTTTTCTTACTCTCTACCTGCTTTTATTTCATCCTCATAAAATGACAAAACCTTCTCAGCCTGATCACCCAAGCAAATGAAAAAAATATTTCTTTTGGTAATTTTCTTGTATTACAGTTATGATTAACAATTCTATAGAGCAAGCACTGGAGGCTGGTAAGAGGAGGAAACCTGGCAACAGGACCTTGGAGAAGGAGTTAAGAGTCCATCGGGGACTCACAAAAGGTGAGCCAAATTGAAAAGGGCAGGCAACCTGAGAGGGCACCCAGACCCAACAAATTCCTGGCAGCTTTGAACCTGCTCAGGAAGAGCAAGAGGTTCTGCCAGATGAGGGCCTAGATCAACTGGCAGAGGCCAGTGGTGATCAGTTGGAAAAAAGGAGTCTAGATCAATCCAAGGAACCAGATGGTGATCAACCAAGTGAGTATGAGGGAGTGCAAGATGACTCTCCAGGTCGTCGGCTTTTCTACACCTCAGACAAGGCTGGGAGAAAGACTATTAGGAAATTGGAATCCTTTGAAATAGAAGAGGATTTATTTGATGATGATATGAACCACAAGTATGAATATACTACTCAGAAGCCTCAGGATAAAGACAATTCAAGAATAAAGAAGAATAGTGAAAACGGTGAGGAACTTGAATCTAACATTAGTGGTCAACACCATTTACATCAGACCCCTGCTACTGTTGACACCCTATGACACTGAGCTCATGGGAAGCCTGTGTCACAAAAGTTGATGAATGATTCCCAGTAGGGGAGTTTCCATGGATTTTGGGTTATTAGCTGTGGGGGTGGACTTAATGACACTGGGGTCAGGGTAAGGAAGGAGAGATCAAGGTAGTGGGTGGTACTGGGCAGGTGGAGGACACAGAGTTGATGACAGGGGTTCTCAAGGATCTGGTGGCTCCTAGGCCATACAAGTATGTCTTGGATCTGATGTTGGTGCTGTTCTCCAAAAAGGAGGACCAATAGATAGTCTTGAGTCCATAGTAACTCTTTCCTTGTTGTATGATAAATAGTTGAAGAATGAAAGGGGTATCTTCAGTGTTCTTCATGAAAGTTCATTAGGTGTCATGAGAGGTTGTGAGAATTAAGCCTTATTCCGGAAGGAGTGACTTGGTGTTTGAAGATTAAAAGGTTTTATAAGATAAGATAAGAGGTTCAATGAGTGTGAAAGACAGAGTTGAGTAAAATGTAGCATTATAGCTACTATTGTAATGACAGAGGCAATGGTAGAGGATCTTGGAGGGGAAATGGCTATGTACAATGAGGTTGATAGGGCCACAATGGTGGCATTTGGTGATGGTAGTGATGATCTCAGATGCAGTGTTGTTTCCCAGATTCTCTGTGACTGGCAATTGGTAAAATTTGCCTTTCTCCTCTCTTTGCTATCAACCTCTTTTTCTCCTTGTTCCTCCTCTCTCTGACTCTTCCAAATGACTTCAAAGAGATCTAGGTCTGATACTAGCTATCAGATGATTCCAGAGGGATTAAAAAAAACAAAAGCCCTATCTAAGGTCCCTCTACCTAGGGAAGCACCTGACCTAAGCACTGTAAAAGGACTAAATGACAAGAAAGTAAGCACCTTGTCCATCTATGGCTTCCTAGATATAATATCATCCAAAATAGTTCAGAAATCATATTGAAAGGGGCCATAACTGGGCCCTAAAAGCTCTTGGTTCTATAGATGTATTCCAGACAAGTTTTACTCTGGAAAGTCAATCATCCTATTCTCTTATACCCTCTCAAGTGGTACTGGACAAGCTGGAAGAGGTTAAACTAAAGGACCCTCAGATAATCTCTGGTTGTTGGGTGGACAGAGATGGTATAACTTTGGCAGTTTACTTCAGTTTGTCTCAGGATCCCAAGCTAGAGGATGAGGTAAACCAGAGTGAGGAAGAGGATGGGGTAAACCAGAGTGAGGAAGGGAATCAAGGGAACCAGAATCAGAAACCAGATATAAAGGTGTGGTTATTTGGAACTTTTGTACCAGACCAATGCTGATCTATATATATAGAAGCCTGGAAAGCATACTCATAGGAGAGAAAGGGGTTGCAAAGAGAAGGCAAAAAACAACCATCCAGAGAAAGAAAAACAGCATCTTAATCAGCAACAACATCAGAGGACTGAAGCTACATTCCCATGGTCTCTTGCCTCAAGAAGATATTATGAGCTTAGTGTAAGTGCATTCCTCTCTGTCCTTTCCTTGCTAACTCCAAAATTCTAGAAAGCTGAGTTAAACATAGTTCAGTCAGCCATTCAATACTTGCAATCACAACTTCTCCCTCACTTCAAGACTGAGAAAAGACACCTAAAAAGCTCAGAAATGATGAGTTATGAAGTTTCTGAAGCAAAGAAGGCACTTAGTGAGAGTGGTTATAATTGTAATGATGTGGAAGTCCTTGAGTTAGATATTGTCAGAGCAAGGGCTGATATTGGGAAGGCTAACCTAGATCCTAGAGATGGGGGCAGTCAACCAGAGACTGGTATTAAACCTGAGAGCAGGCAAGAAAGGGCTGAAGTTACTCATCTAGTCTATTGCTGGTACCCTTTGGGCCACAATGTAAGTGAATAGAGATCCATATTTGTTTTGGTTACTAATCATCTCTTAGGAAAAAATAATACCTTCTACTGATATGATCAGGTCTGGTAAGGCAGCCATGGTAGTCAAAACATACTATACTGTCACTTCAGAAGTCTCTGCAAAATTAGCAGGGATGTTCAAGGCTGCCTTTCCTGATTGTTACCACAAATATGAAAAGGCCTTTTCAGCAGGAGTCTGGGTAGAACAAGATAAAGGGCCTTGGATTGGAAGGGTGATTGTCTAGAAACTCCAAGTGAGTCTTCATAGGGATGGCCTGGATGAGGATCCTACCCTCTGTTTTCCATGTAGAGATTTTAAGGGAGGGAGTTATGTCTTCCTGACCTGAAAGCCAAATTGAAGTAAGTCCATAATTTTATTTTAAACACAGACTATCTGATGTTCTCAGATATAACCCTGGAGATGTCATTATCTTTATGGCAGGGGCTCTCTTCTATTCAGTGACTCAGTGGAAACCAAACCCAATAGAAGAGGGGAGTTTTCTCACTCCTGGTCACATAGGCCATGTCTTTTTCTTTCTACAAGAATCCTATAACACCCTCCAGGGTAAGGAAGCAGGGTGGTCATCAAGGACTAATGGTGGATTTTTATAATGAAAGATAGACAATGAAAGATGATACTCTAGGGGCTGTGTAATATAGACTATAGAAAGTAAAAACCTCAAAGGTCTATGATGACATGCTCCAGAATGAAAAGGGCAGTGAGCAAAATGATATACATCAGTGTCAGGGCAACCCTTCGGCTTCTGGAATATGCAAAGTCCTATACGTGATACGATCATGATCAGGTGGGGTCCAGAGGAGGGGAACTTTCTAAGAGGACGAGTTGATTGCTAGCATGAGTGCCTCTGATGGGTAATGGATGCTTTGCTACTACAATAATCTACCACAAAGCACAAAAGGGAACAGGGAGCAGTCCCGGTAAGGACGGGTTGATTTAGCCTGGTATGTGAGGAGAGGTAGCTTGATCAAAGAACAGAGGGGTGAGGTAAGGGTACTGCAGGAAACCTTCACTGGTTCTTGGTCTGCAAAGCAGCAAGCAGAAGGGGAGAATCCTGAGTTATCAAATCTAAGGAATACTGGGTACAGGGGCTAGGATATACATACTACCAGACCCTGCGCACAGACCATGTCACATGATCTTGTTTGTGTGAGCATTCTGCAGATTTTGATGAAAGATATAAATACAAATAAATAAAGGTGAGTCAGTTAGAGTCTGAATGACTAATGAAACATGGAAGGAATATGGGTTGTGGGAAAGATGATAAAGGTAAATGAATGTGTGGGAAAATGGGTAAAGGGTTATGAGTCAGACAGATAAGAGGGATTATTGCTATTGGTGGAGTCCAGTGGGTCTTCTGAGTCATGCGGCGTCATGGTGGGTTCTTGCTGAGTAAAGTGGGGCAAGAGACACACACCATTGGCTAGAGTGAAGTGCAGCTGAGTCAATGGGAGATAAGAGAGAGATCCACTATTGGCTGGGTGGAATCAGTTAAGAGAGCTGAGGTACAGGGGTCTTGATTCCTCAGCAAACTCTCTTGTTTCCCTTCCTCTCTTCTCCTACACTCAACACTCTCAATGGCCTCTTCTTCTACCACTCAGTTCAATACCTCCATGGCCTGTAACTGGACAACCAAAGAGATAGCCTATACCTCCCAGGTTGACAGTTTCCACACTATTAGTCAGCCTACCAACATCACCTATAACTGGGCTTGTGGTCTCGAGGGCAGTGTTTGTAAGCGATATCCTTCCTTGAAGGAGATATGTGAGCGGGCATTGCATAATGCTCAGATGCAGTAGCAGTCCAACCCCTATGCTCCAGATCAACTCTGGGTTAGTGCCATCTGCGCCGACCAGTTCCTTAAGGAGTCCGATCAAGGTAGGCCTAGGCAGGATGAGTTCCTTGAGGAAATCATCTGTCTAGGCTTGTTTGACAACACGGCGAAGGAGCCAAAAAGGAGCAAGGACCTTCAGAGGTCCATGAGGTATACAGCAACATCGACAGTACTCCTGTGGGAGCATTCCTACCATTCTGAGGGCAAGGTGGGAGGTTTTATCCTGGAACCTTGGTGTTCCAGAACTAAACTTCCCAACAGATACAGGCCCTCAACAGCAGATGCGATTGGCTTGCCACAGAGCAGGCAAAGGTGGCAACGAAGGTGATGGCAGAGTTGGTGGTGATTCAGAAGGACTGGATTGCGACACAGGTGAATGTGAACAGGGATGTTGAAGACATCTGCTATGCTTGGGACGAGTTCGACACCGTGTATGATGTGCGGTTGATGGACTTGGAGATCAAGTTGTTGGCATTGAACACACAGGCAGTACAATGTATCAGGACATTGACGAGGAGGATTGAGAAGCTGGAGGAGCAGCACACCAGAGAGATTAAGGGGATCTCATACGAGGTGCGCTTTTACCTATTTCATGATTTGAATGAAATAGCTGACAGCTTTCTAGTTGTGTCACAAGCAGATTGAGAGCATCAATCTGGAGAAGCTCATTCATCACTTGGTGCAGGGTTATAATGCCATGTGCCAAGGGCAAGAGTGCAACTTTATTCAGGATCCATACTCAACACCGTTGGGTAAGGTGATGACCAATGCAGAGGTTGCCAAGGCTGCTTTGTGTGTAGACTGGGAGTTCAAGGGAGGAGAATTCTGTGTGTGTGACTTCTTGGACAAGTTAGGATTGGAGTCAGGATCAGAGATGGCAGGTATGTTTGCCCCCTTTTGTAATCTTTCAATAGAAAGGTGACAGACATTTCTAGATGGCAAAGGGAGTGAGGTTTCCACAGATGACAATGTTCGGTCATCTTGGAGTTTGCTCTATCTAGAGCCTGAGCATAGGGGTGCATCTCCTGCTCCTATTTTGATGGAGTTGGCACTGGGAGCCAGGTTAGTTCCCATCTTTAATGCGGAGAGCACCGCAGCCATTGCTGAGGGTCTGGTGTTCTACACTCCTCAGTCGCCTCCTGGTATGTCCTATGAGCAGTACCATGAGTGGGTCTGTAACATGCAGGTCCCACACCATTTCGATATGGATGAAGGCAAGGTCAAGGTGGTGGGCGGTCTTGGTCAGGCGGAGGGGACCAAGTTGATGACATGGGTCCTTGAAGATGAGTCAACTCCTAGGCCATCCAAGTATGTCTCAGACTTGATGAACACCTTGTTGAAAAGGACTAGGTAGATAGTCTTGAGTCCATAGTAACTCTTCCCTTTGTTGTAAGATAAGGAGTGTGGTGGAATGAAAGGGATATCTTCAATGTTCTTCATGAGTGTTTGTAAGAGTTTGTTAAGGGTTGTAAAAGTTGTGAGCGGGAATTGAGGTGAACAAGTGACTTGGTGTTGAAGAATTAAAAGGGCTTTATGAAGTAAAAGTTATTCAACAAGTGTGGTTTGAAAGAGTCAAGTAAAATGTAGCGTTATAACTATGATTGCGATGACAATCAGAAAGCTTGCAAAAAATGCAGGTGTGTTGAACCTCAGCAGTCACTGTCTGGTTGGTAGATCCAGAGGCATTACAACTGTGACAAGAACCATAAATTGTGCCACCACTGACAGTGTTGTGGCAACATGGAACACTGACCATTTCCTATCACAGAGGTTATTAAGGATCATTAATTGATATTCATCATAAAGGGCAGAAGAAAGGATCTCACTGTTGATCTTGAAGATAGGAAAAGAACTCTTGAAAGGGCTCTCAGAGGGCCAAGGCTCCTCTTTTATTGAGATCTCCAAAGCATGTATAATTTAGTGCTGGAGGCCATCCTCACAGAAGGTCAGGTTTACCAGAGAACCCAATGACATACAGTTGAGAACATAATCGCAGGTGGGGTCAGACTTTGGCTGATGGGTGAGAGCCTTAGCAATGGTGGGGATATCTTTGGGGTCAGAAAGACCATTTGCACTAGCCTGAGCCTCACTACCAATAACATGATTAACATAAGGGTAGGTATTTTGGAGCTGGGCAACAAAGTGAGCAGACAGATTGAGGATAGGGATCTGGGGAAACCTTCCACACAGGGCCACACCCAGAGGTCACCCAGGTAGTTCATTCAACCTCTCCCTGCTCCAAAGCATCCCCATTGAGTTTCAGGACAGGGTCGGTACTGTGAATCAAGAAGTGACCCTCAACATAATGTGCTCAGCCCCACTAGTTTCCTATCTGTCAACTAGCTGAAACCCAAAATGACAGCAAACTAACAAAGTGGTCACTATGGGTCTGTTTGGCTGTTTAGGCTCAGGTCCCTTCCCATTGCTGTTCTTTGCTGCAAGCCAACTAGAAACCCCCTATCAGCCTTACCCTGACCCCAGTGTCATTAAGTCCACCCCCACAGCTAATAACCCAAAATCCATGGGAACCCCCCTACTGGGAATTATTCATCAACTTTTGTGACACAGGCTTCCCATGAGCTCAGTGTCATAGGGTGTCAACAGTAACAGGGGTTTGATATAAATGGTATTGACTACAGCTGTTCCATGGTACATCTAATACCATCAAAACAGACATACCAGGCTACAGATGTGGCCAAGTTGATATTCAACTCAGTCTACAAGCTGCATGGGTTACCTGAACAGATCATTAGTGACCAGGATTCACTATTCATATCTAAGTTTTGGAAAAGGCTGCATCAGTTGATGGGCACCAAGCTCAGAATTTCATTGGTGTTCCACCCTCAGATGTAATTAAATTATTTCAGTAAATTCTGAATTTTCCCAGGGTTTACCTAATCAGCAAATGGTGATCACATGATCCAGTAAACTGTGAAAAAACTCAGAATTTGCTGGACTCAGTAAATCATGAATAAACTGATCAGGTAAATTCCAAGAAAACCCTTTGGGCAAATTGCTCAGTAAATTGTGATTAAATTACTTTGGTTTTTTCAAGGTTTACCCAATAAGGAAATGTTGATCATGTGACCCAGCAAAC
>Ga0307515_10019461_pt1 | contig 12207 bp, 9 predicted proteins | sample 17_EM_MG_FD_194513 | JGI IMG/M metagenome (GOLD analysis project Ga0307515, IMG submission 194513) | Populus trichocarpa ectomycorrhiza microbial communities from riparian zone in the Pacific Northwest, United States - 17_EM | ecosystem: Host-associated > Plants > Roots > Unclassified | place...
CCTTCAAGTATAATAAAAATAATAATATTTATGGCGTTTGGGTTGCCCTGCCCTTGCACTAGGTCAGACCTAAGCTCTATGGGGCGCTGGGGCTGGCTTGCATTGCCCTGGGCGTGAGCCAGGCCCGCACCCCCACGTGGAACACCTGGCACCTGGGCTTCCTGCCCTTGCGTTGGGCAGATTGGAGCGCCACGTGGCGCTGGGTGCCTTTGCCGTGGGCATGAGCCAGCCCGCGCCGCCACGCGGGGACATCTGACGCCTGGGCTGCCTGCCCTTGCGTTGGGTTTGACCCGAGCACCACGTGGCGTTGGATCTGTCTTGCCAAGGACGCACAGCCAGACTCGCACGCCACGTGGCGAGACCTAGCGCTTGGGCTGCCCTGCCTGTGCCAGGACCCAATGGTAATGAGTCGTTGTCAAGACCCTATTCGCTTGGGTCCTGCGCCAAGACCCAATGGTAATGGGTCTTGCGGTAGACCCAATGTAGTTGGTCCACCGTAGGGCCAAATGGCAATGGGTCCTGTCTCATAACCCAATTCACTTGGGTTTTCGCCAGAACCCAAATAGTTTGTGTTATAAATGTTCTTCAATTTTTTTAATATAATAATGTGTTATAAATATTATTATTTCTTTTATAATTCAAAGTGTTCATATTTTTTAATATTATTATTTGTATTATAAATATTATTATTTTTATTATAACTCAAAATATTTATATATAAAAATATTATTATTTGTGTTGCAATCATCTTTGAAATTCTTAATATAATTATTTATGTTATAAATATAATTATTTTTATTATAATTAATATTATTAATAAAATAATTAATAAATTTGAAAATAAAAGTATTATTAATATTAAAAATATATTATTTTTTATATTATAAATTTTTACAATATTTTTTATAAAAATAAAAAATAAAAAATAAATCCGCCACGTAGCCCAGCTATCCACATAGTTAACATTAAAAGAGAGCACGGTAAACCTGCTCCTTCAGCATACGGGGATGACAAAACCACGCCATTTTTTCAAAAAATAAACGTGACTTATTTTTTAAGGCATTTACTTACATTTTAGGCGCTTGTAGCCCAGCCCAGGAACACAGACCTGGCATGCCAGCCCACCCTCACGAGCCTGGAACGAGCTGACCTGCTCCCTTTTTAATTTTATTGTTTACTGAACTATTTGTTTATTCAGTTTTTTTTGGGAAAATAATAAAATTTATTTATCTTTGTTCCTGATTTTAATTAATAACTATTTTAAAAAAGAAATAAAGATGATTTCCTTAAATTTTGTTGGTTCTCATTCAAAAAAGGACATGATATTATAAATGTTTTAATTTGAATTAAATTTGTTTCAATAAAAATAGCTACTCATTAGATTATAAGGTAAAAAAAGAAGAAATATTTATAGGAAAATCTTATGGTTTATTTTATATCTTTAGAGTTAATTATAAATTAGTCCCTATTGTAATTAATAATTTTAATATCCAGTTTTAATTAACTTTTAAAAAATATTATTGAAAATAAAAAATTCAGTATTACTTACAAGAATTTATAAAACTACGTTATGATTTCTTTTATTTTCTATAAAAAACATATATACATATATAATTTATTATTTCTTAATACCCTGACTTCATATTATACATTTGTACTTGAAGTAGAAAAATGAAACATATGAATGAAACAAAATCTTTTTCCTTAATATTAACTTGAAATTAGCAAATTAAGCATCAGTAGTAAGTAAAAAGAATATAATTTATAAGATAAATGTTATTATTTTAGGGCATCCCTGTTTCTGAGCAGGGTGGTCTAATCACTTTTCAAGCAGAGAATACATGGGTCCGTACACGGATTAGGGCCGGAAAGAGTTGACTGTAATCTCCTTTCGTTGTTTAGGGCTCTAATCTCCCCTAATTGTGATTTGGGCAAAGATCAGGGCTTCCCCTTTTGGGCCTGTACTCTATTTGTTCTAGATAGCAGATTGGACTTTGTGCTTATTTATTGATAAAATCCTTTTATTTTTCAATAAAAACACATGTCTTTTAACATTTTGCTAGCCTAATATTTCATCTTTATTTCTCAACTTCAAAGTGAAAAAACCCTGTACAATCGTTTACTATGTGTACATGACAACAATATTTGACCACGATAAGGTTATCTTGCCATTAAAAAACCACATACGAGTATTCATCCACGAGTGGGCAAGGTATAGAATATTTTACCTTACTTAATTGATTTGGGCTGAGATTACAATGTTTGAGTTTAGTGGGAGTGCTCTTGTATACACTTATAAGATTCAATTTTGGGTTAGGTGGCGAGTCAAGTAAGTTGATCTAGATGAATCTAAGTTTTTTTAAAAATTTTAAATGATATTATTTTATTTTAAAAAAATTTACAATATCCAATTGAGAATTTTAATTGACCCAACCAATATCAAGCAGTAAATCATTGAGTTGAATAATCAAGTTGAGCCTGGTCTTATAAGTATGCCCTTCTAATATTAGCATTGTGCCTAATCTATCCTAGGCTCTATCTTATTAAAATTATGTTGGTTTAGGGTGTGTTTTGATATTATAATAGCGGTTGTGGTTATGGTTGTGGGTGAAAGTGTTTTTCGTTTAGAAATGTATTAAAATAATGTTTTTTTTTAAAAATAATTTTTGACATTAGCACATTAAAATGATCTGAAAAACATAAAAAAATAATTTTAAACAAATTTTTTTAAAAATTTTTAGTGGAACACGATTTGAACCACATTTCCAAATAGGGTAAAATAATATTGTAACTTGGTTGATGCTAAGTGCTCAAAGGTGAGATTGGGTGAGCCAAGTAAGCTCGGGACAATCCGATGACAAGTTAGTTACTTATGTAATAACTTAACTCCTAGACACCTCATTTTTTTTTTATGACGATAACATCATTTTCTAGATTTTTATTTCGGTATTATTTTAAGGTTATATTTGAAAACGTGGTTGAAATTATGTTTTTTTAATTTTTTTTAAAATTATTTTTTTATTTTCAGATTATTTTAATATGTTAATATGAAAAATAATTTTTAAAAATTAAAAAATATTATTTTAATATATTAAAAAAAGAACATTTAAAACTATATTCGCTATAGTAATTTCAAACACTAAAATAATACCCCAAACATAAGACGTACTCTCATGTGATGACGATTCAATTCCATTACAATAGTTGATACAATACCCCAAACATGTGATGACGTACTCTCATGCCACGCATTCTCTTCAGTTTACTACTCAAAAGTATTCTACACGTGCCCTCCCTCTCTCTCTAATCCTGCTAGTGGCTCATCCCCCCTTCTTGCATCCTCTATCTCCACTAAAAGTCAACACAAATGTCCAACGTACTCTACCCTCATTTCTTGGAAACCGACAAACACTGAACACCCCCCTTCCCCCAAATAAATAAATAAAGAATTATAATATTCCAATCCCACAAAATCACACTTTTGATTTGCTCCTCTTACCAAATCCTGCGACTCATTCGAAGAAATACCAGATTCTCTCTCTAGCTTCTCCAACAAGATGGAGCTCCTACACCCCGCCCACCCGCCCCATCACAACCCGAACCCAAAATCCCATTCTTCGGGGTTAGTGGTCGGGCCTGACCGGATGTTGAGCTCTGATCAGTTGCTGGACATTGTTGAAGAAGTTAGCAACGAAAGAGTGTATGTGGCTGTGGGGAATTCTTTAGAGAAAGCTTTGAGCTTGCTCAACTGGGTTTTCAATATCTTTGGAACCAGACAAATTTGTTTGCTTCACGTTCACCGTCCTTCTCCTCTGATACCTACTTCCTGTAAATTCTCTCTCTTGCTTTTTTTTTTGGTCTGTATACTGTACTCCAATCTTGAAATGTTTGTCGAGTTCAATTTCTATCTTCTTTTTTTCTTCGATTCTTGTTCTTTGTTGGGTTATTCTTAGAAAGTTTCTTGAATCCAAGATGGGGTTTTTCTTTATTCTTTAATTATTGTTAATTTTGTTGTTGCTGGGATTTTTATTGTAGTGGGGAAACTGCCCGCAAGTCAAGCAAATGCTGAAGTAGTGTCAGCATTTCGAAGGGAGGAGAATGAGCAGACAAAGAAACTTATAGATTATTATCTGATCATTTGTAGTAGAGCAAAGGTGCGTTGTCTCCCAGATTATCTCTCTGTACATGTAGGGGAATGATATTTTAATGTTGCCTGGGAAGTGATTTTCATGTCACTTGACTTTAAGATAGGGTGGTACTCTTCCTGGTCTAATTCTGCTCTTAAAAAATGCAACTTTGCCTTTGACACTGCTGCCAAGCTCTCTAGGGACTTTTTAAAATAAAAAATTTAATGGCAACTTGATTTAGTTATAGTATTACTTTAATGCATTTGCATGTAGAGTAACCAGTTGAATGATTCTTCATTACAGGCATTTATTTTCTTTGCTAATCACTGGGAAAATGCTCACTTTGCAGGTTGAAGCAACTATTATTATAATTGAAAACGACCAAGTCCATAAGGGGATTGTAGAATTGGTGAACAGACATGGTGTGAGGAAGCTTGTTATGGGGGCTGTAACAGAAAAGTAAGTAGATCACCAGTATTATCTCAATCACTTATATGAGTTTTGGGGTGATCGCCATGAAGTGTCTCGTAAGTGAAAATGCTTTTGTTGATTCTAGCGGTGCGCACCTGTCTTTGTGCACTGCATAGTTTCATGTTTTTCAAACCTGTAAGCCATGCACCGATAGATTAATCTCTTAAGACAAATATACATTCTCAGTCAAAGACTCTACTCACTTTTTGAGTGTTTAAGTCAGCTTCAGAACAGGATAGTAATACCTTTTATCATCTTGCCCCTGAAGCAAATTTTCAACAGCAGACTTGTATTTTCCCGGCAAACTTTGTTTTCCTGTTACTGTTTTGCATACTGGATGCGTTGTGCTCTACTTGGAGCCTTATATGTTCTTTTGTTTTTATTCACCCATCTATATTTTTGTTGTTTTCAATCGAAATGGTTCGATGCAGTTGTTTGAAGGTTAAAAAGAGCTCCAGCAAAGAAAACTATGCAGCAAAATATGCTCCTTTGTTCTGTGAGATATGGTTTATCAACAAAGGGAAACATGTGTGGACGAGAGAAGCTTCTGAAAATTCAAATCCTCTACCAAAATGTGATCATGCTGAGAATATGAGTTTTGAAACTCTAAGATCTGAATCTTTGCGATATAGCAAGAGTAACTTGCCATTCCAAAAAAATAATCTTCGATCAAACTCTGCTGCAAGAATATCTTGTGCCAGAATTAGCGGTTTTGTTCAGAATGAATCAGTGTGTGCAGAATCAGTGTTGCCAACTATATATAGTTCTTATAGTTCATGGTCCTGCCATCCTCTCCAGAGTTCAAGTAGCAGCTGTGCTCCAGGATGCACTTCCACTGAAAGAAGAGTTTCTTCAGGTTCTGATTCAAAATTGGAGGAAGAAAGCTCACATTCTCATGTCGAAGAAGTGCGTTTAGAAACAGAAGCATTGGGGAATGAATCATTTGAAGATTTTTTGAAGCGCAAAATGCTGGAAGCTATCAGCAAGGTAACTGCACTTCAATATTCCTGGTTTATTTCCGAATTTAGTTTGCAGATAATGTGGCTGTATTTATGACTCCTTGGAGCATATACTTTGGAGGAGACTATAAATTAGCGGTCAACTTACTTTGTCCCTAGCATGTTCTGAATATTCTTGGTAGAAATATCAAAATTTTTGTGCCCCTCACACCAGAGGTCTGTACTTGCATATTGAATCAATTGTAAAGAGAAAAGGTCAACAAGAAAAGAAAACTTGGGATGCACGACACTTTTTTTCACATTTATCTTGTGAAATTACAAAATTATTTTCTTTGCTTATGTTAAATAATCATCTCAATTCAAAATCTTAAGCTATTAATTGAGACTCTAAGATATGATGTATATTATTATTTAATACACCTTCTCAAGTGAAATCTCTTTGGGCTTGAAACTTGTACATACCTGCTACCTTGTGTTTAATTTTATTAAATAAAATGGGGGTGGTGAGATTCAAATTCATGATCGTTTGATCAATAAGGCTCCAATACCGTGTCAAAAAACCATCCCAATCCAAAAACTTAAACTATTAGATGAGACTTCAAGATATGATTTATATTATTCTCTAACAGTTTATGGGCAATAATCAAATGAAAAAAATTGCTTAAAAACAGACATTAACGTTTCATTAATCGTTTTTAATGTATTTGGACAACTTGCCTTTTCAAATTAGTCGTGGTAACTAATACAAATTCACATCATGGAATCTATCAAGTAGTCCCAAATATATTCTCACTTTTTTTCTCTGAAATATTTATATGGAAGGTTAAGTTAGGGGAGTGTGCTAGATATTTGAAGATTTAAGAAACATGTGAAATAAAAGAAGGCTACTCTCAATCATTTCCTTGAGGCTAACTTTTGTATATGCTGTACTTGTTTTTCATTGGAGAGAAAATCTAATGCCTCTCTTCTCATCAGGTCAAAATCTTTGAATCTGCCCATGCACATGAAGTTAAACTTAGAAAAGAAGCTGAAGATGCACTCAATAATACAATAATGGAGCAAGAAAAGCTATTGGAAGAGAAAGATGAAGCAACTAGAAAGCTAGAGAGGACCATGAGAAATGTTGCTCTTCTAGACAGTCGTGCACAGGAAGCAAATCGCAGGTCTGAGGAAGCTGCTGGAGAATTGAAACTCATTCAAACATCCATTTCATCTCTGAGGCAGGAAAAGCAGAGGATTCGACAGCAGAAAATCGAAGCTGTACATTGGCTTGAGCGGTGGAGAAGCCATGGGCAGGCAGGAGCTTCAAACTGCAATGGAATTCTTGGAATTACTGAAGAGTTGCCTGAATTAGCGGAATTTTCTTTGTCTGATTTGCAAACTGCAACATGCAACTTCTCTGAGAGCTTCAAACTGGGTCAGGGAGGTTGTGGTTGTGTTTACAAAGGTGAAATGTTGGGTAGAACTGTTGCTATAAAAAGGCTGCATCCAAATAACACGCAAGGGCAATTAGAGTTTCAAAAGGAGGTTAGAGATCTCCCTCCCTCTCTCTTTCTATCTATGTAGAGAGAGATGTCACATGTTGTTCTTCACTGGAGCTTCTTGTAGTCATGACTTGAAAATATCACTATTAATCCTTTAAATTGTTTACATACATGCCTTGGGTGTCCCTGGTTACTTGACAATTATTTGGACAAATCCACAGTTAGATATGATCTTCATAGTATTATGATGTTTGAGACGATCAGAAAACAATGGGCATATTTAGCAATCTGATTCAGAATAATGTTGTCATCCGTGAGATGCATAATAAACCATCTGATTCAGAATCTAGAATGCTAAAATTGAATTGCTTTGGCTTAATTTCCCAGCACCTTTTATATCACATCATATGTCTGAAATAACATGCAGTTTTTATTTAACCAGGTCCAAGTTCTGGGCAAACTGCAGCATCCTCATCTGGTGACTTTGCTTGGTGCATGTCCAGAAGCATGGTCTCTTGTATACGAGTACTTGCCCAATGGGAGCCTCCAAGATCGCCTTTTCCAGAAAAGCAACATTTCCCCTTTGACATGGAAGATCCGAACACGCATTATAGCTGAAATCTCTAGTACCCTTTGCTTCTTGCACTCTTCCAAACCTGAAAAGATTGTCCATGGTGATCTTAAACCACAAAACATCCTCCTGAATTCTGAACTTAGCTGCAAGATATGTGAGTTTGGAATTTGCAGGCTGGTAACTGAGGACAGTCTTTATTGCCCAAGTATTCATAGGAGCAATGAGCCAAAAGGTTCCTTTCCGTATACAGATCCGGAGTTCCAAAGAATTGGAGTTTTGACACCGAAGTCTGACATCTATGCCTTTGGAGTGATCATTCTGCAGCTACTCACTGGGAAGCCACCTGTTGGATTAGTAGGTAAGGTACGTAGAACACTCTCATGTGGGAAATTAGCCTCAATTCTGGATCCATCAGCTGGAGAATGGCCGATGTTTGTGGCAAGGCAATTGGTGGATTTGAGCCTGCAGTTCTGTGAATTACGCAGCAGGGATAGACCAGACTTAACTCCTACACTGGTGAGGGAATTGGAACAGTTGCATGTTTCAGAGGAGAGACCGGTACCATCTATCTTCTTGTGCCCCATTCTCCAGGTAAAGATAGCACACGTGTACAATGAAATTGAGAGTAACATGATTGTACACTACAGACACGCCCTTTCTCCCTCTTCCCCACACCTCTTTCCTGCAATTATTTCATTTTCTAGGTATGCATATGCATAGGCTTGGCTTTATCAGTACGTAAAGGCTCATTGTCATATTGAAGTTGAAAAAGCATTCCTCCAAAATGCAATTTTTGCCACATGCTGATTACCCTAGAGCAGAGGTGTCATATTTTGCTCAAGTTGGCTTACATATCAAATGGTTTTCTTTCAGGAAATAATGCACGACCCTCAGGTGGCAGCTGATGGGTTCACATATGAAGGAGAAGCCTTGCGTGAATGGCTGGCAAATGGCCGTGAAACATCACCAATGACCAATTTGAGATTAAGTCACTTGCTTCTTACTCCCAACCATGCTTTGCGTCTTGCCATACAAGACTGGCTTTGCCAAACTTAAAATTACATGCATTCAGTTACATGGCATGTTCATCATGTTTGTATAGATTGCATTTTAGGCTATCCTTGCTTCACCGTGTATATAATGGAAATCACTGCATGTAAAATAGCGGGTAGTATTTCAAACGCTGCGATAAAATTCCGCTGTGTTTGATTATTTGTACAGAATTGGTCCCGGCAAAGTGAATTAAACCTGAAAACCATTGTTATACAAGCTAGGTGTGTATAGATGTCTAAGAAATTTGAAGCTTCTGACTAGAAATGGCAAACTTTGATGCAATCATATTAAGCCATGGAGCTAGGAGTCTGTACGGGAACTATTTCATTTCTCTAGCTAGGATCAATATCTTGATCAAAAGCAAAGGCAGTTGATAAGCATTTCAAAAGGTGCTAAACAAACCCGTCTTATCTCATTATACATTAACATAACAGAAATTCAATGCACGCCTGATTCTTCTGTGGGGCATATAATTATCAAACCCGCAACAAGTATGATAAGAAAAAACCTTGGCCACTGACTAATTGTACAAAGAAATTCGCAGACGTGTTGTTTACTAGATTGAAATCCTAACATCCTTGCAATATCCCATCTCTAGCTGAAAGGAGGGAAGCAGTAGTTTGGTTCTCAGCATCACTGAAGGGATGATCTTCCTCAACGATCCTTGGTTCATCTCTCCTACCAGCCAAAAGTGGAGTAGCCTCCCTTGTGTCGTTCCATAGATGTACTTCCTTTTTAGGAGCCAAGTTTTCTTTGAGATTTGTTCCAGGTTTCTCGAGCACCTGCCAATTGTTGACACTATCCCAAGAATCCAGATTCACCCTTTTCTGGCCAGACTCATAATTTGCGCCATTTCGGCTCTTTTGAAATGTTTGGATCGAATTTTCTTCTTTCGGGGACAAGAGTTTATTTTCCCATGAATCATTCTGAGAATTACTTCTTGCAAATGTTCCATTAGAAGATTCCTGTAGAATGCCTCGCGCTGATGAAGAACTGTGGCAGAAGCTACCAAATCCCTGAATCCCTCTAGTCACCTTTCTAGCTCGCTCTCTTTCTTCTTTGAGAAGAGGTCCTTTTTCAAGCAGGTTCAAGATTCTCTCTGATTTCTTTCTAACAGCGAGACCCCAGTTGAATCTGCACATATTTTTCATTTTTTGTGACGACAAAGCCAAAAATGCTTATAACGCATCTATATAAATCCAAAGATCATCAGAATAACAGAAATATATATGAATACAAGTAAAAAAAGAATCACAGACCCTTTCACATCTATACACTGAAAGCTTTCCATCTCCCTAATAACATCTTTGTCAATCTGAAACTCCCCTGCCACACTCTCTGGTCCATGAGTCAACAAGTGTTCAAGTATAATAAGGGAATTGTAAGAGGGCCTCCAGTTCTTTCTCTCAAATCTCAAGAATCTGATTTGGCCGAAAGATTCAAACATACAATGTAGGTATCAAGATCATGCAATTCATGAGAAAAGGAATGATTTTAAAGAGAAAAAGACCATGGAACCAGAAATGAAAACCTCTTGTGTAGGATCTCCACAATTCTCCAATAATCATCAACTTCAAAAGCAGCCCTTGAAATGGATCCAAGGGTAAGACTGTCTGGAGCCCATGAATTCCCATTCGTAGCTTCTTCAGTCAACCTTCCAAATATTATTCAAGCACCATCAAGAAAACACATATAACCCATATCAAAAAGACATAATAATACACCCAATATCAAGTCAAATCCTAGTTGAAATGAATCACTACTGGTGTTTAAAAGGTTAACCCATAAATAACAAATGCCTTACAGTTGTGCTGGTGTGACATCAGTGAGAGCTAATCTAGCACTCTTGATCTTTTCCTTGAAGAAGAAAGAGGTTTGCTTCTTAACTTCATGGAATGACAGCGTCCCTATATTGTTGTTGCCATTGCTTTTGCTTAAGATAGACATGATTCAGGATTCAGAATCAGCCAAGAAAAGGAAAATCGTAAGAGTTATTTTTACATCAGGGCTACCCTCACTAATAAAAACTTAAATTCTTAGAGTGGACAGATTCAAAATAATATTTAATTCAAGGGACGGAAATTATGTTAATAGCGATTGTTTCAAGGTAAAGTAAAATAGTGAAAAGGATGTCTAGGTTTTTTTATACGAATAATGGACGTCATGCCAACATGTCCACAGTAAACATTATGGACAGAGGGTTCCCAGTTTGAATTTCAACTTCGTGTCTGTAACAAAATGTTTTTGTCCTCTTCTCCATCTTCCTGCAGAAATTATGCCCTTGGAAGGAGCGGGGTGATTTTGACAGTTTGGAGGTTTATTTTGAATAAATTACCAGTCCCTGTAATTCTACAAAATTAATTAATTGGTTATTCTAGTCTTAAAAATAATTAATTAGTCTTTTGCTTATTGAGTAGTGTAAGAAAATTTAATTTTAATTTATAAATTATCCAGATAATATATTTGGTATTAAAAACGAACAAACAAAATAATGCGCCTCAGGGATATCATCAAAAAGAAAAGAGTTGCTCGCTAGTCGCTAATACCCCGGCTGGCTACTACTGCTCGCCGGTCTCCATTGCCCCCAAAAACTCCCGATTTTTTTTTAAAATAGCACATTAATAAAAAAACATTTAGAGTAATAATACCATTTGAAATTTTTTTAGTAAAATATTATATTTTTACATTGTTGCACGATATTTAAAAAATATTATTATTTTCAAACCATGACAAGATAATTATTGCGTTAAAAAAATATTATTATTTTGTTGTTATGTTAATTCAAATATTTTCATTTATTTCCATGCCAATTTTTCCAAACACTCAATCACAAAGCATGTCTCCAGACAAAAATTGCATGTATTACCGATCAATCAAACATCAATGTTTAACATTAACATTGACAGTAAAATATAATTTTTTTTCACATCAATATTATATTTTTACCACATCTAACTAAATGGTATGTACAATTAAAAAAAGAAGAACCTAAATTCCCTTTGAAAATCATTGTTCACCAAATCCATTTGCATTGTTCATTATGATTTTATCAAAAATTTTAACACTAACTTTTAAGATATTAAAATCTTTTCACATGGCTTATTAATTATTATCATATTGACAAGGGACAAATAAGTATTTTTCACATTTCCATTGCATGCACAATAAAAAAAAATTAAAATACCCTTGGAAGGAAAAAAAAATTGGCGTCAAAGGGATATTTTTGTATTTTCACAATGATTTTGATCAAATATAAAAAATGATTAAAAATTACAGTGAAATGACTAAAATACCCTTAAAAGCAAAAAGTTTAAAACTTGTGTCAATTGGTTTGTCCTTCCACAATAGTTTTTTTTTATTATTATTTTCAAGTCAACTTAGGGGAAATTCGATATCTGATCAAATATATAAAAATAAAAAAAAAGGTGAGGCGAGTATGGAAGGAGTCAGCACCCTTTGGGCGATATGTATGGCGCACTCCCTAGCATGTCGGAGGCACGCACGCCTTTTGGGCGGTGAGTGCATCTCCTCCCAACGTT
>Ga0307515_10019462_pt1 | contig 12207 bp, 11 predicted proteins | sample 17_EM_MG_FD_194513 | JGI IMG/M metagenome (GOLD analysis project Ga0307515, IMG submission 194513) | Populus trichocarpa ectomycorrhiza microbial communities from riparian zone in the Pacific Northwest, United States - 17_EM | ecosystem: Host-associated > Plants > Roots > Unclassified | place...
ACACGGCCGCCGAGCCGCCGAACCACGGCAGGATCTGCTTGGCGATCAGCGGCTGGACCAGGAACAGCAGGAAGGCACTGGTGAAGATGGTGCCGGCGAAGAGTGCCTTGACGTAGGCCGGCTTCACGCGGGTCTCGGAGCAGCCCGGGCGCCGATCATCCAGCAGGCACCGGTGAAACGAACTTCGCTGCCGTGCACAAAGGGATCGAAGGCAGCGCGCACGGTATCGATGACGCGCGCGCGAGTCCGCTCGTCCGCCTCCTCGAGGATCAGGCCGACCGGACCGAGCCGAGTGAAGTAGCCGACCAGTTCCTTCTCGGGCAGGGTGCAGGCGACATCGATCGCCTGGATGTCGACCGCGGCCCAGCCGCTCTCTTCGAGAATGGAAGAGACCCGATGCCGGTCTGCGAAGGCAAACTGACCCGGCGCGCTCGGCCGGCGGGCGGGAAGCGCAGGCAGCAGCGGTGCCGCAGCGCGCTCGGCCGTCGTCATGAACGGGTTTTCCGCGGCACCGCGCCAGGCGATGACCTGGAGCCTCGCATCGTCCGTGGCCGCACGCCGCAGGTTCGCGAAGGCCAGCACCGGGTCGTCGAAGAACATGACGCCCAGGCGCGAAATGATCGTGTCGAAGCTCGCGGGCTCGAAGGCATGCCTCTGCGCGTCGGCGCAGATGAAACTGGCCGGCGAACCTTCACGTTCGGCGCGTGTCCGGCCGAGGGCGATCATCGGCTCCGAAATGTCGACGCCGACGCAGCGGCCCTCGGCGCCAAGCCGCCGCGCCACAGCAAGCGTCGTGCTCCCCGTGCCGCAGCCGACATCGAGCACGCGCTGCCCCGACGCGGCGCCGACCGCTTCGACCAGCAGATCCTCGAAGGGCGCGAGCACCGCGTCGAGCAGCTCCTGTTCGTCGACCCAGGCGCGGCCGGATCGGCCGTTCCAGAGCGCCGCCTGCTCGTTGTCGGTGGGGGGGGTGGTGTCCATGGTCATCGTTCGCGGCTGCGGATCAACCCTTGGCCGGGTAGCTCGCGAACACCGTCTCGCGGCCACTCTTGTCGACGAGGAGGACCTTGTACGGGTCCACGCGGCCCCCGGCCTCCATGCCCGGTGAACCCACCGGCATGCCCGGAACGGCAAGTCCGACGGCCTGCGGCCTGAGCGACAACAGGCGTTTGACCTCGGCGGCTGGAACATGCCCTTCGAGCGCATAGCCCTCCACGACACCCGTGTGGCATCCGGCCAGGCGTTCGGGCATGCCGAGACGCTTTCGCACGGGCGCCAGGTCCGCGGTTTCGGTGACATCGACGGAGAAGCCCGCAGCCTTGAGATGGTCGACCCAACCGGTGCAGCAGCCGCAATTCGGATCTTTGTAGACATGCACCTTGGAGGCTGCGTGTGCGGGGAGCAGCTTGAGTGCGGGCAGGGTGGCGAGCGCGGCGAGAAGCGAGCGTCGATTCATGCGTCGTCCTTTCTTTCTGTGGCAACGCCAATATAGCGAACGCTGAAACTAAAACTAATGGTTGCTTTTTGAAGCAACAATTTGTATCCTCACGCCCGATCGCGGAGGGGGAAGTTGGTCGATGACCTGCATCCGGCGCTGATCGACTTTCCACAAGGCAGACAAAAAGATGAATGGCTTTCTCGGCTCGTTGGGCGCGCTCGCCCTGACCTTGCTCGTGGCTTCGTGCGGTGGTGGCGGCGGCGGAGGCGGTGGCGGCGGCGGCTTTGCCGGACTTCCGCTGACGGGAAGCGGCACCCCCACAAACCCCACCCCGCCGACCACGCTGCCCATCGATTCGACCTTCACGACCGTGAATCTCTCCGTGAGCAGCGTGTCGCCCTCTTCGATTTCGGGCACCTACTACGTCGACAACACGATGCTCACCACTTCGCTGCGCGGCACGGCCACGGGAGACGCCTCCGTCGTCGCAGGCAAGACGCTCTATGTGCTGATCGAAGACCCCGCCGGGCTGTTCGAGTCCGCCAATTCGGTGGCCGTCAGCGCCGGTCCTCCGCCCGCCATGGTCATCAACCTCAAGGGGAAGAAGCTCGAGAAGGCCGGCCACTTCACCGGCTCGCTGCGCATCTACGTGTGCCTGGACATTCGCTGCTCGGTGCGCCTGGGCAACGTGCCCTACAGCGTTCCCTACGACGTCACGGTAAAGGAAAACGCCGCCCCGGCGGTCGACAAGGTGACGCTGGCCAGCACCTTCGGCGCAGCGCCTGCGGCGCAGTCCATCCAGGTGACCGCGCCCGACGGCTGGGCGTCTACCGATCTGGTCGTCTCCAGCAGCAACGTGCTTGTCTCTGCCGACTTCACGCAGCGCAATGCCGACGGCACCGCGGCATTGACCGTGGGTGCGGATCTCGCATTGCCGGGCACCTACACCGCCAACCTCACCCTCTCGGTGAAGCAGGCCACGCCCACCTACCCGGCGCCGAGCTCCGTGACGCTGCCCGTGACCTACACCGTCGCGCCTGATGCCAACGTGCCCTACGCCTTCATGACCGCCGGGCAGGTGCTGGCGCTGAAGGCCGGCAATCCGAACGTCACCGAGACCCGCTTCTCCGCCTTTGCCACGCCGGGCACGCTCCAGTTCGACGGCATCGAGTACCTGACGACCCCTGCGCAGGATGCCGCTGCATACGTCAACCACCGCAGGAACTGGCTTTCGGTCACCGCCGGCGTGGCAGGCCACACGGTGGGACACACCGTGCGGTACTGGGGGTGCTACGGCACGGGCCAGATCGTGGGCGGCCAGCCGGTTTTCCAATGCCTGCCGCCGGATTCGTATCCGTTCAGGCTGCGGTACAAGCATCTGCTGAACGGGACGACGACGACCGTGTACTTCTACGGCGCGATGGTGATTTCGCCCTGATCGTTGTGCGGTTTCAATCCGGCCGCGCTTGACCTCAAGTTAAGTTGAGGCCGCACATTGCGGCCCATGAACTTCGACACCCAACCCTCAGGCCGCGTCGCGCAGGCGCTCGAAATCCATCGGAGCATCGTCGCGTGCAGCGACCACCTCACACGGAACAACGATGTCCACGCGCTGACCGCGGCGTTGATGTTGCCGTGCTACCAGGCGCAGCTCGGGCGGCTGGCACGGGCAATGACTGACGTGGAGAAGAGCGAGCTGATGTCGATGCTGCCCATCGACGCGGGGTGACGGCAGGCGCCCTCCACCGCCGTCAGCAGTGTTGCGCCACCGTCCGCCCGGCCATCAAGGAAGGTGTCTCGCATTGCAGCCACTCGTTCAGTTGCCGGGTCGACCACCCGCAGCGGCCGACAAGGTGGGCGGCGAGCAACCAGTACGGGGTGCGGCATTCTTCCAAGGGACCGTAGTTGGTCACATAGAGCGCGAGCATCTTGACGTCCAGTTCCAAACCGTTGCGCTCCCCGACGGAAGGATCGAAGTATCGAAGGTAGTCGTTCGAGCTGTGGTGGATGAAAGTCCCCGTCGGAAGCAACTCACACAGCCGCTGGTACTCCTGGGTCTGAAGAATCCAGTAGTGCCAGATCTCGTCGATCTCGCTGGAAACGGGGATGGCACCGGTGCATTCGTGCGCGATGAACAGGAATTTCAAGGTCTCTTCGATTCGCGCTTGCAGTTCCGCTTCAGGCACATGCGCCAACTTGCGCTTGAAGTACTGCATTGTTGGCTCATCCACGAAGGCCGCACGGAGTTGTTGATTCGTGATCATCAGCCCGAATCACCCGGGATGACGCCACGGTCGAAGCGGACGCGCTTGTTCGGGCAACAGGTGCCTCCATCCGGCTTGCAGCAACCGTCACGAGCCATCAGCGCAATAACACCGCGGTCCTGGAGATGCTTCAGCCCCTCTTCATTGACCACCATGACTCTCTTGGTCAGTTCATGCAAAAGGGCTTCTACACGGATTTGCGATATCACTTCAAGTTGCAGTGATGCGGCCGTTTGCTTGTCGTCATTCATGAGTTCACCTCTTGGTAGTCGGTCATGCTAGAAGTTCCAGCGCTGCTGCCATCCCCACGACGGAGGATGTGGCGACCGGCGACCCTCCCATACGCTGCGCTGCTCCGCATCCTCGAAAGAGATCCATGTCCAAGACCGACGCTCCGAATCGCAGGCCCGGCTATGCCGTCGAACTTCAAGCCGGCGAGTTGGTGCCGCGCGGCCGGGCGATCGTGATCAGTGCCGACGCTGCGGTGTCGACGGAGGCTTGGCGCGGCGTCACGGTGGCGGGCCAGCGTATCAACGTCAAGGCGCTGGCCGACGGCCGCGGCGCCGAGGTCGACACATCGAAACTCGCCCCAGGCCCGCACCAGCTGCGGGTCGAGGAACTGTGGTCCAAGCGCTCGGGCAAGCGGCTGCCTGACGCCGACATTCCATTTGCCATCGTCGACACCACCGCGCCGCTGCCGCGAGACTCGGCAATCCAGCATGCGGTACGTCTGCGCTTCGGCGATCTCGAGGTCAGCCGCAGCCCACTGCTCGGCCCGTGTGCGGCGGACATGGTCGAGGTCTTCAAATCCGAGCACCGCAAGTCGCGCAAGCCGGAGCAAATGGCCTTCGATTCACAAGGCAAGCGCATCGACATCGACCGCGCGTTTGCCGAGCTTGCGCAGCGCCAGCACAAGGTCTACGGCAAACTGCACCCTGCGCTGCACGCGCGCATCAAGGCTCAGCCGACACGCGAAGTGGCCGTGGCGGTGTGGCTGGACAGTCCGAATGCCAAGCTGCCCGACAAACCAACCAAGGGCACAGTGCGCCGCCGTCCCGAAGCAGAAGCCAAGGCGCGCGAGGCATGGAAGGTGGCTACCGGCCGCTTCGCCGAGCTGGCGGCGCGCCACGGCATGAAGATCGAACGCATCGATAGCGCCGCGCCGGTGGTCTTCGGTACCATCGCCGCCAACCGCGTGGCCGAGCTGGCCGCATCGACCGAGGTGGCCGCGATCTTCCTGCACCAGACCGAAGGTATCGACGACCTCGGCACCTCGATCGCGATCGCCAACGCCGACGATGCCCATACCGCGGGCTTCACCGGCACCGGAATCAACGTGGCCGTCTACGAGGAGGGCCCCGACGACACCAGCAACCTGGACATCGCCGATCAATTCGACAGCAGCCCCAGCACCAGCCAGCATTCGCGCCACACCCACGGCATCATCAAGAACATCGAGCGCAACGCGCCGCATGGCCACGCACCCGACTGCAACCTGCACTCGGCCAACAGCTACGACCTGGACGCGATCCGCTGGGCCGCGCAGGACCGCGGCTGCACGGTGATCAGCCAGAGCTTCCACCGTGACGACGAGCAGACCTCGTCGGGCCTTTCGTTCGACGACGTCTACAAGGACCATCTGGCGCTCCACTGGCCCTTCCCGACCATCTGCGAAGCGGCCGGCAACGGCGTTGACACCGAGTTCGTCAACCACAAAGGCTTCAATCGCCTGACCGTGGGCAACCACAACGACGCGGCCAGCGGAATGGCCTCGGATTCGGTGTTCCGCAACCCCAGCTCTTCCCACGGTGACCGCGAGTTGCCCGAGATCGCCGCCAATGGCACCGGTGTCACTGCCGTCGGCCTGACCTTGGGCGGCACGAGCATGGCGGCCCCGGCCGTGGCCGGCGGCGTGGCATTGATTCAGCAAGCCAACGCCACCCTCAGCTCGTGGCCTGAAGGCTGCCGTGCCATCATGATGGCCGCTGCCTGGCGCAACCCGGCCGGCAGCACGTGGCGGGCCGACGTGGTGGCAGGCGTCGACGCGGCCGACGGCGCCGGAGCCATCGACACCAACGCCGCCGTGCAGATCGCCCGCGCGCGCCGCGGCCGCAACAACACGCCTGCGCGCCGCGGCTGGGACGTCGGCACGGTGGTGTCGGCCGAAGTCGGCGCCGATGGCTTCCTGACCTATGTCTACCGCATCAGCGTGCCACGCGTGCTGCTCTCGCCCACCGTCAAGGTGGCCCTCGCGTGGGATTCGAAGATCACGACATTCAGCATCTTCGGCATCACACTGCCGATCGCGTCGACCCTGGCGGTCGACCTGGACCTGCACGTGCGCGATTCGACCGGCGCAACGATAGCCACCAGCGCGTCGTGGGACAACAGCTACGAGATTGCCGAGTTCGCGGCGCGACGCGGCGAGACCTACGAGATCCGGATCCGGCGCTGGTCAGGGACCGACAACGTCTGGTTCGGCGTGGCGTGGGAGGTGCGTGGAATCCAGTTCGTGATCGACCGGTTTGCGGAGACCTCGCAGATTCTGCTCGGTCCGCGCTGAGGTCGCGACGCAAGCACAAGCTTCTATTCCTCTCCGGGATTCGCTGCCGCCGTTCAACGCCTGGCAGGGTAGCTCGCGAAGACCGTCTCGCGGCCACTCTTGTCGACGAGGAGGACCTTGTACGGGTCCACGCGGCCCCCGGCCTCCATGCCCGGTGAACCCACCGGCATGCCCGGAACGGCAAGCCCGACGGCCTGCGGCCTGAGCGACAGCAGGCGCTGGACCTCGGCCGCTGGAACATGCCCTTCGAGGGCATAGCCCTCCACGACACCCGTGTGGCATCCGGCGAGGCGTTCGGGGATGCCGAGACGCTTTCGCACGGGCGCCAGGTCCGCGGTTTCCGTGACGTCGAAGGAGAAGCCCGCGGCCTTGAGATGGTCGCCCCAACCGGTGCAGCAGCCGCAATTCGGATCCTTGTAGACATGCACCTTGGAGGCTGCGTTTGCGGGGAGCAGCTTGAGTGCGGGCAGGGTTGCGATTGCCGATGGCTTACTTCGCTTGCATCGAAGCCAGCAACGCTCGCCGCGCCTCCTTGGACATCCGATGTGCCTGCAACAAGATGGCCGCCAGCACGTCGTCGTCGCAATAGAGGAAGGCAAGGGGGACCTTGAGCACCGCGGCGATCTGCTTCGCCGTTCTCACGGGGGGCTCATGGATGCCCGTCTCGTAGCGACTGATTCGGGCGCTGCTGCTCGACTCGTCGAGACCTATGAGCACGCCGAGCTTGTCTTGCGCAATGCCGGCCATCTCGCGCGCTTCGCGAAGCCGCTTGCCGAACAACGGCGTTGTGTCTCCCTGAGTACGTGAAGCCATTCTTCGATATTCGAAGAATGGCGATACACTTGCTCTACGAATAACGTAGAGAAAATGAAGTGATTGACCCGCGGATGTCCACGGAAGGTCCTTACACCTACACGATCCTTCGCTACGTGCATGACGTCGGTACGGCCGAGTTCATCAACGTGGGTGTCGTGGTCGCCTCGTGCGACACGCCCTGCGTCGCAGCGAAGTTCAAGACCGAATGCGGCCGCGTCAAGGGCGCCTTCCCGTCCCTGGATACCGAGGTCTTTCTCGCCCGCATGAAGCGTCTGCAGGCGTGCTTCGACGCCATCGACGCCGTCCTCTGTTCCGAGGTGCGGGCACGCGAAGGCACGTCCATCGCGGCATTGATCCGTTCGGTGCTGCCGTTGGAAGACAGTGCATTGCACTGGTCGCCCACGGTCTCGGGCGTCGGAGGTCCGCTGGGCGCGACACTGCAGCCGCTATACGAGCGTTTCGTGACCAAGCATGATCGCCGATGGGGGGCGTTGAGTGTCATGCATCGTCTGGTGCCTCGTGGTTGATGTGGGGAAGCAGAAGCGCGATCACGATGGCATATTCTCCATGAATGGTGCCGAGGGTACCGCTGACCTTGCCATCGTTTCCTGAGTTGCCATGATTGGAAAACCGCCAACCTTGCACCTCCGGACGATATTAGGGGATGACCTGAATCTCTTCAGGAGCAAACCACCCACTTTCCTTGATATGCGCCAATGCCGCGGCCGGCTGCGTCGACCATAAAACCAGCGCCAGCGACTCTTGAGCTCGGCTGCAAGTGACGTACAGGAGGCGCAAACTTCGGTCAATGGTGGTCTCTTTGCCGGTCTCCACATTAGTTTTGTCCGCGGAACTTAACTCTTTGCCACCAAACAGTTTGTCGTATGAAATCAGGAAACCACCCGCCTGGGTGTCGTCCATCACGACCATGACGTGCGCGAACTCCGACCCCTTCACCACCTGATGGGTGGCCAACTCAGAGTTGCCGGCTAGATACCTCCGGTATTTCCCAAGCTCCGCCCATGGGGCTGCAAACAGAGCACACCAGCCGCGGCGCATCCTCGCTTGCATCAATTCCTTATCCTTGCGAGGAATCGGTGGCAACGGCGGCGGCGACTTGTCGGTAAATGCATCCGCCAAGCGGGTATCTACCTCAAACAGATTGGCTGCCAGGACCGGAGCAATCACGTCGGCCACCGTCGACTTTGCGTTTGCACATGCCGCAGCAAATGCCGAGATCGCCTTGAGCATCTCTTCCGTTCGAGAATTGCGCAGGGCCGCATCAATCGGCAAGTGGTCGAGGCTTCCGCTGCGCCTAAGCACATCGGTCGCCGTGAACTCATTGACCGTGCCGTCGTGGCTGACACAGACCTCAAGTTGCGCAAGTTCGTCTAGAAGAAGCCGTGCAGCCGCTGGCCCTTTGTTTTCGCCGCTACCGGCGGGCGCTGCTGCGTTGGGGTCAATCAGATCCATAGCTTCGTAGACACTCAGAAAAGCCCCACGAACGGCTACCAGCTTATGTTCAAGGGCAAGGAGCTGATAGCCCCCGACACTCCAAGCGTCAGCCTTGGACGGTTCCTTCATCTGGGCAGCGCACCAGCGCTCACGATCACCCTTCTCTTCGGGTACCAGTAGTGCGTTTCCGACAAACAGACGCACCACGCCACCAGTCTTCTCAGTCCGAGGATGCTGCGTGACTCCCGTTGGCGGCTGGGTCCGCCCCTGCAATTTCGCCTCCCAGATCTTGTTGATGAGGGTGACGATGCGGCGCTGGCTCCGATGGTTCATCTGCAGCTCTGGCTTCGCCCAACTCTCTGGCACCAATCCAGGTAGGTCGGAATGACCGTCGGAATAGATGCGCTGTCGATGGTCACCCAGCAGCCCCAGTGTGAGCCCGCTCCCTCGCGGCTCAGCCAGCATCATCAGCGCATCCAACACACCCTTCATCGTGTCTTGGGACTCATCGATGAGGACAACAGGGTGACGGTCCCGCAGGATGGTCCGGAGCGTTGGCTTGTGCAGCAACAGCCAAGCCGTTGCGTCAAGGACGTGCCGGTGCTGAATAGCGCCAGGCCCATATGTGTTTCGGTCCGGGTGGTAGATAAACTTTTCAGTTGCTCGGAACTGCTCGATCTCCTGTTCAATCTCGGCGAGATTCTCGCGGTCAGCGTCGCTAATGCCTCTCGGCTTGGCCGCCGCCTTCTGGCGCTCCCTTTCAAGCTGGTTCGTTTTCACCGCGACGAGCGCATCCCGAACGTCATCGTTGAAGCCATTGATGAGCTCCCAGCAGAATGAGTGGATCGTAGAAACACTGACCAAGTCGTTGTTCCCCAGCCGCCCATTGATGACAGCGACGGCGTTCTTGGTGTACGTGACGACACGGATGGAACGACCGCAGACGCGGAGGCTACGACCAAACGCGTTGCCGGCCTCGTGCGGCACAACTCCTGTGAGCCGTCGTAAGACCTCAACTAGCGTTCGCGTCTTTCCCGAACCGGCGCCGGCAAAGAGGAAGAAGCTGCGTGACGGCTGCTCCGTCAGGTACCCACAGATCTCCTCGACAACGCCAGCATCACGGTCGTTGCCTTCCCGAACCATGGCGCCGCTCATAGCATCAGGTCCGCGCTCGGCTCGAGCTGCCCTTGGAGCCAGGCGAGAGCGTCCGCGATGTACCTTGGACAAACGACGGACTCCCCCGCGGCGACCATTTCGAAGACGCTCGCGGCGAAGTCCCCTTTGTTGAGAGACTTGTGCATAAGCGTGTGCAGGGAATCTGCCAGTTCTAAATGTGTTTTGGCCTCTGCTACCTTTGCAGCCACAGCGCCAAGTGCGCCAGTAGGCGGCTCAACCTTGTTACCGTCTTTGTCGACCTTCTTGTTCAATAGCTCCTTGAACCACGGGATGTTGGTCAGGATGAGCGAGTCTTCGAAGGAGCTCGGCCAGCTGTCGCCAGCTTCTGCGACGGGCAACTGCCAGGCAAACCGAACCATGCACTCGGCGACCTCTGTCCATGTCAGGTCCCCGAGCTTAGGAGCCCTAAAGTCATCCAGCTTCACAAACTTCGGATGCCAGGTGCGCAGCGTCGCATTGCCGCACTCCAGTCCAGCCTGACCGGTGTTGGCCACCGCAACGCGGACCGGCTTGCCACTGGCGCCCACCTTCACTTCCACTGGGTCGATGTCGGTGATGACGACAGTGGGAATGCGAAGCCGTTCGACCAGTGGCTTCAATCGGTGAGCGTGGCTGCCACCGATGTCGAGAAACGAAACGTAGCGCCTGTTCAGGGACTCGTAGTCGCGTTCGATGAACAGAGGCACCAGCATGCGCTCCGCAACGCCTTCAACGAAGATGGCCGCGTTGGCGAACAGCAGGTCAGTGTGCTGCACGCGGAAGTAGCGTTCGGCGAATCTACGTGTCATCTCATCGTCGCCAAAAACCTGGCCTAGATTCACGACTTCCGTGGTTGGCATCGGATTGTCTTTGGACTTTGCGATGCGCCGAACGTAGCGAAGGCGGTCGAAGTTCTCAGCATGCGCCAGATGACTCGAATGCGTGCTAATGAGCAACTGGCTTTTCAGCGCGGTCGCCTCCTTGTCGGTTGGACTGATGAGCTTGTGTGCCTTGTCCGGGAATACTCGTTGCACCTGCACGTGGAGATGTGCCTCCGGCTCCTCAATCATCACGAGGTGCACAGGCGTCGGCGATCCCTTTGTTGGATTCAAGCGAGCTGCCTTGAAAGAGACCAGCTGGTAGCTCAGCGACTGGAGGTTCTGATAGCCCAGGCCGATTGAATACTCCGGCAGCAAGTCCTCCACCGAGTCCTTCATCATGCTGTACTGGACCGCGGTTCCGTGGTCGAGCAGGTCCGCAGTCTGAATTCGGGTCCGGAAGCGAATCTCCTGAGGATCATGCAGCCCCGGATAGCCGAGCTCCTTGACTTCCTCCACGGATGGCGCGATGGCGTCGTGGATCTTTTGGTCCAATTCTTTTTGCGCCTCGGCCACTGCCTTGATGAGGTCGGCGCGGTGCCCGTGTCCGGTCGCAGAAACATTCAGATGCTGCCGTGCAAACTTCAGGAGCTGATTGGAGAACATGCCCACCCGATGGGGCCCGGATGCGGACCGCGAATCCGACTCTTCGCCGCCAAGGCCGCGCTGCGCCGCCACAAAGTCAACGCGAATCAACTTCGCCAGATGCTTGCGTTCGATTGAGGGCCCGTCAGTCGGCAGTTCCTGCGTCTTGTATGCCGCCTTTCCTTCCAAAGGGTTGTTCTCTGCGTCGAGTTTGTAGGCACGAACCTGCCCCATCTGCAGAGGTTCTCGTAGCCAGTAGTCGAGCAGATCAATGGGCCAAGCCAACGAGTCATTGCCCATGTCCTTCACAGGATGACGGGCCATGTGATAAGACCAGGCAAGTACCTTGAGAGAGGCCACATCGGTGGCCGGTTCCAGACGTAGACGAAGACCTACCGCGCCGCCGTGCCAGCTGAATTTGGATAGGAAAGGCGCGATGAAGTGGTACATGCCTGCTTCAGCGTTGAACCACAGGTCAAGCGTCGGCATTGCGGAGAGCAGCGTAGCAAGCTGTTCCTCCCAGTCATCATCAGCCCCCGCTGTCGTTGCCGGGTCCTCCGCCAGCGCCTCCCATTTCTTGCCCAATTCCCTAAGCTTCCCCCACTGCGAGAGGCTAATGTCGAAGGCGCCAAATGCCGAGCCATCAGATAGGAAGTGACGCAACGCAGCGAGCACCGAAGTCTTGCCGCTATTGTTGGCGCCGACGAGGATCGTGGTCTTCTCGTCGATGTCCACCTGAACCTTGCCCAGTCGACGGAACTGGCAAAGCTCAAGGAATCGAAGGGTCACGCTTCCCGAGCTGGGAGCTACTGCTGATTGTTCGGTCATGGCTTAGTGCATCTCGTTCTGAGCGGCCGTGTTTCTGCACAACCTATTTCCACGCGAAGCCAATGCATCGCGCATCGCCCGCTTTTGCCGACATGTACTGACGGGTCTATGTATTCGACGTCTCCAGATGCTGTCAGGCTGAAGGCGCTTCCTCAACGCGGATGGTTGCAGCGTCAAGGGGCAGCAACTCGGCCACGTCCAGAGCTGGCACGCTCGCTGCCGACG
>Ga0307515_10019463_pt1 | contig 12207 bp, 4 predicted proteins | sample 17_EM_MG_FD_194513 | JGI IMG/M metagenome (GOLD analysis project Ga0307515, IMG submission 194513) | Populus trichocarpa ectomycorrhiza microbial communities from riparian zone in the Pacific Northwest, United States - 17_EM | ecosystem: Host-associated > Plants > Roots > Unclassified | place...
CTTTCACATCTCGCCATGATCATCTGAGAGATTATGTAGCTAACCACTCTAGATTTTTCAGATCCATTCTTGATTATATTGCATGCTTCAACATAATCATCAACATAAAACTAAAACTTTTTTCTTGAACAAGGATATAAAACTAAAACTTGCTTGTCCAAGTGATCAACCACGTTTTAAACTGCAATTGGCATGATGCTTTTTACGGTGAACCGCAGTTAAAAGTGCTTGTCTTGATTAGTTTTTAAAAAATAACTATTCTACTCGGTGGGTGTGAACCTTCCTTTTTCATAGTGTATTGTTGAGTTTTTTTTTTATCATATAGTTATCAGCTTAGGTAGCCATCTTGTCAACAGTTTCAGCTGAAAACTTCCATTTCCTAGCACTTTCCCAGACATTGTACAAGGACAAAGACAGCTATGAAGCTTCCTATTAAAGTCTAGACACCACAGAAGAAAGTAGCAAATTCAATTCACCTGCTGGATACATTGAACCCAACTCAGCATGAAGTCATTCCTAACAAATCGAAACCAAATTTCAAGTCAAGCAACATGTGACCCCACATGAACCACCATGTCTCCCGTAAATTCATGTGTCACAAACAAGCCTTCATCAACTATGGCTTGCTTGACCCCCCAATGATACCAGAAGCAAAGGATACTGTTTTGAGATAGGATTTGTTGAAAAGGGTTCCACTGTAATTCTTATGTAATGACTTCCTGTTATCATCAGAAGAAAAATTATGATAGATTGATGCAGAAGATTTTATTTATAATCATTTCCATTAAGATAAAAACATACATCACAAAAAGGGTGGATATCTATTTCATTACATGATAAAAAAAGGTTGCAAGATACAGTTCATGAAGAAATGGAGCCTGTAAGAAACTAGGGCTTGGATAAAAAAGCAACCCCTCATGAAAGAGGAGGTTGTCATGGCAGACTGTATAACTTGCTGCCACGGCCAAAACCCTAGACGACGAGGCACCCAAAAGTCAAACTGCTAAAAGCAACCAGAAAGACAGACCAGTATCGGTAACCCACCCTTCGAGGAAAACAGCGACCCAACCATCACGTTCAGAAACATGATTACAAAAACAAAGGAACTGACAGCCTGATATGGACAGACTTGACACTGGTACTTCACGAAAAAGCTTCAGCCAACCATGGTAGTCATGATGCTGAACTAAAACACCGAGTGATAACACCCTCAAACATTAAGGGAAAAAAGAAAAAAGAAAAAAAGAAAAGAAACCTGGAACCAGAACTTGGCTACTGTATTCTCAGGGAACGGTGGCCACGAAGAAACTAGCACTTCTAACAGATTCCCAGTGAACGGAAACCTGAGAAAAAAAGAGGGTAAATGGCCACATTCCCGGGAAAAGGGAACCCAAGTTCTGATGGTAGTGGAAAGACCCATAGCTGATGGGCCCAAAAACTAAACAAAGCTGCAGCGGGAGCTGCTGCTCACAAAAGCTGACTATTATCTGAGGCTTCCTGCTTTCTCTGAACCCCCGACCTTTACATCTGCAACCCTAATCTTGGATTAAGTTTTTAACCTTTCCCCAATTAGGAAAGAATATCGCACCTCCATAACCTCTCCACAAGCACATCAACAGTGCTGCTGCTAATAGCATTGCAGTGCTGGAGATTCAACCCCAAGAGGGTCCGGCCCAGTTTTATGAGGGCAAGTAAGCTCTTATCTGATATCATAGAGCAACCTGACATAGAGAGGACCTGCAGATTGAGCTGGTTTGAGCGAGCCATGGCTGCAATACCAGAATCAGTGGTTGCACACTTTGAGACATCAAGGTCAGATAGCAAGAAACAGTTTTCTGCTATTGCCACCAAACTTGCATCGGTTATCCTCCTGCATCCATCAAGATTTAGCACTTCAAGAGTCCAACCATGCTGCTCAGTCATCACTGACACCACTTTGTCGGACAAATTGACACAACCACTGAGGTTAACCTTCACCAGGCCAGCCTCACAGTTCTCAAGCACTGGGAGAAACCCAGCATCAGTTACTCCCTGAAGCCCACTCAATTCCACATTCTGCAGTTGCGGGCACAACTTACCCAACAAAGCAAGACTACCATCACCAAAACCAGGGCAGTTGCGGATGGACAATGATCGCAGGGATTTGCAAGGAGACAGCTCAGGCAAGTCTAGCTTTAAGTCCTTAATCCCAAAGCAGTTCACGAGAGAAGCAGCCTTCAGATTTGCACCACAGTTTAAAAGGGAACCAAAAAACCCAAATTGGGTGATCCTGTGGCACTCCTCTAAAAGCAGGCTCTCGAGTGACACTGCAGATTTTGCAAATGAGACGAGTCCATTGTCAGATAAGAAGGAACACTTGTGGAGGTTGAACTGTTTCAAATTTGGGCAACCCTTTCCCACAGCTTCAAGTCCAGTATCTGTCAATCCCACACAGGATGCAACTGTCATGGACTTCAACTTCTGCAACCCTTGGCCATTACCCATGACCCAAAAACCCCTCTCGCTGACATTTGAGAGGCTTGTCAGAAAAAGATCAGTTACTGCCTTGCCATAGTGTCCAACAACAGCCAGGGACACATCAGTGATGTTCAAAGCTTGGAGCTTCACCTTTGTCAAAACATTTGTGGCGGAAGATACTAGGGCTGCAATTCCTTGATCCCCAATAGCTGGGCAGTTTTTAATTGAAATGGACTTCAGATTGGTGCAATGTTGGCCAACAGCTTGCAGACCTTCATTACCAATGTTTGTGCAAGATTCTATCACTAGATCAGTCAGATTGGGGCAGCTCTTTGCGATTGCAAGCAAACCCTTGTCAGTAATTGCAGGGCATTGGGAAAGATCTAGCTTCTCTAGCTTGTGACAGCCATTTGCAATCTCTGATAGACCTTCATCCCCAACAGACGGCAAATTCCACAGGGAAAGAACCTTCAGAGATGGGCATCCACGAGCAATTGCTCTCAGGCCTACCTTTGTCACTCCTTGACTGGAATTGCTTCCACGGATAAAAAGCTTGCCCAATCCTCCCCGACTAGCAGTTCCAACAGCAATGGCTGCAAGTCTAATATCTGTGGCCTTTTTCCCCTCCAGGCTCCTGGACAGATATCCATCACCCTCGATTTCCTCATCTTCAACCTCACTTTTCACTTGAGTGTTCTTTTTAGCTGATTCGTTCTGGCTGCAAAGCTCATCCTTGCAGATATTGCTTAGAAGACTAAGCCAACGCTTTGAAACACATGCACAAGCACCTCTCTCATCGCCTCCAGGCAAACGTCTGAAGATTTCAAAGAGGCATTCATCTGGCAAAACTTCAATAGAAGCTTGCTTTTTCTGCTCGAATCTCTCTTCAGTGAAGACAAATGGAGCACTGATGCGAGACCTCTTGCGTGAAGGAAAGTACACATCCACAGGACGGCCGATAGACAAAAAGAGGTTCTGCTCCTTATGGTTTGTGTAAATTGGCCCCCCAGGGCAAAAATCATTTTCACCTAAAAAACCAAAACCAATATCCTCCATTAATAAAGTAAATCCAGCTAGCACTTATCAAACAAATACAATAAATTTACTGCAATCAGTATCCTCCAAAATCCAAAAGCAAGAATGTTTTAAGTTGATAATTAATTCCTTTAACAACTACAAAACAGATTCTTTATGAGTTCTAAGACTAAAGAGACTACAAGTAACTAATAAACTTACAAGAAACGCAAGTTAAAACAGATTACTACCAATAACTATCAAAATGATTATTGGTCAAACAACAACAAGCACATATCTCAAACGAAACTTTCCAATTTTGATCTTATGTGCAAATTCCGATCAACAATTATTCATTGATTAAGATCTGAAAGGCTTCATCTTTTTCCACCAGTAAATTGTTTATACAAGTCAACAAGCCGTAGTGAATTCGAATCTGAATAATAAGATTACAGATTTCATCTGCTTATTATGTGCCCAAAACAACAACATACAGTTTAAGCAATATCTGATTTTCTTAGACAATATCAAACCCCCTAGATCCATAAACAGACAGCTTCATCAAATCTCAAAGAACAATTTCTCTCACAACAAACCCTCAGGTCAATCCTAACATACCTGATTTACAGCTATAGACCAAAAACCAAAACAAACCCCAATAAATATATTTGAAGGCAAACAACAAGCCTTCATCTTCAAGATCTATCTTCAAACATAGCACCTATCCTATAAAACCGAGTCTAAAAAACCTATAACTTTTAAAAAAAACTCCAAAATAAGCTCTAAAAATAACCTCTCCAATAACAAAATTCATTAAAACCCATACGGTCAACAGGAAAAAAAAATCCCAAAAAAGAAACTCTTATGTATCAGACATCAACAATTCCATATGATCAAAAGCAAAGATTATATCAAAGCTAACTAGACATATAATTCAGCAGAGAAGACAAAACAAAAAAAAAACATGGAATTTGAGAACATAAAAGAAAAATTCAGAGTCTTTACCAGCAAATCCAAAGACCTTAGACATGGAAGCAGCTCAAAAAACCCTGAGAGGTAAAATCCACCCAAAAACCCTCCAAAGAGAGAAAAAAAGAGAGAGCCCGAGAAGATAAACACCAGAAAAAAACTGTATATATCAGAAAAACAAGAATTCATGAGAGATGTTTGAGCTACAAGGACATGGGAACCCTATTAGATAGGGGAAAAAGGAGAGATAAATGAATGAAGAATGTGTGTTTTAGGTAATGAGAGGCTTTTATTACAAAAAGTGAACGGGGGGTTATGGTACATGACAATACACACCAGTACACCCCACATGCAATGAATTTGCACATGAGAGGAGGTGGGGTTGCTTTGTTATGTTAATATTCTCTCGCCACTTTTTGATTCATTGAATACAGATAGTGGTTTTGCTTTTTCCTTTTTATTTAAATTTGAGGTTTTCCAAAATAAAAATAAAAAATATTATCTGAGAATAGTTATGTCTACGAGGCTGTCTAGTTTGGGTAATTAGTTATAAAACCTAACTTGTAGCTCAATCTAGCCTAAGTTTCAGTCAAGAGTTAATCTCGAATTGATTAAGATTAATTTAATTTTTATTTTAATAAAAATACATGTTTTTTATAAAGAAGATGAGGATTATTCTTCATTATCATTATGGATTGTGGAGGAAAAAATTATATGAGGAAAATATTTTATTAATAAAAAAATTGTTTTGTTTTGGTTGAAAAAGTTTTTCATTTTGACACAATTATATAAAAAAATTTGTAAAAAACATTATTTTTTATTTATTTAAAATTAATATTTTTTTGGTATTTTTAGATTTTTTTGATGCGCTAATATCAAAAATAATTTTTAAAAAATAAAAAAAATATTATTTTGATGCATTTTCGAGTGAAAAACACTTTGAAAATCAACCGCAATTATATTCTCAAACACCCTCTAAATAATATTTGGTACTATAATGTACTGTGATGTAAATTTTAGAATTTTTTATGGATAACTAATTATTTAAATTTACAAGACTTTTATTTCACTAATTATATATAAATTCAATATGAAAAATGTATTCATATATTATTTTCATAGATTCTTCTGCGTGATTTCTTTTCTATAAAATAGTTTTTTTCACGGCATCTAGAATTATCTAGAATCATGAATAAGGATGAGATTAAGAAAAAGATCTTGATTTTCAAAGGGAAAAAAAATCAAGAAACTTTGAACGTGTGTTAGTTAATAAATTGCTACTTATGCTGCTGCAATTAAGAAGTATTAATTGTTCTATAAAATACAAAATAAAAGGAAAGAAATACAAGTCCATGTACGTATTTTGAAACCCTACTTGTGCTTCCATGCATTGTATTTGTGGATTATATATATATATATATATGGTAAGATAAATTAATCCTCGATCTTCACATGATTTTTGAAGAGGGTGGAATTATTTTATGGCATGTGAGATTTTTTTTCATAGCTAATTTATAGCAAAATATGGGGAGTTTTTCGCACATAATTTCTTCCCATTTATGGACAGGCAGCGAGCAATGGATTCCTTACAAGATGGAAGGGAGAAAATCTATAGTCACCGTCGCATCTCGGTAACCCTACCACTGCCGTCTGTCACTGCCACCAAGCTTTGATATATAAATTATATAATTAGAAATTGTTTTTTATAATAAAATTATGAAAAAATATATATATATATTCGTGGAACACGCTTGCAACACGATTCAAAACGGCATCTTGAAGGCAAATTGAAAGGCATTCAACATCTCCATTAATTGCATGAAGTCTCCCTTGTCCACACAACTTGAATCATAACAGAAAAGTAGCCATCGATCCCTTCTTGCTAGATTTTAATGGAATTGCTTTTGGTCAGTGCCCCATGTTCACAACTTTTAAAATCATTCAACCTAGCAAACAAGTTTTAATCAACAACATTAAACAAAAAATAAAAACAAAAAGAAAGATTACTTTTTACGTTTACGAGATGCATTGCAACTCTGTTTAAAACTTGGACTGACTTGACAAATTAACCTCAGATCTAAATTGATTCAATAAAAAAATATTATTGTTAATCCCGTTAAAAGTTCAAGAATATTCAAGGAGTTGATCCAAACATGACCATCAACCTATTAATTTGTTTTTTTTAAAAAAAAACTTTATTTTAATTATTTTTTTCTAATAAATAATAAATCAATCTAAATTAACTCTTTTAATTTTGGAACTCGACCTTGCTTCAAGTGGGAAAACACGTTTTGAGAGACGGCAAGGAAAATTGATGGGGCTTTCATTAAGATTGGGGTCCAGGAAGGCTCGATTTCAAACCACATGGAATGGAAAGATTAATTACCCGTGAAGACGAGACCAGTTCTGGTCTTAGGAACGCGTAATTGATTTTAAAGTGGATGTTGAATCTTCTTAAATTCGTGTTTAGTCTCTCTTTTTCTTTTTCTTTTTCTTTTTCTTTTTCTTTTTTTAAGAATGAGAGTGTGATCTACTTATAATTATGTTTTTATCGGGTTTTATAACATGGTATAGAGTATTTTTTTAAAGTATTTTTTATTAAAAATATATTAAAATAATATGTATTTTAGTTTTTATTTTATTTTTAACATCAACATTTAAAATTATAAAAAAAAACTTCAATTTAATATTTTTTTCATGTAAAACAATATTTTAAAAAGAATTTTTAAAAATAAAATTTACCACAATCTCAAACACTCTCATAACTTGTCCTGGTTCAAGATATAAATTGTCAATATGTCGCATAATTTGAATCTTTTAAGAAAAACAATGTATTTTAAAAAAAATAAAGATTTAATTTTAAAAAAACTCAAATAATATCATTTTAAATAAAAAAATAAATCATTTAAGATGACCTGTTCAAGTTAAAATAAAAATACATTTATTTTAATAAGATATTAATAAAATTTAATTTTGATGTATTAAAAGCTCCATACTCATTTTACTTTGGAAAAACATCCATACTTAACATATATTTATATAGAAGAAAACACATGAAAGGGCTACTCGAAGGGTTTTTTTATGTCCTGTATTTTAGTATTGTACTTCAATTATATTTTTAAAAATATTTATTTTTTTTAGTTTTAAATTATTTTTTTAATATTTTTTAAAAACAACATTTACAACAGTCTAAAATATAAACTCAGTAAATATGGCAATTGCAAATTACCTCACGATGAACGAGAGTGTTTTCAATTTGGAAGGTAGAAATCCAATTAAGCAAGAGTTAAAATGCTAGCAATGATGATAGCTTTGAAAAAAACGATCCATGTCGAAATCACTTGCTTTCTTTATGTTTAAACTTTGACTAATGACCGAGAAAGGTTAAAATACAGTAGAAGAATTAATATTAATCACTCGCAACAAATGGATGTTTACAAGGGAGAAAACAACAAACTTGTAGCTATTTCTTCTTCAAAGTCTTGGATCATACTATGGAGAATAGTTCTCCCTATTCTCTTACACATTTCTGGATTTAATTTTGAAACATTCAAGATGTGGAAGTCCTAGTTATTTATTTAAGTTCAATTAAGTCGCGTGATGATGAAGCTACGTTAAAATAATATTTTCTCTCAATTACAGTCTTAATAGTATTTGATTAATTGATATACACTATAGTTTTGCATGAGCCTTATTAAAAAATCTCTTTTAAAATCTTGGTTACAAAAAAGCTATAATTTGTAGTTTTTTTAACTTTAATTTTTAAATAGTAATCACAAAAACTACTGAAATCCCTAATATATATTTACAATCCATAACAAAAAAAAACATTAACAAGGTAAAGATAACAAGAAGCACTAATTACTTGGTTAGAATATGATGGTGACAAAATGGATGTGTCTCTAAATATTTTATATTTTAAAGTATAGAAATTCACTACAAAATTATTAATGTATTTTTAACTAGTTATAATCTTGTCTTTTATGTATTTATCACTTATATTACAAGACATTATGTTTAAATAAATTTTTTGCCTAGAAGAGATATAAATAATAAAAACATAAATATATATGGTTGAAGAAACAGAAATATAAAATAAATTTATGTATTCTTGAAACATAAAGTATAACAAAATATATATTTTTTCTAATTTTACTGTTTTGCTTTCTTCCATCCCAAAATACTAATCAAAATCTAACGAAACGCAAGCTTGCTATACACAGCAGCAAACTTTGAAAAGTTTTTTTTTTTAAAAAAAACACGGTGGAATATAAAGTTGTAGTACCCTCTTGAGAGGATCTTGACTAATAGTATGCAAATAAGCAATAATTGATGCATTGATGAGATGTCAGGACAGGTTCTCGGAATCTGACTGCTGAGGCCCCCAATTCATTTATCTTCACAAACAAGCCTAACACCTCTCTCTCTCTCTCTCTCTCTCTCTCATTTGCCACAACTTCAAGTTGTTGCTTCATGATAATATATAATAATAATCAACAGCTTGTGTTCTTGCTTCATGATTTTCCCAGTACATGCCATGATCCAACCTCGTAATCTCCTAATGTATCTCTTCTAGGCATCCTATCTATCTTGGTTGAATGAATCAATGCATAGTTTTCCTTGATAAAACAAAAATATGTCTCCAATTTAGAAATCCTATATATGCATCCATGCAAATTAAGAAGTCCATCTCGTCAAATCCTGTGCTTTTTCCTATTCAGCTTGAGCTTATTATAATTAGCTTAATACAGATCCAGTTGTATCTGTACACTGATCATGTCATGGGATCGAAATCCAGGCATCCTGACAGGAACTTCAAAATAGAAATCATATCTATATATATATATATTATGCAGAGCTAGAGCATGCATGTGAGCTTGTTCTATCAGATTACGTTGCAGTACTTGATAATACAGAACAATATTGCTCTTGACAGGGTGTATTATTATACTGTATTTCACGGGCATCCTTTTCTCTTCTAGCAATCTATTTTCTGGGCTTATATTATTTTATTATACGTATGACTTGTTTAAGAAGAGGTCAAGGAGGTCTCTGATACGTGAAAGCTGGCTAGTGGATTCCCGACTATTAAAAGTTTTTTTTAAGAATATATTATACACGTACATATATATAATTATTAGGTTTTTAATTGCTGTTTTTGCTCTTAATTAGATTATTAAAGTTGTGGCAAGTTAATACTATGACCTTGTTTGGAAGTATGATTACGGCTGTTTTTTTTTATATCAGCGTATCAAAATGATATAAAAACACAAAAAAATATTAATTTAAAAAAAAAAAAAAAAAAAAAAATTTCAAATTTTTTTTATTATAAATATAGTAACTTATTATATTCATGAATTATATATATATATTTTTGGACAACATTGCCTCTCCATCGTCCTCCGTTTCATTTTAATATTAGGTCAATGGATTAAATTTTAATAGTTAATAAAAACTCCTCTTAGAAAATTTAAATTTGGCCTTTTGAGTTATTTTTTGTCCACAAATTCCAATGAAAATCAAATCAATTTTAAAAGATAAATACAATTTCTTTTAAGGTTGGGAATGGCTTATTAAAATCTATTTAAAAATAAATTCAATTTTTTCACAAACTCCAATCAAATCAAATCTATTAACACATTCTAAAATAAAGTAACATTAATTCAATTATATCTTTCTTTGTAAAGAGATGTAGTTTATTTTAAATAAAAGTAATTTTAATTTAATTATAAGAAATTGTCAATAAAAAAAAGTACAAAACTAAGAAAATGTTATGGGGCTTGATGAGGACCTCCATGCCCCCCATTTATTAACACATTAATTCTAGGAAAGCGGACAGACAGAGATGACGGTGATAGCATGGATGCATTATCTGATGTGAACTGAAATTCCAGCACCCAATGTTCTTGTACATGCATGTATAATTATTTTATATATAAATACCCATTTGCAATTTCATACTATAAAGTAAGAGAGATTTCAACAACATTTCTTGATACATTTATAGTCGAGATGCCAACTTAATTATCTTCTTCATTGTTCATGTGAATATGGAAGGAGGTGACTTTCTTTTTTTTCTTTTTTCTTTTTTTTGTATTTTCCCTTCTTTTTTTCTCGTTTCATTTCCATTCTTATTTTTTTAATTTTAAATTTATTTTCATAAATCATTTTGATTTATTTTCTATAAGATTATTGTAGTCTTAAACAAATATCTCGATATTTTAGTTTGTGTTTAATTTTATATATTTTTATTTTTATTATTATATAATTAAGTAAAAAATAGTTAAAAAATAAAATTCTTAAACTCAGTGGAGTCCATTATACGAATCACAAATTCAATAGTTTAAGTTGTGAAGCTAGGTTGATCAAATATGTCGTCGCCTTAATTTGTTTTTGAAAAAGATCATCTTGTATGTTTTTTTTTTTTTAAATCCAAACCACTCTTTTTACTCGTCGCCCATGCTATCTCTAGACCCATCAAGTCGATTAGGTTATATCAGGATAACTTACACATGATTTAATCTTAAATTCAAGTTAGATAAAAAATCGAATCAAGAGGTTTCAAGATTAATCTATTGAGCTGAATTTAATAATAACATCAAATAGTTGCTTGTAACTTGAACTTTTTTCTTTTACATTCATTTAATTTTTATTTAAGCCGCAGCATAACGCGGCCCTGTAAAGTATAAACTAGTATCTTCGATGATATCCAGCTCCCCATTAAAAACATACTTCTCTAATGATCACTAACCCTAGCCCTTAAAATGTGAGCAGTACTGGAATATTTGGATTCATGACCAAGCCAAGAAAGGGTCATCAATGTTGAGTTTAGCCAAGGCATGATCAGGGATTCTCTGTTATCCAGCTCTCTTGACTAAAGCTAGCTAGCCAGGGGATCCATACATTCCCTTCCCTTTCTATAAAAGCAGGCACTTGCCTTTGTTTATGCTTTCTTTCCCATCTACTTGGTCTTTCCCCTTCCTTAAACTAAGAAGAAGAATCCACTTGAAAATATTTTTTTCTCTTATAATATGCATTGCCATGGAATCCACGAGCCCAATATTATAAGAGCATTTTTGCCCCTCTCCTACACACTCAAGATCATGAACTATTTGGTGTCACCAACTCATCAGATTTGCAAGTGCATGCACTCGCTCAGTTTGACTATTTGGTTCCAATCCTCCATGCATATTTTATATTTTCTTTTCTTGGTTAGTTTAATTAAACATTGTTAAATCTTCGTTAATTACTTTTTTATGGGGTTAAATATTGATTAAACCCCCACTTGAACCATTTTTTAGTTTGTCGTGCAGGGCCGACTTACCCATCTTGGTTGCATATACATTCCCCTTTGGTGCTATGGGAGCTTATGTTTTTCACATTAATTTTTATTTAAAAAATATTAAATTAATATCTTTTATAAATCGAAAGCAGTGGCTAATTAAGCTAGGGTTTCAAGTGAGGCGGGGCAAAAGGTTAAGAACTTTTACTGATGCAAGAAATATACTAATTGTTTTTTATATCAGGTTTCACAAGGATTATTTCGAAAATACATTTTATATTTTAAATTGATATTTTATAACAAGTTAGTTTGTGGCGGTTGGATTAATTGTGAAAACATTTTATAAATCATAGAAAGTCTATTTTAAATTTTTTTTTTCTAATCATCATATATAAAAGACAGCAATTTAAGACACACATATTTAGTTCTCCTCATGTTTTTTCCTGTAGAAAATTTAGTTAATTGTTATAAAACTTCAAATAGTC
>Ga0307515_10019465_pt1 | contig 12206 bp, 10 predicted proteins | sample 17_EM_MG_FD_194513 | JGI IMG/M metagenome (GOLD analysis project Ga0307515, IMG submission 194513) | Populus trichocarpa ectomycorrhiza microbial communities from riparian zone in the Pacific Northwest, United States - 17_EM | ecosystem: Host-associated > Plants > Roots > Unclassified | place...
TGGCCGTGATCATGGGCGGGCGCAAGACACGCATCGGCTCGATGCTCGGCGCCACCATCATCGTGATGCTGCCCAAGCTGCTCGACGACATCGAGATGTTCCGCTACGTGTCGATCCTGATCGCGGTCGTGGTTGCCATCGGCGCAGTTGTCGCGCTGCGGCGCGGCAAGGCCTCGCTGAGCAAGGTCGCCATTCCCGTGGTGGGCAGCATCGCGCTCGCCGGCCTCTCGTTCGTACTGACCAGCATGACCGACTGGCGGCTCTCGATCTTCGGGCTGATCACGCTCTTCGTCGTGTACTACCTGCAAGACGGCATCGTGGGCTTCGTCCGCTCGGCGCTCAACATGCAGACACGCGTCGAGGTGCCGGTGGTCGACGAGTCCAAGGCCCAGAAAGACGCCGTCTCGACCGCAGCAACATCGGCCGCGCCCGAGCTGCTCACGGCCAAGGGCGTGCTGATGCAGTTCGGTGGCCTGAAGGCGCTCAACAACGTCGACCTCGTCGTCAAGCGCGGCACCATCCACGGCCTGATCGGCCCCAACGGCTCCGGCAAGAGCACGATGATGAACGTGCTCACCGGCATCTACGTGCCCACCGCCGGCAGCATCGACTTCGGTGGCCGCTCGCTGGTCGGCCGCACCTCGTCCGACATCGCGCTGTCGGGTGTGGCGCGCACCTTCCAGAACGTGCAGCTCTTCGGCGAGATGACGGCGTTGCAGAACGTGCAGGTGGGCTTGCACCACACCTTCCACAGCAACCTGGTCGACGTGGCCGTGCACACGCCGCGCTACAAGCGCGAAGACGCCGCCGCGGTGGCGCGCGCCATCGGCCTGCTGCGCATGGTCGGCCTGGCCGACCTTTTGAACGAAGAGGCGCGCAACCTGCCTTATGGCAAACAGCGCCTGCTCGAAATCGCCCGCGCGTTGGCGCTCGACCCGCAACTGCTGCTGCTCGACGAGCCCGCCGCCGGCCTCACGGCGCCCGACATCAAGGAGCTCATCGCGATCATTCGCAAGATCCGCGAGCACGGCATTACTGTGATCCTGATCGAGCACCACATGGACGTGGTGATGAGCATCTGCGACACGGTGTCGGTGCTCGACTTCGGGCAGAAGATCGCCGAAGGTCTCCCGGCACAAGTTCAAGCAGACGAGAAGGTCATTGAGGCCTATCTCGGCGGACAAGCCGCCTGAGGAACAGACACATGCTGACCATCAATCAACTCGTCGCCGGCTACGGCAAGGTGCAAGTGCTGCACGGCATCTCGATCGAAGTGCCCAAGGGGAAGGTCGTCACGCTGATCGGCTCCAACGGCGCCGGCAAGACGACCACCATGCGCGCCGTCTCCGGCATGATCAAGCCGACCGGTGGGCAGATCAGCCTCAACGGCGACCGCATCGACGGCCTGGAGTCGTATCACATTGCCAAGCGCGGCCTCGCGCATTCGCCCGAAGGCCGGCGCGTGTTCGCGACCATGAGCGTCACCGACAACCTCACGCTCGGCGCCTTCCCACGGCTCACCGGCAGCCGCCCCAAGGGCGACGTGAAGGCCGACCTGGAACGCGCGATGGAGCTCTTCCCGCGTTTGAAGGAACGGCGTGACCAGCTTGCCGGCACCTTGTCCGGCGGCGAGCAGCAGATGCTCGCGATGGCCCGCGCCGTGATGCTCAACCCCGACATCGTGCTGCTCGACGAACCGTCGATGGGCCTCGCGCCCATCCTCGTCGAAGAGGTGTTCCGCATCATCGCCCGCCTCAAGTCAGAAGGCGTGACGATGCTGCTCGTGGAGCAGTTCGCCGCCGCCGCACTCAACGTCGCCGACTACGGCTACGTGCTCGAGAACGGCAAGATCGCCGTGCACGGCCCGGCCGAGAAACTCAAGGTCGATCCGGCAGTCAAGGCGGCCTACCTCGGCGGCGGGCACTGAGCGTTTCGGCTTCGAGCGGCTTGCTGCCGCTCACAAACGAGTCCTTCGCTCGGTTTCGGTGTCGTCCGCGAACCGGAAGGACAGTGCCGCCGCACACCCGCAGGTTCAGCGAACTGCCGCCGCTTCAACGGCATCGCGAAGACGGGAAGCGCTAGAACTCTTTCGTTACCTGCATTCGTGCACGCGGCGAACAGATGTCGCGTGCGCAAGTCAAAGCGGCTGACACCAAGAGTAAAGACTGCCAACAGTCATGCGCCGCGCGTACCTTGCGCCGAACGGACGGTGCCTTTATCAGGAGATTGCCTTCAGGCGCTGCGAGAAACGGCCGATAACAGGTAATTCCCGACCGCGACCTCTCTCGCCCGAGTCCCACCATGACCTCCTTTTTCCTGAATCTGCGCATTGGCATGCGGCTGGCGCTGTGCTTCAGTGTCATCGTTGCGCTCATCCTGGCGTTGGCCGCCTTCACCCTGCTCCAGCTTGAAGCGGTACGCGGCGTGACGGCAGAGGCCAGCGGCATCCAGGCCGAACGCCTTTCCCTGGCCCAGGAATGGCGCCAGAACATCGCGATGAATGCGCAACGCGCACTCGCCATTGGCTTGAGCAGTGACCTCGGATTGGTCAATCACTTCGAGCAGGACATGAAGCGCTCGACGGCGCGCACATCCGAGATCCAAAAGCGCTTCGCCGAGGTCGAAACCTCGCTCGAGGGCAAAGCGGTGCAGGAGAAACTGGCTGAAGTCCGCAAGCGCTATCTTGCGGGGCGGGACGCGATGCTGAAGGCCAATGACGCGGGCGACACCGACACCGCCGCTCGCGAAGCCGGATCGTTCAAGAAGATCGTGGCCGAATACCTCGGCGTGGCGAGTGAGGTCGTCCAGCTCGAAGAAGCACGTTCTCGTGCGCTCGCCCAGACCACGGAGTCGACCATGTCGATGACCCGCAACGCGACCATCGCAACGGCGGCCGGCTGCGCCCTCATTGCCGTGCTGCTCGGCTGGTTGCTCAACCGCGGCATCGTTGGGCCGCTGGCCCAGGCCCAGGCCATCGCGGACCGCATTGCCTCCGGCAACCTGGCGGAAGACATACCACCAGCGGGTCGCGACGAGGTCGGGCGGCTCACGGGTTCCTTGTCGCAGATGCAGGACGCGCTGCGCGAACTGGTCGGCCACATCCGCCGGTCAGTGGACAACATCGGCGTGGCCAGCACCGAGGTCGCATCGGGCAATCAGGACCTGAGCGCTCGTACCGAGCATGCGGCTGCCAACCTGCAGCAAACCGCCAGCTCGGTGAAGCAAATGGCCGTCACCGTGCACCAGAGTGCGGAGTCCGCGTCGCAGGCGAACCAGTTGGCCGTGTCGGCCTCGGACATCGCAGGCAAAGGCGGGCAGCTGGTGCTCGAGGTGGTGGACAGCATGGGCGTCATCAACGCCGGGTCCAAGCGCATCGGCGACATCGTCGGCGTCATTGACGGCATTGCCTTCCAGACCAACATCCTGGCCTTGAATGCGGCGGTCGAAGCGGCTCGCGCCGGCGAGCAGGGTCGCGGCTTCGCGGTGGTGGCCAGTGAGGTGCGCAGTCTCGCCCAGCGCTCGGCGGAGGCCGCCAAGGAGATCAAGTCACTGATCGGCGCGAGCGTCGACCGTGTGGAGGCGGGCGCACTGCAGGCCAAGCGCGCGGGCGACACCATGAACGACATCGTCGCAAGCGTGCACCGCGTGTCGGACATCGTTGCTCAAATCTCAGCGGCGGCCCGCGAGCAGGCGCGGGGCATCGGCGAGGTCAACGACGCCGTGGCCCAGCTCGATCAGGCCACGCAGCAGAACGCAGCCTTGGTGGAGGAATCCGCAGCGGCAGCAGAAAGCCTGAAAGAGCAGGCCATGGGACTGGCGGGCGCCGTGCAACGCTTCCGGCTCAACTCAACGGGCACTTGAGCTCGGGATCATCACGCCGCAGCGCCCTGACATACGGCTCCTGCATGACTCTCTCCGCAAGCAGCGCCTCGATCGACCGCACCGCTGCTTGACCCGGTCGGTCATCCCAGCGTCATCCGATGATGCCCATCGAAGGATGGCCAAAGCCAGAGGGGCTGTCGACCGGTTGCGGCCCCGCGCTTCGGTGGTCTCCCCGCGCAACAGCAGTCGTTCTCTATGATCGCGGCTTTGCCCTATGGGCCGCTCGCCATGCTGCCTCGCCTCAAGGACAAGGGCTATCGTCTCGGTCGTACCTTTCTGACCGGCCTGGCGGCCATCTTGCCGCTGGCCGCCACCTTCGCACTGTTGGCCTGGGCTTGGCAGCTGCTGTCGGCGTGGCTCGGACCGTCCAGCATGTTCGGTTCGGTGCTGGTCGCTATTGGTGTTTCAGTTTCGCGCTCCGAGTCCATCGGCTACGTGCTGGGCCTGGTCCTGCTGTGCGTAGCGATCTGGCTGCTGGGCGTGCTCGTCGAGGCCGGACTGCAGGTGGGCATCAAGCGCCTGATCGACCGGCTGATGCAGCGCATCCCGCTGGTCCGCAATGTTTACGACGTGATCACGCGCATGGTCGAGCTGTTCTCGCGCAAGGACACCGACGGCCTGGGCTCCATGAGCCCGGTGTGGCTGCATTTCGGCGGTCGGCCGGCCGAGGACGCGCAGGGCAGCGATGGCCAGAAGGTCGCCGTGCTGGCGCTGCTGTGCACGCCCGAGCCCGTGGTCATGGATGGCGGGCGCCGCTACCTGGGCGTGTTGGTGCCCACGGCGCCGGTGCCGGTGGGCGGTGGCCTGCTCTACGTGCCCGAGGACTGGGTCAGCAGCGCCGACATCGGCGTGGAGGCCTTGACGAGCATTTACGTGTCCATGGGCTTGACGACGAGCCAGTACATGAACAGCCGCACGCCCGCCGCTGCAGACGAAAAGCCGCCTTCAATTACCGGAGAGGGCAGCCACAAAAGTTCGGCAACGTGATCCGCGACTGTCGACCTAACCCGAGGCGGGTTCCGACGCTCTCTCGACGGACGGAATTACGCTTCAACTCCTAGTCTTCGATGACGGCAAGCCCACGGCGCTTCAGCTCTTGCAGCGCCTCCACCATTTTGCGGATGTCTTCTTCGGTGTGCCCCTGCCAGTCCTTGACCACTCCGACGACTTTGAGCGGCTTCTGCGTGCGATAGGACTTGGTGGGGTTGCCTGGAAATCGCTTGTTCGTGAGGTTCGGGTCATCCTCGAATGGCCCGGTGGGCTCAATGATGTAGATGTGGCCACGCTCGCCCGAGCTGGCGAATGCCACCGCAAGCTCTGCGCCCCAGACGGCGGGCTCCAGAAGGCTTGAGAAGTAGATGTGGTTGAGAACCCGACCTTCCTCATAGTTGGAGGGAAAGCCCGGAGACAGCAAACCACCGATCGACAAGTTGGCCTTGGTCCCGTGATAGAACGGACCGCGTACCTGTTCGCAGTTGTCGACAGTGACAGGTTCCCACTGATCGTCGCTCATTGCCGAAGTCCCTGTTGAAGCCTACCGTTTGACATGTTTGCACACCTGTTCGCTCCAAACACCACCTCACAATCATGGTTTGCAGTGCATGCGACCAGACGTCCTCGCACCGTCTGATGCAAGACGCAGCCGGGCTCTGCAAAGTTCTCAGCCCTAGCTCAACATGACAGCGAACGCCGTGAGCGACGAAGCCTTCTTTGCGAAGATCAGGACTTACGCGGACCTCTCGGATCAAGCCGAGCGGGCGTGGGCCGCGCTGCTTCGCCGCAGACAGTTCAAAAGGGAAGAGCCGTACATCGTTGCAGGTGCGATACCGACGACGTTCGCCTTCGTTGTCGAGGGGCTGTTCTCCCAGCACTATGTCGGTCCCGAGGGCGATGTGGTGATCAAGTACTTCTTCCCAGAAGGTCGAATCGCGGCCTCCGTCAGCGCAACCCTGCTGGGTCAACCCAGTCTCTTCGGGATCACCGCGATCGAAGACAGTACCGTGCTCGAGTACGACTTCGGCGCCTTCAAGTCGCTGGTCGCCCGGTTCCCCGACGTTGCTGCGTTCTACATCCGGTACATCGAGCGCCACTGGATCATCGAAAAGGAGCCGGGCGAGATCGCGTTCCGGCACGACGACGCGATGCAGCGCTATCGCGACTTCATTCGCCGCGAGCCCGCGCTGCACAAGCGACTGAAGCAGCACCACATCGCAGCGTGGCTCGGCATCACGCCCGAGAGCCTCAGCCGCCTCAGGAAGGCCATCGCCCTGGGTGCGGGTTGAGATCGAAGCCGGCCTTACCAAACATCAATGCGTCGAGGCGGTCACGCCCGTAACTTTCGGGTCACGGCGAGCGCGGTGCTTGCCGCCTTCCAAAGGAGACCTCTCATGGCGCAATCCATCTTCGTCAACCTGCCCGTCACGGACCTGGCCCGGTCCACGCGCTTCTACGAAGCCCTGGGCTTCAGGCACAACCCGCACTTCTCCGACGACACCGCGGCCTGCATGGTGTGGAGCGAGACGATCAACGTCATGCTGCTCACGCACGCCAAGTGGCGCACCTTCACCAGCCGCCCCATTACGCCCGCGACTTCGAGCGAGGTGATGCTGGCGCTGTCCTGTGACAGTCGCTCCGCGGTCGACGCCATGAACACGGCCGCCGATGCGCACGGCGGTCGAGCCGATATCAACCCGGTCCAGGATCTCGGCTTTCTGTACAACCGGAACCTCATCGATCCCGACGGCCATGTGTGGGAAGCGATGTGGATAGACCCAGCCGCCATCCCTTCCAGCTGATGCTGGCATGAAGAAGGCTCAGTTCAATCCGACGGTCGATGCCTCACTGCTTGTCCTGAGCTGGCATGAAGACGACCTTCATGGATGCGCTTGTCGCGATCGAACACGTAGGCGAAGTCATGGATCGACGCGGATGGTGCTCAGCATCCGCTCGGTCCACCGTGACAACGTGGACGGCACGTCTGCGCAAGCCACGGGTAGGTCGCCTTGTCGGTGATCATGGCCATGATGGAGTTCATCTCGCAGCATGCGCTTATATGAGGGTCATTGCATCTCCTCCCACACCAATTCCATCTGCCAGGAATATTCCCGCGAGTCGTTCGAGAACAGGCGCACACTGCGAGCGCGCCTGCCCAACGGGCAGCGCGAATGCAGGCAACGACCACCTTTCAATAGCGTGGCGAAACAGCCCCACCGACAGAGCGGAGACTGTCGAAACGGCAAAGCGACCCGTCGCGATGACGGCCTTCACGCAAATTGCCCATCGGTATTGGCGGCAACTTGCATCCGTTCGATCGGAAGCCGTCAAGCGCCATGTCCGCCACCCATCAGATCCCGAAGTCGCTCACAGGCATCCAGGGCCTGGATGAGCTGACGGGCGGCGGCCTGCCGCAGGGCCGGCCGACGCTGGTGTGCGGCGGGCCGGGGTGCGGCAAAGCGCTGCTCGGCATCGAGTTCCTGGTGCACGGAGCGCTGCACTACGGCGAGCCCGGGGTCCTCATGGCCTTCGAGGAGACGGCCGCCGACCTCGCACTGAACGTCGCTTCGCTAGGCTTCGACCTCGACGATCTGGTGGCCAGGCGCCTGCTCGCGATCGATTTCGTGCGCATCGAGCGCAGCGAAGTCGAGCAGTACGGCGACTTCGACCTCGAAGGCCTGTTCATCCGACTCGGTCATGCCATCGACCGCATCGGCGCCAAGCGCGTCATGCTCGACACCATCGAATCGCTCTTCTCGGGCCTGCCCAACCCGGCCGTGCTGCGCGCCGAGGTTCGCCGCCTGTTTCGCTGGCTGAAAGACAGGCAGTTGACGTCCATCATCACCGGAGAGCGCGGCAGCGAACCCGGCGTGCTGACGCAGCGAGGCCTCGAAGAGTACGTGTCGGATTGCGTCATCCTGCTCGACCATCGGGTCGTCGACATGGTGTCGTCCCGCCGACTGCGCGTCGTCAAGTACCGCGGTTCGACGCACGGCACCAACGAATACCCGTTCCTGATCGACTCGGCGGGTATCTCGGTGTTTCCCATCACTTCGGTCGGCTTGCAACACGAGGTCAGCAGCGTGCGCGTTTCAAGCGGTGTGGCCGAACTCGATGCCATGCTGGGCGGGGAAGGCTCAAGGGCAGCAGCGTGCTGGCTTCTGGCACGGCAGGCACCGGCAAGACAAGCCTGGCAGCGCATTTCGCAGCGGCCGCGTGTCGGCGCGGCGAGCGGGTCATCTTCTTCACCTTCAAGGAGTCGGCCAATCAGGTCATGCGCAACATGCGGTCGATCGGCCTCGACCTCGCGCCGTTCGTTGCGCAAGACTTGCTCAGGTTCCATGCTGCCCGGCCCACCATCTCGGGCTTGGAAATGCACTTGGCCACGATGCTGCGCGCTGTCCATAGCTTCGACCCGCAATGCGTCATCGTGGACCCGCTCAGCAGCTTCGTCGCCGTCGGCAACGAGAACGATGTGCGGCGCATGCTGCTGCGTCTTGTGGATGCGCTGAAGATGTGCCAGGTCACCGGCTTCTTCACCAGTCTGAGCACCAAGGACGCGACCATCGAGCAAACCGACTCGGCCATCTCGTCGCTGATCGACACTTGGCTGCTGGTCCGCGACATGGAGTTCGGCGGCGAGCGCAACCGTGGCCTCTATGTGCTCAAGTCGCGCGGCATGCAGCACTCGAACCAGATCCGCGAGTTCTCGCTCACGCCGCATGGCATCGAGCTGCGCCAGCCCTACACCGGCCCAGCCGGTGTGCTGACGGGTTCAGCGCGGCTGGCGCAAGAAGCTCAGGAGCGCTCGGCCCTGCTGTCACGCGAGCAGGAGATCGGGCGCAAGCAGAAAGAGCTGGCCAGCAAGCGCGCCGCGATGGAAGCGCAGGTCACGGCCATCCGCGCCGAGTTCGCGTCGCTGGAAGCTGCGGCGCTGGCTGTGATCGACCAGGCCGAGGTCAGCGAAGACCTGCTCACGCAGGATCGCCAGGACATGGCCCAGAGTCGCCGGGCCGACGTGCCATGAATGCAGCATCTGACATGTGGGTACTGCGCCTCTATGTGGCGGGCCAGTCGCCGCGTTCGCTGCGTGCCCTGTCGAACATCCAGAAGATCTGCTTCGACCTGCTGCCGGGCCGCCACGACTTGGAGGTGATCGATCTCTACCAGCAACCCGAGCTGGCGCAGGACGCGCAGATCGTCGCGTTGCCCACCTTGGTCAAGCAAATGCCCAGGCCCCATCGAATGCTCATTGGCGACCTGTCGAACACCGAAGACGTGCTTCGCGAACTGGATCTGTCTCTCGCTTGAGAGCGCCCATGACCACCACCACGGACACCGGCGCGCTCGACTATCCGACGGAGCCGGCGCAGGTCGGACATCCGGTGGGCGCCTCTAGGCCTGCGCCACCTATCGCGCAGGCCGTGCTGGCCGTCGCCAGCGGTGACGTGGACGCGCTGTTCATCTCCGACGCCGCAGGCCGCCGGCTGATCACGCTCAACGGAGCCGACCGCGCCTACCGGCTGTTGGTCGAAGACATGGCCGATGGCGCCCTGACGCTCACGCCCGAGGGCGTGGTCGCGTGGTGCAACCGGAGCTTCGCGGCCCTGCTGGGCCGGCCACTGAACCGCCTGATCGGAACGCGCGTCGACCAATGCTTCGCACCCGAGGCACGCCATAGCCTGGCTACGCTGCTGGAGGGCGCAGGCCGGGGCACACGGAACCTTGCGATCGACCTGCTGACGAACCAGGGCCTGCGCGTGCCGACCTACCTGTCGGTCAACCCTTCCGTCGTCGACGGGCTGCCGGAGGCGCTGTGCATGGTCGTAACCGACCTGACCGCGCAGCGGCGCAGCGAGGCCGATAAGCTCTCGCAGGAACACCTGCTAGAGGTGATCGACGACCAGCAGCGCACGCAAGCGCAATTGCAAGACAGCCTGGCCGCGCTACGCCTGCGAGACCGTGCGCTGGGGGCGGTCTCGCAAGGCGTTCTGATCGCAGACGCCCAGCGCAACATCACCTACGCCAATGCAGCCTTCGAGGTCCTGTCGGGCTACTCCGAGGCCGACATGCTCGGGCGGTCCTGCAGTCTCTTGCAAGGGCCTCAGACCGATGCCCAGGTGGTGCAGGCTATCCGCCGGGCGCTGGCCGCAGCCAAAGCGTTTCACGGTGAGCTGCTGAACTACCGCAAGGACGGCACCACGTTCTGGAACGACCTGTCGATCACACCGGTGTTCGATACCACCGGTGAGCCGACCCAGTTCGTCGGCGTTCAGCGCGACATCACCGAGCACAAGCAGGCCGAGCAGACGAAACACTCGCTGGAGGCACAGCTGCGCGAAGCCCAGAAGATGGATGCCATCGGCACGCTCGCAGGCGGCATCGCGCATGACTTCAATAACATCCTGGGCTCGATGCTGGGCAACCTCGGGCTGGCACGTGAGGCCATCGGTCCGGCGCACACGGCCGGCGCCCTGCTCGAACAGGTCAGTCAGGCGGGCCGGCGTGCGCGCAGCCTGGTGGAGCAGATCCTCGCCTTCAGTCGGCGCCAGCCGACGCTGCTGAAAGCCCAGCCCCTCGAGCCCATCGTGCGCGAGGCACTCGACATGCTGCGCGCGACGCTGCCGGCCACCGTGAGGCTGGAGCTCGCCGTAGAGGCAACGCCGCAGCCGCTGATCCTGGGCGACACAACGCAGTTGCAGCAGATCGTGATCAACCTGTGCACCAACGCCTGGCAGGCGCTGTCTGGCAGCACCGGGCGCATCTCGCTGGCCATCGATTCGGTTCGCATCGATGCGGCCGCATCGAGCGCAATGCCCCCCGGCGCCTACGCACACCTGAGCGTCACCGACACAGGCCACGGCATGGACGTCGCCACGCAAGCGCGCATCTTCGATCCCTTCTTCAGCACCAAGCCGCCCGGCCTCGGCACGGGCTTGGGGCTCGCGGTCGTGCACGGTATCGTGGCCAGCCACCACGGCCACATCGCCGTGCGCAGCCGCCCCGGCGGGGGTACCACCTTCAACCTGCACTTCCCGGTCACTGAGGCTGATCCCGCAGACCTGCCCATTCCCGCGGCGCTCGAACAGGTCGCGCACGGGCAGGGCCAGCGCGTGATGTACATCGACGACGACGAAGTGATGCTGCTGATGGTGAGCAGGTTGCTGGAACGCTTGGGGTACCAAGGCACTTGCCTCAGTGACCCTGTCGCCGCCCTCGCCACAGTGCAGGCGCACACGGGCGCGTTCGATGTAGTGGTTAGCGACTACAACATGCCGCAGATGACGGGTCTGGAGATCGCGCGAGCGCTGCGAGCGAGCACCGCCGATACGCCGATGGTGATCAGCTCCGGGTTCATTTCAGATGAGCTGCGGCTCGCCGCCGCCGAGCTCGGTGTGGTGGAGCTGATGCGCAAGGAAAACACGCTGGAGGAACTCGGAGCGTTGCTGGGCCGGGTGCTCGGGGCGCATGGGGGCGTCGGGCCAACCGAGTGAGCAGGAACTCGGAATGGCCCGCTCGAACTATTGACCAGGAGGCATCTCGCGGTTGAGTCGCTCGATGCGTTGCGCCATGGGCGGGTGGCTGGAGAACAGGGCCAGCATCCCGCTCGGTCGGGAGCTGATGCCCATGGAGCGCATGGCCTTGGGCATCTCGCCTGGGTCCAAACCACCCAGCCGGGCGAGCGCATTGATCATCGGCTGCTTGCGCCCCATGAGCCGTGCGGCGCCCGCGTCGGCGCGGAACTCGCGCTGCCGCGAAAACCAGGCCACGATCAACGCAGCGACCACGCCGAGCACGATGTCCAGCACGATGGTCGTGACGTAGTAGCCCACGCCCGGGCCTTCGTTCTGGTTGCGCAGGACGAGCTTGTCGACCACATAGCCGATCACCCGCGACAAGAAGACCACGAAGGTATTCATGACACCTTGAATCAGCGCCATGGTGACCATGTCGCCATTGGCCACGTGCGCCACCTCGTGGCCGATGACGGCTTCGACCTCATCACGCGTCATCGACTCCAGCAAGCCCGTGGACACGGCCACCAGGGCCGAGTTCTTGAATGCGCCGGTGGCGAACGCATTGGGCGGGCCTTCGTAGATGCCGACCTCCGGCGTTTTCACGCCCGCCTGCTGCGCAAAGCGCTCGACCGTGCCGACCAGCCAGGCATGGGTTGGGTCGGTTGATCCATTGATCAACTGCAGCCGGGTGGTCCACTTGGCCATGGGTTTGCTGATCAACAGCGAGATGAAGGCGCCGCCAAAACCCATCACCAGCGCAAAGCCCAGCAGCCCCGTCACGCTCAGACCGTTGGCGCTGAGAAACTGGTTGAG
>Ga0307515_10019466_pt1 | contig 12205 bp, 7 predicted proteins | sample 17_EM_MG_FD_194513 | JGI IMG/M metagenome (GOLD analysis project Ga0307515, IMG submission 194513) | Populus trichocarpa ectomycorrhiza microbial communities from riparian zone in the Pacific Northwest, United States - 17_EM | ecosystem: Host-associated > Plants > Roots > Unclassified | place...
GCTTAGCTAGAAGATCCTCTAAACGCTCCTAGAACTAGTTTTAAAGCCTTATTTTATAGAGATTAGTACCTATCTAGTAGGTAGTCTCTAGATTTACTTTTCCACCAGCATTATACTTTATAGTCTGCTATAGTAGTAACGTAAGCTATATAGAGCTATTATAGGGCTTGTAAAGATAGACCTCTTTATATATTACCTAGTCTTCTAATTAAATAAAAGGCTGCCTTTGCTTTAGAGATTTGTATTTCTATATATTATTTAAAAGTAAGCTTAAAGTCTAGGAATACCCCTAACTACCTAACTAGGGGTTTAGGGGATATTTCTACGTCTCCTAGCTTTAACCCTTCTTTTATAGTGGTACGTTTACTATAGAAGTATATAAGCTCTGTTTTGCTAACATCAAAACTAATAGCAGCTTTTTTGGCTTTAGACATTAGCTCTAGCGCTATTCTCTCTAGCTTTTTGCAATTAGATTTAGCTGAATTTAAAGTAACCGTAATTGCAAAATCGTCTATATAGCTAAGAGAATAGGCTCCTTCTATCTGTATACTGCAGATATTACGTATATATAGTAGAAATAAAATAGGGGATATAGGCGATCCCTATGGTATCCCTGTTTCTAGTTCTACTTTTTCTTATATTTGCCCATTAAAGGAAAGTTATAGCTTCCTACTGCTAAGGAAGGTAGCTACCCATTATATAAACGCTATAGGTAGTCCTAGTTCCTTACAGATAGATAGAAGCTGGTTTTTAGAGATATAGTTAAAGGCCCCTTTTATGTCTAGGAATAACGTAGTAGCTATCCATTATCTAGCTTTTTTTTCTACTATTTTTAAATTGGATATTATTTAGAAGTAGTAGGACTGCGTCTATTACAGACCGCTGTCTTCTTCCTCCTATTTGCGAATCTTGAAGTAAGCTAGTAATACTAGCTAGATATCCTAATCTAGTAGTAAAGATCTTCTCTAGGGTTTTTCCTAGGCAGTTTAATAAGGAGATAGGTCTATAGGACTTTGGTAAGAAGTAGTCTCCCTTATTTACTTTAGGGAGAATAACTCCTTAAGCTTCTCTCTAGGCTTTTAGTTGATAGCCTAGAGTAAATAAAATCCGGTAGATTCTATATAGAAGATCTTCTATAATAGGGTAGGCCTTTTATAGAATTGCAAAGGATATTTTATCTGGCCCTGGGGCCTTTTTATTAGAGCTAGAGAAGATTGCCTATTTAACTTCTATTTTCTCCAATTTTGGCTATTCCCATTTACTGTTTATAGTATAGTCCTTCCACTCTATAGGGCTAGTAGAAGGTGGGGTTTAGGAAATAGAGTAGTTATAAAAGCTTTATACTAATCGTTAAAGCTTTCTACTAGTCTCGTAGTCCTATCTTTACTATACTTTAGACTAGGAATTGTTCGCAATATTTTATCCTTTATATATTTTAGGGTAGTAAAGATCTCTTTTCCTTGTGCTTTTTCTAGGAAGCTATTCCAGCAGCTAGTTTTAGCTTCTTTATAGGCTTCTAGTCTAGAGCTTCTAGTAGGTTGTTCCTCTTAAAGTCTTCCTAGTTTTGCTATTTTTTGTCTTTTCTATAGAAGCTCTCCATTCCACCATAGTTTAGAGAATTCGCAGGTTCTAGATTTAGGGATAGCTTTCTCTACTGCTAGCTTTATACAGCTAGTAAGATCTCCTATTAGGTTATCTACTAGTGTGCTTAAGCTCCTATCCCTAATTCTATACAAATCCTCTAGGGAGGCTAGAGGGCCCTTTTCTCCTGTCTTTATATAGGGGTTTTCTCCTACTAGTTCCTCTAGTACTAGAACCTTTGCTTCTAATTCTAGTTCTTAAACTTACTTTACTAGAGAAGTGGAGAAAAGCTCCTAGTTTGCTTTTTTTATAGAGAAAGGAGTTTCTTAAAGAGGGTTTAGGTATCTTTACGTCTCTCTAGTAAATAGGGAGAAGGCTATAGTTTTATAATTAGATCCTGTTTCTTCTATTATAGTCCAATTATCCCAGGTATTTTCTTGGAAGTTTCCTAAGTAGAAGGCTAGGTCTATAATAGACTTTTCCCTTATATTAGATCTATAAAAGGTCCCTTCTTATTTATCTAAATTTAGTAGTTAGTAGTTGTATATATCTAGCCAGCCTACTAATTCTTTAGCCTCTTTAGTCGGATTTCTAGCCGATGCGTTCCACTATATATAATGTAGATTATAGTCTCCTATTAGTACAAAGGGGAGATCCAGTTCTAGTTCTAGAATGGCTCTAGAGATAGTAGTTATACTATTTCTTTAGGTTCTAGAGTTCTCGTCTAGTTATCTCTTATTATAGATATTAAGTAATAAAAATCTTTTAAATTGGCCATAGATTTCTAATGCTATAGTATCTGTGTCTTTGTAGATATCCTCCCTATTTCTATATTATAGAAAGCTAGAACTAGTTTTCCTTATATAGATAGCTACCTTAAGGCGAATAGCTAAATTGCTAGGGAGGATAAGGTTAAATACAGGGTAAATTCGCTACCAGTATCCTAAAGATACGATTATAGTTATGCTTAAGCTATTATATAGAATTATAGAGGTAGGAACTTACTAGTAGGCTACCTATAACAAGTACTATAAAGAGAAGCTTTTAATAACTACTTCTATATTTAATCCCTACTTCCTTATTATAACTACAGAAACCCTATTTAGAATTATTGGTATATAAACTAATAATATAATTATCTTAGGAGACGACTAATTCTTAGCTCTTAAAGAGGATAAGCTAGTAAAGGTAAATCTTATTGCAAAGCTAAAGGAAAAGCTTAATTTAATAACACTATTACTTTTTAATAGATATATCCTCTCCCTAAATAAGGATTCTATTACTTTACACCAGAAGGGTTAAGGTAAGAAGATTAATATTATTAACATTAATTCCCTAAAGTAAGGATATATAGAGTAACGCGCTTGCGGAGCTTATATTACTTCTATCTATTAACCTAAGGCTTTATTTAATCTCTCCGTTACTACCTAACACTAGGAATTAACTAAGAATAATATTCTTACCCTAAATAAACGTCTTTTTTAGTAAATAAACCATTTTAATTGGGGACTACTCTATATGCCTATTAATCTTCCTACCGCTAAGCTCTTTGTATTTGTTAATAGATTATTTATAAATAATAAAGATTTTAGCTCCTAGTTAGGATATAAGATTATTATTACAAATAAATTTACTAAAGAGAATAACTTTATAATTTATAGTAATCTTATTTATTAGAGCTTAACTAAGAGCAAGCGCATTACCTAAAGTATTTTAGTGTTAGAGATATATAGAATAGTTAGCGGAGTTAATATAGTAATTGCAATTGGAACTACCCTAAAGATAATTATAGATTAACTTAAACTTCCTATTATCCCTATAATCGTATACACTAACTTATATTCCCTTTATAAGTATTTAGTTAAGCTTAGTACTATAAAGGAAAAGCGCCTTATAATTAATATTATAGCACTTTAGTAATCCTATAAGCGTTAAAAACTTTTTAAAATTTAATAAATTAATAGCTAAGATAACCTAGTAGATATAATAATAAAGGCGAACCTAAATAAGGCACTAGCGACGTTTGTTAATATAAATACTCTATATATATAAGTTAAAGGTTAGGTTAAAAGGGAGTCCTTAGAAATTTCTTAGTTATATAAGGTCTTAAGATATCCAGGAACTTTAACTGGCGGTTAAAGTTGTTTAATTAGTTAGATTCTCTTACCAAGACTTTTTTAGAGGGGGGAGTATAATATTTTATAAACCCTAACTTAACCTAGCTAATTAGGATTTTCTATCCCTAGGATGGAAAATTGCTATTAGCTCGCTTACTACTAGCGCCTTAGCGGCCCTCTAAATAAGATATCTACCTATAACTTCTAAGTAAGAAAGCACCACGTGCTAAGAGGCAAATTTTGGGATAGCGAGACTTATATTACAATGGCAATAGTAAGTAAGGAGGATTAATATTTGTTATACTAGTCGAGCGGTATATATATATATAGATAGTAACCGCAAAAGAAGAGTTGCCAGTGTTGGGAATATAGGTAACTTACTGTTATATATAGCAAGTTGCCGTTATATGTTGCCGCGGCACTAGCGTAGCGAGGAGCCTTAAGCTCCTCGCCCTCCCTTATTAAGATTAAGAATAATAATTATCATACTATCTATAAACCGTAGCTACGTGATATTACCTTGTGTAACCAACAGTATATAAGCTAGAGCTTTTACTTACTATAGTATAGCTCTACCTAGTCTTCTATATCTCCTTATTAGAGCCTTATAGATTACGCCCTAGGTTTTAACCCTTAGCAGTAAAAGAGCTTAAGGAAGGCAGCTAGAAAGTAGAAGTAATTATTACCTATTAAAATCGTACTAGATAACCGCAGTACCTTATTAAATAGCTAGGTTGGCTAAATAAGTATAATAAATAGAAATACGAGACAGAGCCTAAGAATTATTAATAACTATTAAATAAGTACCGTAAGCGGAATACCTTAGCCTTATAGCTAAAGTGTAGGCAAAAAATAAGCGCTGCTATTAAGACATAACCTACACTAAAGTGAAGTAAAGAATATTTTAAGAGATTAAAGAATAAGCTAATACTTATAGTAAGAACTGCGGTATATATATAGGGTAAAGTATAATTTATTATTATTTTATATAAGCTATACTCTAATATAACCTAGCCATACTAGTAACTTATAAGTAACTTATAGGTAGGGCTATAGCGTACACTAGTAATAAAGCTTAATTTAAAAAGCACCCTTCTTAAACCTAGTCCATTACTCTATACTAGCTTAGTAGATTATTTATATTAAAAAAATAGGCCTATTTATAACTGGAGTTTATTTAACTAGGGTTTATAACCTACTAGTAACCTACTAGTAGTAACCTATACTAACGACTTATATACTATTCTATATATATACTATATAGATAATATATAAGGCTAAAATATAGGTTAGTAATAGATTTAATTAGTATATAGCCTTACTATCTATAAATCTAGCTGTATATAAATAACCTATAACCTACCCGTAAAGTATATATAGCGCTATACTAGTATAACGTAAGGCTAAAGTAGGGTTAATAGTAGATTTAATAGGTATATAGCCTTACTATTTATAAATCTAGCTATATATAAATAACCTATAACCTACCCGTAAAATACTAGTAACCTACTTATATAAGCAAGCTTTTAGAATATTTTAATAGTCTACTAAATTTAGGTAAGCCCTAAATAGACTAATTAGGATTTTCCATCCTAGAGATAAAAAATTATTATTAGCTTAGCTAAATACGGGGGAGTTTTAGCAAGGCAAATCTAACTAATTAGACAACTTTAACTGCCGGTTAAAGTTCCTTAATATCTTCGCGCTGCGCATATATACTACCTATCTCCCTATATATAACATTAAGACGCTCTTTCCCCTCTAAAATTTTTCCTTATTAAGGTTTTTTATAGGGTTTTATTAAGGCTTAAGTATATAAAGGATTAGGGACAATCCTTTTAAAGGGGGGGGCATTATTAGGTAAAACCCTAAGTAGATAATTATATAGCTGCAAGGTATGGGCGACCCTAGGGTAACCTAGGGGTAACTCGCCTATAAGGCACGTGCTCTGCATATACCTAGGGAAAACCCTTCCTTACCTCGTATATAGACTCCTCCTTTTCCCTTAAGGATTCGTCTGTATATACAATATACCCTATTGTTCTATTATTAAACTCCCTATCTATATTCTTACCTTATATTAAGCTAGTCTTTCTAATAGACTTTAGATATCTGTTATTAATAGAACTTCTTTAAGACAATTACCTTAGTGCTTAGTAGACGTCTTAACTTATACTTGCAATTAAGCCTCGTCTTTCTGTGTAGCTTTATATTCTTCTAAATTCGCTAAATAACCTCGTACAGTAATCGGCTTGCTGAGCGTATTGACGTCTAGTGGCACCGGCTGCAAGAAGGATTTTAATATAGGCGTGCTGCCAATTGCCCATATTTGGAGCCATATTGATGAGAGAGGGAAGCTTTAGAACACCACGATTTGGCATAGATATCACGACTTTTGAGAGTAAGGGGCGTTGAGAACAGCTTCAAATTCTAGGTAGACAAGATCCGCATGGCCTCTGCGTCCACTACACCTCTTCCTGCTAGCTCTACATACTAATTTAGCTGCAGACTTAGCGAGATTAGGTGTGTACCGCGCTGCGCAAGGGGGGGGGAGACGCCGAAGCTCGTACAGGCTGTAGTAAGCAGTGATGGCAACAACTAGTTATGCATATGTCACCTCAAATTTTCAATGACGAAAATAACTGCAATAATCATCTACTCTGTATTTCTTAGTTACAGCAATCGTATAACTCCTAGATAAATATATATAACCGGGTATATAATCGCCTAAAACGGCACGGGAATGGCTATAATCGGGTTGATTATATAATCATAATCGCCTAATTTGGGTAATTATATAGTTATTGCCATCACTGCTAGTAAGCCTTGAAATAAACAAGCCCTTTGCAAGATGGCCGGGCTGTGTTATTCCGCCAGCACGCTAGCAGAGATAGCGTCTGCCACGTTCGTGGTACCCTTGTATATCTCGCCTTTGGGAGATGTCGGAAAACGTCGAAACACAAGGCGATGAGAAATTGAGGTTAAATTAAAGGAAGCCTCTCATACGTAGCAAATGAATGCCTGGCCGACTTCGAAATATAGCAATTTCCTCCGTTGGACCATGCCTAGGACGGTGCCTGCGATTTTGGTCCCATACTTTCAAGAAAGTAATCCTCAAGATCTTTCATTGAGTCTGGGCAGATCCTGCCAATTCTGCGGATCTTTACGTTGTACTCAACCGTGTATACTTTTGCAAAATTGATACGAGACATAGGGTCAATGGAGACAGCTTCATCTTCCACTATTACAAATAGTGGAGATTTCATGAGTTGCCGTTCTTTCGGATGAAGCTGCACACTGCCCCCTACAGGAGCGATGACGGCATGGTCTTGCACAACAAGACCTGGCTTAGTGGTGGCATGCCCAGAGTAAGTGCTAATAGGAAGACATAGGCAGTACGTTGGTTTTCGGCGGATGATACAAAAACGGCGAACTTCGCAAAAGGCTTGCTCACCGCTCCATTCACTCGTGAACTTGTCCAGATTTGAGAGACTCGAGGCTCCTCGCGGTTCTGCCCAGAGCATCATGAACACTTTCCCTTTCTTGAAATATCCTCGCGTATCGGTAATATAAATGAAACCTTTGATTTGTAAGCATTCAGAATCAAGTGAAATCGAAGGGACAACGTACGAGAATCGAGCCGACCCGGAACTGTTGTAGCCTCTGAGTATTGGATGCCTTCTAAGGCAGCACTATCTTCATTCTCGCCCGCCATATTTGCTGAAGTTAAAGTACGCGAAGAGGTTACATGCGGAGTGTGGAGGGTTTGACTCCCCAGTGCTAGTGGCCGACTCATGGGATCCACTAGAGCATTACCACCAACTCCGGTCGGTTCAGTAGATGGCCGAAAGTCCCATTCACCTTCTCGACCTAATTTTCGGGGGAGTACTTCGTTAGGAGAAGGCTGCACCTTTTTCCTCTTCGAGCCACCATCGTATACTTCAGGGTCCGTGTCCCTTACAATCCTCCAGTATCCAATCAACTTTGGCATGTCTTCGTCTGCTACCATCCCAAGATCTTTAACTTTGACATTGTGTTGAATAGGATGATTAATCGCAAAATTGATCCTGGATGCTAATGAGAATTTAATTTCGGGACTTGCTGGGATGACTCGAATAGGGAGTTTAGTGAGTCTCGTTTCGCCAGGAACATGCCGTGGTGGCTGCGGAAGGGAATATACGATCGCATGTTCATCAGGATCCACCCCCGCTTTTGATGTTCCACGGCCGCCATAGGTATATATTGGACTAAGGCATGTCAGTTTAATGACAATGGCAGCATACACTACTACTAACCAGGCGTAGCAGAAGGCTCTTTTTTCTTGCACAACTACAAAACGTCGTATTTGGCTAAAAACGTGTTCATTATACTTAACCATACTAACGTTATCAGAATCAAGCGACCCTCCCGCTCCCAGGCCCTCTGAGAAGAGTACAGCAAAGACCTGGGGATCGTCAGCACTTACTTGAGTTGCAGGCGTTGTGCTACTTAGACTTACTCTTCCTATTGTAAAGAATTTGTTCGTCGATACCTTGTAGCCTAATAGCCTGTGAGCCTCCACGATTGCTGAATGTGACCGAGATACACACTTGAGTCCAAAGAACCATGGTCGTATCTTACGCTTCTAGGGATAGCATAATTGTTTTTGGAGATAGGATAAGACTGAGATTGAGATTCAGGCAATTTCCAAGTGTAATCTAGCTGCTGTAGAGTACGTGAGTCGTCTTCTTTATCCTGGTCTCTATCATTCTCTCCCCCAGGGAGAAAAGGAGACAGTGGTCCGGTTGGTAGTAGTGGGGAAGATCGAGTGCGCTCCTGAATTTGAGCATCTGGCTGGATTAGTAGACATCAAAAATTATCAGACGTACATTATTCACTTGAGGGGCGGGAATAAGATACCTGGGGTTGTGGACTGATCTTGATATGTGTGTTGTTGAGATATATATGCAGATTGGTCTGAAGCTAGCCGCCGGGGGTGATATATGGGTTGGTTGTGAAGTCCAGGTGGTCGCGAAGTCCCGGTTCCCTGTGAAGATGCTGGAGCGTCGAGATAAGTCGAGGTCGCAGAATACAGTAGATGGCTGGGTATGGTCTCAGACAGGGCTAGGTTGGAGGTCGGTGCACTCTGAGCTTGCGGGAAGTTTTCAGGCTTGGCGTATTCATTAAACTGAGCTCCGATGCCAGCGGAATCGTCCCATTGGGCTGTTGCATTCGAACGGTTTATGGATGACGTCGAAGAATGTGGTGAATTAGGGAGTGGCTCGGTGGAGCTCGCGTGGCTTGCAAGGGCTGTGTCTGCTGAGAAAGGAGGCACTATCGATGTGGACGGAGGAAGCGTGGGATTAGCTTGCGCGTAGTTAAAAAGTTCTGTTCTTGGGACACGGGCAGAAACAGCAGATCTTTAACACCATCAGTCAGTCCATTAGTCTCCAAGCAAAAGAATCTGGCAACTGGATAGGAATTACTCTTTTAGCCAGGTGTACTTCCAGGAGTTATCTGTATCTGGTCAGAAGGACGGGGCTCGTACAAGCGTATGGAGGGTACAGAGTGTATGGGGTATGAAGAGCACAATTTTGATGGGATGCTTCGTACTTTCCCATTTCGCACACCAGTAGTCTCCATGCTGTGCACTCCATTGCCAGGGCGTTGACATATTGTCTGCGGAGGACAATAAACTCTATATTGCAAAGGTATTGCAGGTATTAAAGGTATCATCTAGAACGAGGTGGTATTACTTGGTCAAGTCATCGCAGAACTCGGGGGAACCGTTCTGCACGTGACCGTTTCGCTCCCCCTGCCGACCCTCGGACGCTTTTCCAAGGTTGCCTCTGTCCTCTGTGCCTTTCCCTCGCCACCGATTCTTCGAGGCGAACGAGGCGAACGACACCAACCCCCAACACCGTCGATGTTGATACCATTCCGACAGTGCATGAAGAAGGCCATCCTCTGTGAGTGTGTCTTTGCAGTAACTCTAGGCCACTCTAACTGTCTCGCAAGGCGGTGTCCGTGCAACCCGGACAGGTCAATCTGCGACGCTGCCCTAGCTACTCCTGTCTCGTCCAAGTTCCGGCTCACAGAAACTGCACTTGTAGCCATCCGGTAACTCCTTACTCCTCTTGCTCCTCCTGCTCCTCTGGTGTCCTGCAGAGGCATACAGCCGACCCAACAACTTTGTCAAACACCTGCAAGGACGTCTATAATCGAGGCAGGAAGTGTCAGGCTTACAATAAGCTAGTGTCAAAGCTCAACCATCAACTCAAAACCTAGCCATTCCAGCAAGATCAACAAATCAAGACCGCCAAGGAAAGCATCACTTTTCTATTAGCTGCGGACACTGCATGTCGATTCATTAGTGAGGCGGAATACACACGTGTACCAATTATTGTGGCCTTTCACGTGATACAACGTGTACGCTATCCTACATCTCATGCTTCTCAAAGCGCCTAGCACTCCGACCATAGCGCTAGCCAAGTTTTTCAAACCTTACTTGCAACGCACGAGCCACGAAGGCCAAATTATCACTGTACGTTAATTCTCTGCCTTCTGGGAATTAGAGATGAAGCTCATATGGGCGCTCTGTAGACGTTCCTCCTCACCGAGGTTACGCGCTAACCCTTCAATCATGAGAGCAATCATGTGCAATAAACGCACTCGTGGCCAAGATACCACACTCATGTTTGCAATCGCATTGAGTCTCGCACTCAACCAACCTCTGATCTTTACGTTCTCTGGTTGTCCTAACAATAATAACACCCTAGACGTTGCCCAGCCCGTTGGTGCTACTCACTTCACTACACAGACCTTGATTTACCTGAACAAAATTCTAGACGCAAAAGCCAGCCTTTTTGTGGCATCTGCTTTCCTTCCTTTTCTCTTCGATTGCTATAGGACAGATCAGCATAATAACGGTAACTTCCCACCAATCCCTGATATCGTTTCAGCTCTTCATAACCCACCACCCCTTACGCAGCCTAAGGGGAACCCAACTAGCCAACCAAACGCAAAGTCCTGCGTTATCACAATTCCTAATAGACCACCACCTATTACACCCCCATCTGGATACCCAACTGGCCAACCAAGCACGAAGTAAACCAGGATTAGTGCAATCATGCACGAGGCTTTTAGCTAAGATTTTACCAGATTAGGCAGGGAGGAGTTGTTGAGAAATTACTTCTTGGGTTGCATTCACCTTCTTTAGTGTGGTTGTGCTGATTTTCTGCGTATAACCCTTTTGCATGGAGGCAAAGTGCACTCTCTCAGCTTTCTATGTTTTCTCCTATGAGAATGACTTCTGAGTCCTCAATCTATAATACGCACAAGAGGGGCAGATGAACATTCCGGAAGATGTTGTGGTGGATGACGCTATCATTCATTAGGCAGTGTAGATTACATTCTTCCAATTCCGTTTTTAATAATCTTAATTTCATCGATGCACAACTCACTCTTTCATAACTCAAAATTTCTATGTCAGTACTTTGCCAATCATCCGACCGCTCATAGTTCTACGTCAATAGCAATAGTACGAGTACGTTGTTGATATTTCTTCCATGCAGAAGACCATTCAAACCATTATGCATGTCTTGGCACCTAAATTTAAAGTTTGTACGTGATAGGTACAGGGGGGGTTACGTAATAGGGAGTCGGTGACTGAGTCGGTGACCGAGTCAAGGGGTAGGTAACTGAGTCGGCGGCATGACACCTGACTCAGATCGACATTATCACTATGACGTTTTAGCTCGTTTCCTGCAGTGTTGGCAATGATAATTTTATTCATTGCCTCACAACAATATATTTATTCATAAGGAGTGATTGAATATTTTAACAACCCTTATGAATATGTCGATAGCGCTGTGTTACCTTCCTATAAGGGTATAGATCAGCGGTATCTGCGACTCATCCGCCGTGTATATATAGCCTCATTCTCTTCGTAGATCTCAATCTTTACACCAGTTTTCCTGACGCATGGACTTCCGATCGACAGAATGAATATTTTATAAAATTATGAATATATATGGAAACTTAAAGCTCTCGTGGTGTAGTAGAAAGATACTAAGGTGTAAATATAGAACTAATTTTATACCGTACGTTCTAATGTATATGTAAGAGAGGGCTACCAGTGAATATTAGGGAGGTAAGAGGCCTCTAGGGAGACGTCGGCTACATCAATTTAGTACTATACTATGCCAAGACCAGTGATATCGCCTATATCTATAATATCGCCATTATTCATTCATATCGCCATATTCTGATTGCCTTATGAATTGAATGCAACATTGGGCCTATTTATTCATGCATTCATCATTGCCAACATTGGGCTGCCCGCAACTTTGTTTCCAAAATGGCGTAGTTAAAGACACAACGTGTCGATCGGTAGTCCGTGCACCGATTGTAAGAAAAGAATAAGGACTCTATCTATTTGAATGTGGCTCTAAGAGCCTCTATATATACATAAGAAAGGTGTAGGAAATGAGAACGAGAAGGGGGGAGGGGGGTGGCAATGGAAACAA
>Ga0307515_10019467_pt1 | contig 12204 bp, 3 predicted proteins | sample 17_EM_MG_FD_194513 | JGI IMG/M metagenome (GOLD analysis project Ga0307515, IMG submission 194513) | Populus trichocarpa ectomycorrhiza microbial communities from riparian zone in the Pacific Northwest, United States - 17_EM | ecosystem: Host-associated > Plants > Roots > Unclassified | place...
TAGTTGTCGAGATATTAAAAAATACCTTTATTTTTGGCCCCCAAACTCTATATTATAATAACCACTAACTTATACGCTCTAATATTATACTATATACTAAAATTGGTATATAAGAGCCTATATTTAAATTTTTAGAAATTATTATTAAGTAGTGGTTGAGATATTTAAGATTAAAATTTCGACTTTTTGGTGTGTTTTGAAGTGGCCGGCTCGGTGGGGTGGCCGGCTCGCTGGTAGAATACGTTATACGTAGCATATTAAGGCCATACTTAATATAGTTATAAGCCTTATCTATTAGCATGTCTAATATATAGAGGACTTCGTCTATTAGGGTCTTAAAGCACTTTATATCCCTCTAGAAAACGCCTTAAATCTTTATTTCCCATATTTTAAAATTTTCTTACATTTTAGTTGGTGATCCCTTGCCATTAAATAGGGTTAGATCTTTTGCTTTACGCTTTTTTCTATAGGGCTTGGTCAGAAAAGAAGAGCTAGTAGCGGTATTCTTGTCGGCAATGGTCTAGGTAAGTATAGTAATCTAAAGGCTTAGACTTTATATGGTCTAAATATTTATAAAGGCTTACTATTTATATTGTTATATACGTAGTTTAAGCGTCTTAAGGGAGTTAATTCTATACTAAGCTTCTTTAAGTTAGGACTTTATAGTTCAGCCTTTATTATAAACGGCTTAGAGACCGCTCTTAACGCTAGTTAGGAAAGTTGTATATATAAAAAGGTACTAGAAGGTTCCTGCCACGTTAAGGTCTTTAGGGTACTCTAGGCTACTCCTAATTACCCAAGTAATGTGGGTATAGGAGGTATTAAAAAGGTAGGTAAGTGCTTCGCGTGTGTTTACTAACGGAGTATTATCTATATTATAGTCGCCTATTTTAAGGGATCTATATAAGGTAATTAAAGTCTATAAGGCTGGCTGTGGTACTAAAATTATTTATAACTATGCTAGGGTTATCTAGAACTTGTAGTACGGTAATATCGGTCGCGCTAGGTCGTAATTATACTAGGAAAACGGAAATAATAGATTAGGAAAAAACAAAGGTTATAACGGGGCGCAATTAGGGATACTACAAACTGTTATAGTGCTATAATAAAGTAGACTAAATAACTACGTTATAGTATAAAGAGGAGAAGAAGGTAAAAGGGGGTATTATATATAAATGGTAGGGCCAGCCGCCAAGGCGCTAGTGGTGGGCCAGCTAATAGTAGAAAATAGTATAAGATAGTACGAGATAGTATAAAACAGTATGCGTTAGGTCAGTGCCGTAACACTAGCGGCCTTACTCTTAGGCTTAAAGTTATTACCAATTACTCCTCTACCGCGTCCTTAAGGCGTCAATTAGCTTTCGGATTTGCGAGAATATTTTAAGTGGCATAAAAAGGTAGTAGAAGACTTAGAGGCCTAGAAGGAAGATATTAAAGCTACCTACTAAGTTACTTTCAATAAGCGGTGGGATTTAAAGATAATTAGAGAGCAGAAGCCAGATAAGCAAGAAAAGACGCCAATTAAGGTAATAATTAAGGTAGGTGTTCTAGAGGCAATTACTAAGAGATTGTGAGTAGATATTAAGGAGTGGAGGAGCTTAACGGCAGTACTTAGTGGTAATCTAGAGAGCTTTAAGCTCCGCCAGTAGTAGATTTTTAACTTTAGTATACGCCTACTTATTACGGACCTTATATTAGTAATAGTACGACTACTAAGAATAGATATAAATGGGTTGGTTAAGATAGTACGGGAGGCGCTAGAACTAATTAAGCTATAGGATAAAGGGTAGCTAAGTTATATAGCTAGTTACGTTATAAGTTCGGAACGTAGAAACGTAAGAACGTAGGAACGCGATATACTAACGTACTAATATACTAATATACTAAACCCTTTACTATAGGGAGGAGTTATATATTTAAAGATACACGGTCTTTATAAATAGTTTCTTTTCTTTATAGTAAATCTTAAAATATAATTAGAGTTAATCTATTAGGCAACTACTCTACTAATTATTATTACGTTATTAACTTCTTATTTACCTATATACCTAGCCTATTAATAAGTTTACTGTAGTTTCTGCTGCAAGGCTTTATTATATATTTACTACTAAAGTTATAGTATTAATAAAGTTAAATAATATACTACTAAAAGTAGCAGCTATAATAGTGTTAATAGCAGCAACTATATTAGGATTAGGTAACGACACTAGTATAGCAGACACTAACTCTTACCTAGTTACCGTTAGACAGCTATAAGAAATAGTTAATTAATTAATAGATAATAATAGGATATTTAAAGAAAGGATTAATAGGATTGGAGTAGCTAAGGTTAAGTTACCCTTAATTAAGCAATTCTTAGAGGAGAAGTTAAAACTTAAGGAATTCCTTATATAAATGCACTTTAAGGTTACGTAGAAAGGAGTAAAACTAGGAATACCTATGGATTAAGTTGCTTACGTAGGATTATTCTTAATAGGAAAGGTACTTAAGTGGTTTAAATCTTATCTTATAAAGGTATAAGGATATAGTATAATAACTACTAACTAGGAGGTATAATATATGTTCTTAAGTTAGAGCGGGTTTATAAAACGCTTAATATAGATATTTAGAGACTTAAAGGTAACTACTATAGCGGAATAAAAGCTTTAAAACCTAGTATAAAGGACTTTAGCAATTAAATACACGGTATAGTTTTAAATATTAGCAATATAGGTTAAATAGAATAATAATGCGCTTATAGTATAGTATAAATAGGGACTTAAAGTGAAAGTTTAGGATATAATTATCCTAATAAAAGATGCGGATACTTTTAGGGAATTAATTAATTAAGTAATTAAGATTAACAATAGGATCTACTAAAGAGAGTAGACTAAGAAGGGTTAGGATAGAGTTCTATAGTTATATAAGGCGTAAAGTACGCAATAATAAAGTTAAAATTAGAAACTATAGTATAGTGCAGAGCTAATAGACCTAAGTAGTACTAAAGAAAATAGAAAATGGAATAAATAACTATAGAAACCTAGAGGATAAGGATTAAGTAATTAAAGGTCTAAAGAGTAGAGGCTAAACTAGGGATCTTAATAGTAGAAAACGTTTAAGCGGACTCTATAGTAAGAAAAATAGTTTAAAAAAGAAGTTTATATAAATTGCGGAAAATAGGGTTATTACATTAAAGACTATAGAAGTAGTTAGGGTTACTATATAGTAAAAGAAATAAAACTAGTAAAAGATATATACGTATAGAGGAATAATAGTATACTATAAGGAATAAAAGAATATTTAATTAAAAGTTTTGCGTTTTATTATAATAATATATACCGAATTTATAAGGACGCTAAGTATAGCGTAAGCTATTAGCTATAGGAGCTAAAATTATTAGAGTTTAGAGAAACTAACGAACTATCTTATAAATTGGATATTAAAGATAATAAATTTAATATAGGCAAAATATTTAGTAATAATCAGGTAATAAAAGTAGCTTACTAGGAGTATATAGACCTTAGAGATATTATATAAAAGGTAATGTCTATATAAGTAGAGGCTGTAAATTGCATTACGCGCAGAGCGTATGCGGCAGGGCCTATATGGCGTAGTGTAGGTTACCTAACCACCTACGGCCCGATAGATAGCCCGACTTTTACTACCCCTTTCTTCCTCTTTTAGTAGACAAGACAGAACACAAATGAATTAAGAACCAGTTACCTTATATTGCAATTGCAGTACCCCCCCAGGTAATACCTACACTAATTAGTAATATTACAGATTAGAATCCGGTGTTATTACGAAGAGAGATAATACGCGATCGCTCCTACCAAGGCCCGTCAATCTTGTCGCGTTTGCTAAGGAGAACCCTTCCTACTAAGGCCCTAGGAACTTAAAGAACTGGCTCCTACTAAGGCTTCGTCCGGTTCGCGTCTATTACGCAAATTAATACCTAGTACGACCTCTTTACTAAGTGCCAGTACCCCTACCTATATTACAACCTATACTAGTTATGTCCGACATAGGAATCCAACGTCCGCGCTAGGGCAATAGAATTACCCTAACTAATAAAACTACCGTAGAAGATGTTACTAACCATATTAACTTTAAAATTAATAAGTATACTAAATGTAATTTTAAGGATAAAAGCCTATAGGAATTATACTAAGAGGACTTTAATAATTTTAAGGTACAGACATTTAAAGACGCTAATAGGTCTGTAATTAAAAGACTTAAATAACTGCTCCAACGTAATGGAGTATGGGTCTTTAATAAGAAGAGTAAGTTAGTACCATAAGCACTATATAATGTCGCCCACGAGGACAACCCTACGGAATGGTTAGATAAAGAGATTAAGCTATATATTAATAACGAAGGACCCTTTAATTCGTATGTTATTAACCGTCGTCTTAAATTACGTTCATTAACTCCCTCAACGTTATCTACTACCCCAACCCCAGCTGTCTCAAATGACCCTCCCCCTACGGCCGAGCCCCCCTCGCCTACGAACGTCACGGCTCCCTCTACGAACGTCACAGCTCCCCCTATGAACGTCATAGCTCCTCCTACAAAAGTCATAGCCGCCGTTAACTACGGTAGAGACTTAGTAACCCTGGTAAAGATGTACACAAAGGAAAGCAAATACAGCGGAGAGGATAACAACTTTGATCGCAAGCTTATAATTTTCAACGACCTGTATAATAGAGTTAAAATATCACAAGCAGCAAAGATTAAAGGCTTCCCGATAATGCTATACGGTATTACTCTTAATTTCTACTACGAGAATAAGGCAACCTATACCACCTTTAACGACATCTATAACGCTATACGCAACTACTTTAAAGGACTAGAATATAAGCATAGAGTTCTAATAAAGTAAAATACTATAACCCTTAAGACGGTAATAATAAAAAGCGAAGGTAAATCTATAGAGGACTGCTTATAGCTATTACTTAACAACCTCCGTCACCTACAGTATGGTCTTAACGCTAACCTCTATAATGACGACTTCCTCTATAATAAGCTTATTATTACTTACCAAGACGTCGCTGCTTACTAGGTAGCTTGCTCTAATCTACCTACTACACTCACCGGCCTTATAAACAGCCTATGATTGTCAATTGTCACTTATAGGAAGATTAATGGCACTATAGGACAGCCCACTAACGTGTTCTTTACTAACCGTCGCTACTACTAACCGATATCCCGACTAAGTTTATTAAATAATCATTACGGCAATAATACTAGGACGTGCTTCGTGTGTAAGAAAGGAGACTATTAGTTAACTAAGTATACTAAAGAAGAACGTAACAAAGCAAGAGAAGGATTTAAGAGACGTATCCACTAGTACCTTACGGATAACAATATTAACGACAATTTCGACAAGGATATAACGGCTATAGTACTTAATACATTAACTCCTAGCAGCAACTTCTTCTACGACGACTACGGTATTAAGCACTTTATGACTTTAAACGGACTAATACTAATTGAAACCGCTAAGAATATAGTTACGTCTATGAACAACGACGCCTTTGCCTATAGCCTTACTGGTAGCGTAGAACCTAGTGGTACGGAACCTAGTATAGCAAGACGCGGTGATGATGGCAATAGGAGTAGCAATAATAAGGGCAAGAGCGCCACCTACCTCTATAACAATAACCCTCCCGACCTTACCGTTGATATTAACTTCCTTGACTGTCATTTTGACGATAACAGATAGGACTCAGCCCTTCCACCTATTTTCCCCCACGGATACCCCGGTAACACCTTATACGCGCCTACCTGTTTCTACCGCAATATCCACAATATTTACGATATCCGCAATATCCGCAACGATATCCGCAACGTCTACAATATCCGTAATATTCGCAATACCTGAACATCCGCGATTACTGCCCTAAGCACCCGTTGACCTATATACTTCTCCTTTATACTTTCTTACCTTCTTTCCTTTTTATAAATATCGCCAGTGTCTGTATAAGTAGAGGCTGTAAATTGTATTACGCGTAGAGCGTATGCGGTAGGGCCTATATGGCGTAGTGTAGGTCACCTGACCACCTACGGCCCGATAGATAGCCCGACTTTTACTACCCCTTTCTTCCTCTTTTAGTAGATAAGACAGAACACAAATGAATTAAGAACCAGTTACCTTATATTGCAATTGCAGTACCCCCCCGGGTAATACCTATAGGTAAAAAATAATTCCACTATAGAATAGGGAATATTAGTAGGGATTAAGACCCCACTAGATATAATGTCTATTGCTTCGCAAGATATAAGAGAAGTAGGATAATAAACTACTTCGGCACTTAATAAAGGCAAAAGGCCATAGGCTTAAGATTCTTAAGAAGAGATATAAAACGTTTAAGATTCCTAAGAAGGGATAAAATATACTTAAGGACCTATAATAGACGACAACTAATAAAGTAGAGCAATGGCTTAGTTTAGTAATATATAAATAAGCTTAAGACGAAGTTTCCTAAAGGTATAAGACTCTTAAGATAAGATAAGAATACTATAGAAGCTTAGTTAAACTAAGGCTAGAGCTAAGCTTAAGAAAGAAGCAAGCTTAGGATTAAGAATCCTATAGAACTAAGATTTCTAAATATAAATAAGGACTATTAAATAAACTAAGATTAAAAAGTAAGAAGACTTTAAAAATCTACTTATAAGATAAAAACTAAAAGAAAATATAGAGGAGTTTAGATAGAGAATCCTTATATAGTAAAAATAGAAACTAGACTAGAGATCTAGTATACTAGGTTATATAAGGGATAGAGCACCTATATAAAGAATTACTAATAGGCCTAAGGTAGGTATACTAAGAGCTAAATAGCTTACTAAACTAGAAGATAAAGAGGATTTAGGAATCCTTATTAGGTTTAAAGAACGATATATAAAAGGCTGTTATAATATAGTAATAAGAAGATACTTTCTTACGGACAAGCCGTATATACTCTAATAGCTATACTAAAAGTAGTATAGGCAGCGATATAATAATAAGTAGGAAGATTTTTATATATAGTTAGATAAGTAAGTTATCTAGGATTACCTAATTACTAAAAAGGCTATAAGTTATATTAAAGGAGCCTTAATTATAATTGTAGCTAGAAGTATTAGACACATCATAAGGGCGGCCAAGACGCTAGTGGTAAGCGAGCCAATGGCGATTTTCCATGCCGGGCATGGAAAATCGTAATTGGTTGACAGAGGTACAGGAGAACACGCGATAAGCCTTACCTCTTACGACGCGTAGATCTTAGAGAATTAATTATCTATCTATAACACCGCATAGTACATATTATTGTGATATATATATTCTGCACGTTATAAAAGTCATACCAACACTAATTAGTGAGCGCGCATAGATTAGGAGATACGCACTTACTTAAAAGACGTTTACGCTCCACCTTGCAAAGGCCCTATTTTAGTTAAAGAGAATTAAAGTACTCTGGATTTAGAAGACGTCTAACGCTCTACCTTACCCGGAAATACTCTTAAATCTACCCTAGATTTAGAAGACGTTTAACGCTCTACCTTAATTAGAGATAGACCACTGTACCAGTAGTTAACGTAACTACGTTAAGAACGCGACCATACCAAGAACGCGACCACCCCAACCACCACTTAAACTATCCCTTAAACGACCACTTAAACCGTCCCCTAAACTATTCTACGCATCTTTCTTATTTCTTTTAAGATGGCTGTACCTATAGACTAAAAGGCAAAAACAAAACGATAGAGGAATAGGATTAATATATAAACGGCAACTAGTAAAGACCTTATAGACTTTACACTATTTAAATTATGGGAATACAACGAGTATAAGTTAATAGACAATAGACTTTAGTCCTCCTTCTAAGACGATTTTAAAATATTTAGTATTAATATACTTTTAAAAGTAAATGTATAGCACCTTTAAAGCATGTATACCTTCCTATAATATAAAGGAGTATATATACGCATAAAGGAGAAACGCACAATATATACGCAACTCTTGTTTAAATTAACCTAGAAAGAACGCCAATATTCCTAAACTTAAGAGAACTTAAACAAGGTATATGATAAGCTAGATGAAAACGGGTTTTAGTTAAATAAAATAAATAATATACTTAAGCGCGGTCTTAACTATAAAGTATTATAAGACCTAACAGTTTATATAACCCTATTTTAACTATAACAACCATTAAGTGTCCAGACTATAACCCTACCACTATTTGGAGGAACACCAGTAGGACCTTTACCGTATGTAACCCCACGACCCTAAACCGCTCCCCTCCTATAGATGCTAACTATACTAGGATAGGGCAAAGAGATTTCTAACGTAGTAAAGATATATATAGAGGAACTTAAATATAATAGTATAAATGGCAGCTTTAATTATAAACTTACTATCTTTTATAATATCTGTAACCGATCTAATGTTTTATAAGAGGCTTATAATAAAGCTTTACTAATTATATTAATAGGTCTAGCCTTAAACTAGTACTTTAATAGTGGACTTAGTAATCTCTTATTTAAAGACGCTTATAGGCACCTTCGTAATTTCTTTAAAGGCCCTAGCTTAGAATATAAGAACCTTAGTAAATAGAATGTAATCTTATTAAGGACGATAATAGACAAAAACATAGATAAATTGACTAGCGATTGCCTCCAAATATTAATTAATATACTCTCCTAACTATAGTATAGCTTTACCCTAGAACTATAAATAATACTATTCCTAACTAATAAACTTATTATGTCTTACTAGGGAATTTATATATGCTAATTTGCTATATTAGACCTACCTTAAGAACTAGGCCCCCTTATTAATAAACTATAGTCCTTAATTACGGCTTATAAAAAATAGAACCTAGAGTAAGCTTAAACTTAAGCTTACTATATAGATCGTTGGTACTTTAGAAGGGAGAATAACTATAATTGGTATTAAAACTATAACTAATATTGAAACCGAACTTACGACTAAAACTATAACCGCGACCGCACCCGCCCTTATTTCTCTCTATATTATAAACTATGTTGCTTTATATATAATAAGGAAGGCTGCTAATTATAGAACTATACCTAAGAAGAATAAGAAGAGTCTAAAGCTAAGTTTAGAACCGCTAATAGAGATAAGTTTAGTAAATTTAATAACCAATTTAATAAATAACTTAATTAATATATTATGGACTATAAAGATAACAATATTAACTTAGAAGAAGAGCTTAAGGAAGCTTTCTAAGCACTAACTATTAATATAAATTATAAGGCAACCGACAAGAACTTTTAACTAGACATTAACCACTTCTATACCTCTTTCGGCTAAGTAGAATAGCATAAAGCAACTTCTATAGCTATTACCCTAGCTAATAAAGCCTTTAGCTATTTAGTTACAATTATAGACAATATAACACCTCTTATAACCAACCAGGACCCCTTTACCTATAATGTAACTATATCTACATCCTGCTATACTATAGACTACTTTATAGGCATAATAATTAATATAGGAGTATCTAAACGATCTATAGTAGGATATAGCCAATTCCTAGCATTCTAAAGACTTAATACTAGTGTATAACTTAATACCACTATATAAGGTATAGTTAATGTATAATTTGGCATTAGATCAACCTTATTAATTAGATTAACTAAAGTAACTACCCTAATCGGTATAATTAAGTTTTATATTATTAAAGTTAACACCCTATTTTTGCTCTGCCTGGTAGACATAGATTAACTATAAGTATACTTTAACAACCTAAAAAATATACTAATTACCCCTTGGAGCGAAGTACTAGTTATACATTGCTTTGGCTATCTATTCCTCCTTTAGAATATATCCCTATATAACTACTTAACTATATTATTTAATTAAAACCCTTGCTACTTAACTGACATTGAATTAAGACGACTATATTGTTGCTTCGGCCACCCTTTAGTTAAGCGTCTTGCACGAATACTTAAATGCTTAGGGCACGATATTAATAGCAAGACTTTAGACCATTTTACACGTTACTGCTACTATCGTTAAAAACATAGAAAGTCGCCTAGTAGATTTAGATTTACCTTATATAATAATATTAATTTTAACTACTTAATTATAGTTAATATTATGTATATTAATGGCACACCTCTACTATATATTGTTAATAAAGAAACACAATTTTAAGCCGGTAGATAGCTGTAAAGTATTAGCGCCAAGCATATATAGGACGTACTATAAATATACTGGATCGACATATACCTAGGACCCCCTAATATTATTATACACGATATAGGTAAGAACTTCGTAAGTAAAGAATTTAAATAATATGCTATAATACTTGGAATAGTTATAAAAGGCGTACCTATTAAAGCCTATAATTTAGTTAGAATAGTAGAACGTTACTATGGCCCCCTCTGTTATATATACTATATTATTATTACGGAACTACCGGATATTAATAAAGATATGGCTTTGTAAATGGCTTTTAAAGTAATTAATAACTCCGCAGGCCCTAATGGTCTTATACCTACCTTATTAGTATTTAGAGCTTACCTACGTATAGTGGAATCCAACGCACCTAATCCTACGGTTATAAAACGAGTAGTAGCTCTTAAAAAGGCTATAGAAGAAGTTAAGAAGCTTAGAGCTAAGCGCTAAGTAGTAGATGCCCTTAATATGCGTAACGGACCTAAGATAATCGCGATTTATAACCTACCGCTTAACTTACTTATATTAGTATAGAAAGAAGGACCTATAGGCCAACCTAGCTACTAGTCTGATCCGTATAACCTACTTAGCATTAAAAATAAGACCTATACTATATAACTTCTCTATAGACCCACCAACTTCTGCAGTATAGTTGTTAAACTATATATAGTAAACCCTAAAATTACAGAAGATACGTAATTAGAAGATAATAATATTAAACTACCTTTACCTTAAACTAAGCCTAAACCTTAACCTTAAACTAAACCTAGACCTTAACCCGTTAAACGTGGAAGAGGTAGACCACGTAAGTACCCTATTAAAGTAAATACCGCGAATATCTTAATTTATCTATAGGATAAGGATAATAATTAACTTATAAATCCTAATTAGTTTACAGTATTACGCTAAAAGGAGATTAAGGGATTGCTTAAGAAAGGAGTTTTTAAATTAGTTAACCCTAAGGATATACCATAAGGTAATAAAGTATTTAACTCTAGATTTATTAACAAGATTAAGAACCCCGGCACTAATAAAGCCTTTAAGAAGTTAAGACTAGTTATATAGGCCTATAATAACCTAAAGAAAGACCTTGTACTAACCTAATTACCTACAATTTAATAAGTTAGCCAACGCCTTATTCTTTATATTATAGCTATAACTTAGAACAATAGTATATATCTCTATTTATAAGATATTTTATAGGCCTATATATAATTAACTATAAAACTAAACCAAGACTTTTATATTAAAGTACCTCTTAAACTTAGTATAGTACTTAGAGTCTTATAAGGCACAATTCTAAAGGTTGTTAGACCTTTATATGGCATTCCTAAGGCAGGCAATTATTAGTTTAAGACTTACTATAACTACTATATTAAAGAACTAAATATAAGCTAATCCACTTATAACCCCTGCCTACTTTACTTTAATAATACTATAAGTTTCGGAATAGTTAGTTTATAGACTAATAACACCCTCCTATTAGCTAACTTAGTTTTTATAGCTTTGGAATAGGAGAAGATTAAGAAAGCTAAGTTCCTAATTAAAAAACGTGAGTAACTTACACCGGAATACCTAATTAAGTTTAACGGAGGCATTGTCTAATAATAAGATTATATAATTACGCTTATATAAAAGCGTCAATGCCAGAACTTAACCCTTATTAATATTAAGGAAGCTACTATAATAACTAGTTCCAGAGGCACTATTTGTATAGTACTTACACCTAAGGACTAATATATCGCCTAATAAGTAAGAGAAGCTTATATTACGTTTATATGCCAGCCTAAAGCTTCTTTTAATTTATCCTACGCTGCCTAGGTAATTAACCCTAACAAGAAAGACGCAAAACTACTTAATAAGAGAATTTAGTAGCAAATTAAGAACTTAATAAAAGGCTTAAGCTTTGTTAAGCTTAACATAAAGACACTTTAACTACTTATATTTACTAATTCCTTATTCGCAAATAATAAAGACCTCTTATTATAGATTGGATATATCCTAGTATTAGTAGACTTATTAAATAAGGCGAACATTGT
>Ga0307515_10019468_pt1 | contig 12204 bp, 6 predicted proteins | sample 17_EM_MG_FD_194513 | JGI IMG/M metagenome (GOLD analysis project Ga0307515, IMG submission 194513) | Populus trichocarpa ectomycorrhiza microbial communities from riparian zone in the Pacific Northwest, United States - 17_EM | ecosystem: Host-associated > Plants > Roots > Unclassified | place...
TATGAGGTGAATGAGTTTTTTGGTGTGTCCTTCTCCTCCCGCCTAAAATGTCGAGCTCTAAGGAAGAATGCGAGAACATTTGGCTTCCATATCCATTCTAGTGATGGACAGGCGCCCTGATCTAGAATTGCATAACTCTCTATGTCCTTGCTATCCGGGTTAAGACGCCTCATTTTTTCTGAAGGCAGATCCAGGTATCGTATCGCATATCCTTGAAGTCTGATGTGACCATAATTTACAGCGCTGTACGGGTCCTTCAATGCAGCACTGATGGAATAGTCAAAGAGCTGGGGCTCCAGTTCCTTGTAGATAACATTCATCCATCGGTTGTCAGGAAATGTAACGCTTCTTTTAAATGAAGCCCAAGAAAAGGAAGGTGCTCGATATTTCGCAAGGCCCTTGAGCTTTGAAGGATATTCCTCGGTTTCGAAAGAATAATATTCCAGGTCGATGTGCCAGATCAGACCAGAAACAATGTCCTCGGACCACAAGCCAGCAAGATAAGCCCCCTTCAAGCTGTTCTGTTTTTGAAATGTCATGGCCAGTGAAGATATCGCGATGAGGTTATCATCGGGTTGCGTCAAATCTCTTCCGCTATAGTCCGCGACTAGATCGTACCAGCTATGGTAGTCAACTTCCAGGTCTTCGTGCCCTGGCGGCTGTGCGTGCGTCTCTAACGTCTTTGCCGTGTTTTTATTCACTGCAATACGGATACCGTCATACTTTGTCCTCTGCATGCCGCGACCAGCCACGAAACCTTCGAGTCTATCGCCGGGTAGCAACTCATTAAATTGGATGGCGGCCGTCCACTTGTGGTATGCGGGTCGGCGTTCTGTTGCTTGTGAAGACCAGCATTCCCAGATGACCTCGTGAGCAGTCCAATGGACAATTCTTTTGGACAAGGCCCGCTCTTGCAAGATCCAACCACGAGATGACAAAAACCCATTTTCTACGGCCCTCTTGGGATATTGATGACCTGGACAGACGGCTCTACGAACGCCGTCTCCAAGTAGATCTGGATGTTCGCAACTTCGAAGCTCAGGCAGCCGTCGTTTCTTCAGAAATCCGTCGTCGCTGTCTGCAGCACAGTCCGCCTGAATGTTTAACACGGCGTTGCCGTAAATTTCGGCCATTTTGGTTGATTGAGTTAGCCAGTCATGTTGGAAATCCTGAATGATACACAGAGCATCAATCCATAAATAGCGAAAACCGAGCTTTCTCGTCACCACTACGGCGTCTCGTAGTGTCTTGGGGAGCGAATCCATGGGAATGCCCTTAATGTGAGATTCCATATTGGCTTTTGTCGTGATTAGACTGTTAACGAGTCCCCAGCGGTAGCTCAAAGTGACATAAGCTCCTCGCCTCCCATGACCAATACTAAGAAAAGGCTCCAGGCTCCCGTCAGGCGGACCGATATCCAACACCCTGTTAGGAAGCTCAACGTCGTGGCCACCTGGACAATCATCATGATAATTATGACAGCGATAGTTCCAGAGCTTGATTTGAGTGATTATCTCATCTGATGCTGGATCCTCATTCAAGTATTCGGTTTGGCCGGCCGCAATAAGTGGTTGTTCCCATACTCCTTTCCCACAAGAGCCTATCCATGTATGAACATACAGAAAATTTTTGTCACCGGACGAGAAATGTTACTTACAGTCGATGTGCGGAGCCCTGTAGAGTCGCGTAAGATTATCGGCTGGTATCCATGCGAGATGAGGATGCCCAGGGGCGAGTGTTCTAACCTGACTCCATCTCACCAGGCAACAGTCGTTAGATTCGGCGTACACATCGCAAACCTACATTAGTGCCTCACATTAGAAGACAACTTTCGAATGTGAAAGGAAGCTTCATACCCATCCAGCCTCGTGGACAAAGAAGGTATCCCATACAGACAAATCAGGAATGTCCTCGAGTTCAAGATTACAACCCTCAGCCCTGCAATTGGCAACCGCCGAGTAGTGAAAATTATAATTCTGTGGCAGTGGTTTGGGAGGAATGCGTCCAAGGAGTTTGTCGGAATCGAGGTCCGCATGTACTGTTGCTCGCCGGCCGCTGCTGCATCTGAACTGCGGACTATCGGCTAGCGTGAGGAATGTGTACCCGCCGTAAAAGTTGACCTGGATTTGAGCATACTCCTCGTCCTTGTCTTTGGAATATGCTAGCTGGATCGTCGTTGTCGCGTGGTCCGAGTCCGTCGTTGGAATCCAGTTGTCTCGAACTCCACTGGGATCAATCCTTATTCGAATGGCGGCTAGGAATAGCGTACAGAGGTGGCAGCTCCTAGCACTCTTCGCCAATTCGAAAAGGTTCCGATGGTGATTGAAAATGTCCGTACTTCCCCTTTTATGCTCCGGGTTAATGCTCTTCACGTCAAATCTGATGTTTCTGCAGACATCGCAGAGCTGATGCAGTGGCGGCGAAGGCATGGAAGACAAGCGAGGAGTTGGATTATCCGATGATATGCTACTAACGTTGACAGGTTGATATGGCTGAGAATGTTGGATGATTGAATCATTCAAACTGAAAAGTCGTTTCAATGGACGGGGAATACATGGTTGATATATATACGTACTATTGCTTCGCAAGACTGCAAGTAATATCGTGGATTCAGGGGCTCTATCAGGTTGAGTTCTAGCCTCAAAAGGGCGTCACGGCAAATCCCGCTAATTAGAGCTTTATTGTATTCAGCCGCAGTCCGCGCATGGCTTGTAGGGCAAAACTATCCCTCAAGGCTGATTCTGGTCAATAAACTGGCGCGCCTCTCAATAGGCTGGCATTGGGATGCCACCCCCTTCCGTCTACTATGCCACCCCTTCGGCACTACTCTGCCACATGATCACATGATATTTACCTCCGCATCAGGCACAGCGCCATATTTCAGCCAATCAGAACGCACCAATGGCTTTGTGGCAGCGCTCTTCTTTATCAGCCCGCGGTGGCTGGGTGTCGCATTCCACGTAGGCTTGTGGAGCGAGCAGCTCAGTGCTTGCTGGAGATATGGGCGTCGTAGACATCCCTGCAGAGCATCCTGAAGCCAAGAATCTGCTATCACAACAGTTGTCAGATAACTCATATAGAGCTGTTCATTGATGAAATGGGTTGATTGATTGATGATCTTGAGGATCGTCTTGATCGTGTCTTTTTGACCTTGATCTGACGTGTCTTCAGTGACGTGTCTTCGTGCACGTGACCCATGCACGTGACCCACGCCTTTATAGAATACAGATTATCTGACAACAGTGCAACCCTGGACAGCTCTCCGATCTTGTCTTATGCGACGGTCAAGTCCTCCGTACCCACGTCCGAGCTGCATACCGACAGATGCGAGAAGCCCGCAGACTAGCAGTCACACAGCTTGCCATTGGCCTTGAGCACGTCAAGATTGGCGGAACCATGGTCGTCCTTCTCCACAAAGTTGAGGCCACGGACACCGTCTCCTTATTGTACAGGTTCAGCAAGTTCTCTTCAGTCAAGCTCTTCAAGCCGACAGTGAAATCCTCCTTTCCTGAAGTAGAAGGTTTGCCTCATTTTGTACAGAAAATTGGCATGGTGGTCGACAGAGCTCCATCCGTCCTGTTCTCCTGACTGGGGATTGGAGAACTTCTGGTTGCCGTGACACTCTCCCGCACAGTGTGTGGACGGCCGTTTTCGGGTCGGGCGTGCGGGGCCGGGGTTTCTGCGTGCGGATGGACGCCTTACGAGCTGGTTGGAAGACGGCTTCGTCGATAGCCTTAAATATGGACGTGAATGGTTCGTTCTCCATAATGTGGCTCAGTTCTCGGGTGGAGAGATCGCAGAAGTGGGCCAGTTTGGGTAGGCTTCTGGCGATATTAGCGTCCTTGCCCTCTTCGGTGTCTGGTGCTTCCACTACGGTTTCAATATCATCTGGGGTGAAATCCTAGAGTTACCTTAGAAGACTAAGAAATTCGATAGTGCGGATATAGGAATATCCGCACCGTCCGCTAAGCTGATTTAGGACGGCAATCGTTTTCTTGGTCTGAGAGACTTTGGCGAGATTTATGGGAAAACCTAAACACGGTTTATATGAGAAAACCTTATTAACTTTAACGAGATTAATCTACCCTCCTATAATACCTATTAACATAAAAATTACACCAAATTATAGAGAAAAGCCTACTCTATAAGTTATAAGATCTTTAGCTCCTTATACACGCGCGATATTAAGAGGAATTCGTCGCCGCAGAGGCTCTAATTTTACCTCTATACTACCAAGCTACGCAGTAAACACTAATGCTAAACGCCTACGCCGCCAGCCCTTTCCATAACTAGTAGATATTCCACCCACCGGTCGGATAAAGATATTAAAGGAAGAGAAGGTTAATATTATTAGGGACCTTCTATATTAATAGGGCTGGTCTTTTTATAGGCTGGTCTTTAAGTTCTTAGAAAGCGAGAACAGGCATAAAGGTAATAGGAAGAAGAAAAAAGTAGGGGACCTACTTATTACTTTACTAGAGGATAGGGAAATATAAGAAGAACTTATTAACAGGGCTAATATTTATATAATACTAGTAACCTATACTGTCCGCTATATCCGGAAAAAGCTCTGCCAACTATAATTATAATACGGCCCCTTTAACACATAGACTCCAGATATAGAGTTTTAGGATATTAACCTTAAAAATACAGCCAAGTTTATTTAGCAGTACGGTCCACTACTATTCTAGCTTATTAAGGGGATATCTATACTAAATAGAGAGGAATATAGTTAGGATCCGCATGGCAGATATATAGTTATAGTTACTTTTATATTCCTCTTAGGGTTCGCCCAGAACTCCGTAAACGGTTTTACCCATCTACTTAGTTTATATCTTTAGGCGCTTAGTATAAAGCGCTATATACTATCTTTCCTACATAGCCTTAGTCTAATTAATAGTTATATAACTCTTAACGCTAAAAAGCTTGGGCTAGCTAAACGTTCTAAGGAAGGTCCTATTAATTCTACTAGTACTTCTAGTACTAATAACCCTTAAGAAACTAATTAAGTCTCTATCTATTTATAATAATATCTATATTATCTATAATAACTTTAACTATTACTAAAAGACTTAATATTAAGTTATCGGCAAGATTAGCGAGTTTAATTTATATACTATAGGAAAGATTTTATGCGGAGTATACATGCCTAAAGGGGGCCTTAAGCAGTTAATGTTAAATAACACCCGTTAACTTAAGCTAGATAAGGTTGTTAATATAGCTAGGAATAAATTTAATAACCTCTAAAAGCGGATATTTATAAGTTTTATTACGGACGCCATCTAATACATATATCCTACTGCGGTTAATAGTATATTTAACTCTAACGCGGATATTAAATATCCACATATACTAGTAGTTAATATTCTCCCTTATAGAAAGACAGAGTATATAACTCTAGGACTTATTCTAGATAGTAAGGCTTCTATTAACGGCAATTATTGTATAATAGAGAATATCTTCCTAGACTAACTACAGTATAATCGCGAAACCGCTTTTAATAACCGGCTATTCCTAGTATACGGAGATTAGAAGACCGTAAAGCTTATCCAATTATATAAAGAGGGGTGGGTTAAGGCGGAAGGTGCGTATGATAGCTATAAGTAGGTATTACCTATTTTAGGGCTATAGCATATATAATTAAACTTCCTATATATAATTATGCGTATATTTTATAGGGGTAAGCAAGCCGCGTAGCAGTTTTTAGCGCTCTATACCTATATAAACCACCTAGGATAGCGTAATATTCCTAAGGAAAAAGCCCTATTTTATTATATAGAAGAGCTAATCCTCTAAAGCTTTAACGCTTATATTATTATATTATTCCTACTCTATATCCGCAATAAGTGTAATATTAAGGTAGATAGTAAGGCTAAGCAATATATACAAAACCTATCTCTACAGCAATTTCTGGAGCATATTAAGGATATCCGTATAGCGGCTTTTTTAAGAGATATATGCCGCGATGCAAATTAGCGTACGTTTAATTATTTAGGGCTACCTACTAACGCACGTTAGCTAATAGCAACGTTATCCTTTACGGATACATTAAGCTCCGCCACTAATAACTATAATATAAAGTTCTTTAATTATATCCGGTTCCTATAGGTTATTAATACTTACAAGCTTCTAAAATACGCTATTAAGTATATAAATATTGGACTACTAAAGTATATAATCCCCTGTCTTTACTTATACTTTACTAAAAGCTTATTAAAGAACTATGCATATAATATACTAATCCTATAGCAACTAGTTAGGATAAGCGCTTGCAATCTAGTGCTTTAACGGGCTATCCTTACTAATAGTTTAGTTAACCTCTAAAGGCGGCTAGATAGCTTCTTTAAGACGGATTGCCTTAATAAACTACTAAATCTTTAACTTAAGGAGTTACTCTAAATACGTGGGAATTCGGCGTTTGGCATAGATAAGCTATTTAAGTAAAGTATTTTTATAATAAGTTACACTGGCACGCTCCATAATATTTTTAAGCATATATTTAGCAAGCGTATAAACAGTGAATATATAACCAAGTCTCTAGCGCTAGATATCCGCTATCTTATAAATTAGATTAGGAAGAATTTAATTATATAATATAGGTGGCGCTTAGCGGATTTTAAGGCTCCTTCGCTCCTATAGCGCGGATATAAGAAACTCGCGAAGGACGGCGTAAATATATTTAATGCCTTTCTATTAACTGCAGCTGGTTTACTATTTAATCCCCTTATATATAGCTTTAGTAATACCAACAAGAATATAAATATATTAGGAGAAGCTACTAAATATATTTATATAGTTTATTGTCCTAATATTATACCTATACCTCTACTAATATATATAATAGTTAGTATATAAGTTGCTTAATAAATGCTAAGAGTAACAGTAATATATTGTTTTAATTATAGATATACTTCCAATATAAGCAAAGTATCTATAGATATTCTAATTTTATATAATAGCTCTATGCGGATATTATAAGAATTAAAAATAGTATTATAATATATAATCTTCTAAATAAAAACATAGCAAAACTAATACCTTATACTCTGGAAACTCAACCTTTAAAATAGACTCTCTATTTAAATATCTTTATCTTAGCTTATGCGGATATCTTTATATTAGCTTATATGGATATTATTATCTTAGCTTATATAGATATTACAATATTAATTAAGTATATCTATTAAATGTAAGGCAGAGACTTAATTTCTACGTATATAGTAGCAAAAAGGTAAGAGCTACTATTTTATTATTATAAACTAGTAATAATAGCTAACCCGTAGCAATAGCTAACTTATATCTACTTATATTTAATATCCGGTAGCCTAGAATTACGTATAAGTGTAATAATACTATACCTTAGAAACGTAAGCTCATCCTTTATCTTACTAAAAGAATCTTTAAACTTATTAAACTAGCAATCTATACCCCAAATATCTTTTGCTATATTAGTTACCTATTTATAAACTATATTAACGCGCGTAAAAATAGTGATTACTAAATACACCTTAATAAACCTGGTGCTAGTAGAAGTGATAATAGCAATAGTAGTACCCGGCGTGCTAGCAATTAGCAAAAGAGTTAAAGGAGTAGCGGTAGAGCAGGTGCCTCTACGGCCGTACGTACTACTGCGAGTAGGAGTCTTAATAGCGGGGGAGGTCTTAGTAGGAGAAGGCGTAGTAGCGTAGGCGGGGATAGTACAAGAATAAAGCTATGTGGATATCAGCAATATCCGTATTATTAACACGCGGATATTATACCTTCTTAGTAGGCGTTTTAGCTAGACTATCGGCAGAAGCTAACTTCGCACGTTTTTTGCCCTAAGGTATAACCGGCTTTAAATTTAGTAAATCTTCCTATACGCGTGTTAGCTGACAGAATAATAGTATACTATTAGCACGTACCTTTCCGCATAACCTACTACCTACATAATATCTTAAGCACATACCCCTAAAATAAGGCCTAGAGTCCTTTTTATAAACGCAACATTCGTGGCTATATTTCTTGTATAGAGCATATAGCGGGTTACGCAGCTTACTAAAGCTACCCTTAATATTCTAGATGTGTGTTAATATCCGCTAGCAACTTTCCTTTATATTCTCCTAAATACTAGTTTTTAGAGTATACCATTTATTTACTAACGGCACTTGGATAGGAAGGCGCTTATTTATATTTATAGTACTATAAAGATTATAAGGGCTATAGAGATTACGAGGGCTGCGGAGATTATAAGAGTCGGCATTATTAAGATCTTTATCTTTGCCGCTATCTAAAGGTTTACTATCTAAAGAAACCTTATAAATATTTGAGTTACTATAAGAGGTAAATTAGTAGATAAGATATTAAAATAGTATAACTAATATATACGATTTAATGGCTATCTTAGCCTTCGGGTTTGTATTAGTAGCCTTTTTAGCCTACTTTTTAAGAAAAGAAGATAAACGAGCCTTATTAAGTCTCCTTTTAGAAGCATTAGGTAGCGGCAGCAGAGAGGCAGACGGCAAAAAAGTAGACGGTAAAGTAGTTTACGGCAAAGATATAGGCAACGGAAAAGCAGGCAGCAAAAAGGTACGCGGATTTTTAGCGGATTTCGTTCTATCTATATTTTTATTATCTACTAAATCCTATAAAGAGCGCTTTAGTATATATTTTCTAAAATTATATTATCTATAGGCACAATTTAGTATTAGAAAGCTTACTCTTTAGGAATAGAGTTTAAAGGCTTAGTAATAGCAGCTATAGCGCGCTTAATAGCATCCTCGTTTATTTTACGTATATTAAGTTTGTCACGGGACACCTCCGTAACACCTTATACTCGCCCGCCTGTTTCCACCAACTCGTCCACCTGTTTCCACCGACTCAGTAAGAAGAGACCGACCGCGAGACGGCAATCTACGGCAATCTGACGGTAGTCTGCTACATTCTGCCATATTCTGCCAAGTTTACTAAATTTTGCCAAGTTCTGCCAGGACCGCTACTTAAATCCTATTCTGCTCCGTGTATATATTAACTAAGCAACTAAACTAATAATATATACCCTTTCTTCCCGTTTTTTTACCTTCTCTTCTTACGCAACGTCTTAACTTTATTATACAGTTTATATACATAGCTTAATAATATCTACTTTATTATATATTATCGTCACTTGTACTTACTTCGTAACACTATATTACGTTAAAAACCTATACTCCGCCCCGCTCTGCCCAAAATACAGAATAACCTTAAAGCCCCTATAACGGCCGCCGACATTATATTCGTACTTTAAGAATAATTGGTAAATATGCAAAAGTCTTTTATAGACGCCCTCGTATAAAACTAGGCCGCTATAGCTAAATAATAAGCCGAACAAGAAGCACGGCACTAGGAATTAATTAAAGCACTTTAAGAAGAAGTCCGTACCCTTAAGGCACTCGCGTTAGGATTCTAAGACCGAATACCAGCCTAAGAGGCTGCTAACACGCCACCTATAGACGAGATAAAAATAACCGAATCTGGACCTAGCTTATTGGGTGCGAACCTTAAGCTAGTTGCGGATATTTATTCTATAGATCCGTCTACTACACTATAATAATCCGAAAAACTACTAAACCCTCTAGTATTTACCAGTAAATAATAAGAGCTTTAATTATTCTTAAGCCGGCTTAAGAATAAGCTAACTAGTAATGCTAACCGTTACCTAACTAAAGCTAACCAACTCTACTACGCCCTAAGTCGACTAGGAGGAAACGTAGCTAACTTTATTAAACCTTTTTAGCCAAACTTAGTATAAAGCCTAGTTGTACTTCTTAAAGCTATATATAGTGACCTAAACCGCTAAGCTACCGCTTAAAGAAAGATAAATTATATAACTTAAGAAAAGAAAAGCTTCCTAGTATACTTCTCCGAATTTAACCGTTACGTAAAGAAAACAGGCTAGAACGACTCTGCACTAGTTAATAGCCTCATTAAATCCTTAAGTTCTAAACTAAAAACTTCTCTAATAGGTGTAGACCTACCGGGAGCCCTTAACGCCTGCGTAAATGTTATTAATAAACGGTATAATAATATACTACGTCTAACACCTAAGTCCACTTTTTAATATAATACGACAGCTCCGCGAACGTCTACTAAGTTATTATCTTAGCCTAAGCACCCTGACGCTATAGATATCAACACAGAGACCCTAGGGTACGCTCTACTAGGGTCCCCTAAATAAGAATAACGTATTAAGCTAGGCCTTTGCTTTAAATGCGGAAGTAAGGATTATATCTTAAGATACTGCTCTGTCCTTATACCCCAACACAATATACAAACGGCTAACACTAATGACCGTTTACCGCATTAATCCTCTAGTTACCGTCCCCAATTCTTACCTAGTTCTAGTCCTATATCTAGTAAGCACTACTTATAAAAATAAAGTTACAACTGACGTTCTGTAGGAACCCCTTTCCGCTCGCTACTAAAAGGTACGTTTTAGAGTTAAGTCGCTCTCCGGGACAGCTATATTATAGGATCTCGTTAAATGCATTAGATGTTACAAAACCTAACTCTTGGGATTATAGTATAACCGTTAACTGCCGTCTTTAGCAGAAAGGTTAATAGGCTAATGCTTAAGTCCTAATTAACACAGGAGCTAGCGGCATAGAATTTATTAATAAGATCTTTGCGTAAAACAATAAGTTTACCCTAATGCCCCTTAACCGGCATATTAACGTATTTGGATTTAATAGCAAACGCACTGTCTTAGGCCGTATTACTTATATAGCGGCCCTAGGACTCTAATACCTAAACTATAAAGAATTAGTTAAGCTCTTTATAACTACCCTAGGTTACCTAGTAATTTTTTAACAACCCTAAATAAAGCTATATAAGGTAACCATTAATTAAAACAACCTTAAGCTTCTATTTACCGCCTCCCGTTATAAGCAGAAGTGCCTTATAACTTACTGCTTAGACCCTAAACCAAAATCTAAAAAATCCACTAGAATCCACTAGTCTGAAATTTCTACCGACGTCCACCCTATACCTAAGAAATCTACCCGATTCCACTAACCCAAGAATTTCACTAAATTTCACTAATATAAGATTTCTATTAACGTCTACTAAGAACCCAAAATCTACACCGAACTATATAAACTAACTCTAACTGCTATACCCTAAACTAAGCAGAAGCTTAAGCTTAATATATAAAAGTACTAGAAGAACTGGTATTCTACCATAAAAAAAATACTTAAAGAACCCGAACCTAAATCTAATACTAACTCCGTACTTAATACTGAACCTAAATAAAAAACTATATAAGAAACTAAGGACGATTTAAGCTCGCTTAATACCTTAGATATCTATATAATTAAAGCTACCCTATTAGCACGACTCGCCAGAAAACCTAAATACACGATCTTCGCTGTTATAATAGCCAATATTAAGAAGGCCTTAGCACTAAAGAAGTACACTAACCCCGCTATAAAGATACTAGTGGAGTACCATAATTATCTAGACGTATTTTTATAAAAGAAAGCTAATAAGCTACCGGAACGCCGTCTATACGATTATAAGATTATAGTTAAAGAAGGAAAATATTCTAGATTCGGACCCTTATACGGGATGTTTTAAAATAAACTCTAGGTACTACGGAAGTACTTAGACAAACATCTAGACAAAAAATTTATTAGAGTAAGTTCTTTACCTATAGCCGTACCAGTAATCTTTATTAAGAAACCTGGCGGTAGCCTACGCTTTTATGTAGACTACTAAGCTCTTAACGCTATTACTGTTAAGAACTAATACCCAATTCTGTTAATTTAAGAGACACTAAACTAATTAAGTAAGGCTCGCTTCTATATAAAGCTTAATATTATTTACGTATTTAACCGTCTCCGTATCGCGGAAGGAGATAAATAGCTTACTGCATTCCGTACCCGATACGGATTATTTAAGTACTTAGTAATGCCATTCAGCCTCGCAAACGCCCTAAGTTTATTTTAACACTTCGTAAATAATACCCTGCGCCTATACCTAGACGTCTTTTATACTGCTTATATTAACGACATCTTAATATATAGCAATAATCTAGCTAAATACCAAAAATATATAGAACTGGTCCTGCAAGCCTTACGCAGAGCCGGCCTATAATTAAATATAGATAAATACAAGTTCTATAAAATAAAAGTTCTATACCTTAGACTTATTATCTCTATAAATAGCGTATAAATAGACCCTAAAAAA
>Ga0307515_10019469_pt1 | contig 12204 bp, 8 predicted proteins | sample 17_EM_MG_FD_194513 | JGI IMG/M metagenome (GOLD analysis project Ga0307515, IMG submission 194513) | Populus trichocarpa ectomycorrhiza microbial communities from riparian zone in the Pacific Northwest, United States - 17_EM | ecosystem: Host-associated > Plants > Roots > Unclassified | place...
GCGTACTCCAGGGAGCCGGACGGCTGGGCGGGCGGCGCGGCGGGCGCGGCAACGACCGGCCGGCGCAGATGTACGGGCATCCGGCCGCGGCGGGCGGCCGCCGCGAGCCCCTCCGGCGGGCCCAGCCGGTGCAGGATGTGCTCCGGGTTCTCCAGCGGGTTGACCGGGGACGACCGCCGCATCGCGATGTAGTCGGCGACCGTGGTCATCAACTCGTCGCGCAGGTCGGGGCCGAGGTCCTCGGCGGCACCCCAGAGCGCGGCCAGGTAGTCCAGGACGAGGATGTCCGTGTGCGCCAGCGGCGCGGTGTCGTAGTGGTGCGGTACGGACGTCATCCGTTTCCCCCTGTACGTGAGCGCGGCAGTGCAGCCAGCATTCCGTCGAGGTGCCCCACGCCACATCTGGCCGCGGATGGATAAGCCGCCCCGGCCTCTGCCTTTCGGCCGACCCGGGTGCGGCAGCCGCACCCGGGTCCGCCTCGGTCCTAGTTGGCGATCATGCTGTAGTTGTCGGTGGTTACCTGCCCCACCCTGTCCAGGGTCAGGCCGAACGTCACGGCCCGGGTGCCGGCCGGTACGGCCGGCGTCGTCCAGGTCGCGGCCGTGTAGCCGGCCGAGGCCGGGAACACCGGGCTCTGCGTCCAGTACGCCCAGGTCCCGGCGGTGTCCTGGCGGTAGAGGGTGAGGAACGTCGTCGCGTTCGACTTGTAGGAGACGCTCAGCGAATAGGTGCTGCCGACGGTCACGAGCGGCGCGCAGTTGGCGCTGTCCCAGGACGGGATCAGCTTGGCGTCGCCGTCGGTCAGGCTGGTGATCTCAAGTTTCTCCGCGTACGTGCCGTCCGCGGCGTCGGTGACCCGGGACCACACCGGCGTGTTCGCGCCGTAGCCGGTGCCGGTCCAGCATTGCGGGAAGCCGTCCGCGCCCGGGGTCTCCAGCGAGGCGTTCTTGAGCGCGTTGACTCCCGGGGGAGCGGGGGCCGGGGTGGTGTCGGCGAGGCCGTAGTCGTCGGTCGTCAGGGTGCCTACGCTGTCGATCGTCAGGCCGAAGCTGGTGGCGACCGCGTCGGCCGGGGGCGGCGGCGTGATCCAGGTGGCCCGGGTCCAGGTGCTCGACGGCGCGATCCGGGGGCTCTGCGCCCAGTAGCTCCACTGGCCGATCGCGTTGCGCTTGTACACCGTGAAGAAGACCTGGGCGTTCGACTTGTACCAGGCGCTCACCTCATAGGTATGCCCCTGTGCGACCTGCGAGGAGCACTGCCCGAGATCGAACGTCGGAATGATCTTGGAGTCGCCGTCGGTGTGGCTGGTTATCGCGATGCGCGAGGAGTAGGTGCCGGTGTGCGCGTCGTCGCTGACGCGGGAGACGGTGGCCGTGTTCGTACCGTAGCCGCCCGGGGTGAAGCAGTCCGGCAGGTTCGGGTTCACGGTGCCGGCGGTTTCCATCGAGGCGTTGCGGACGGTGTTGACGCCGGGGGCGCCGGGCGCCGGGGGAGCGATCGGCGCGACGGCCGGTCGCACGGTGCCGCCTAGCACCTGGGCCGCGGTCCGTACCGTGGTCCGGATCGTCGGCGTGTTGCGCGGCTTGAGCCAGGAGAGGAACCGGTCCAATGTGGTCGGCGAGATGGACTCGACCGCGCATCCCGTGCTGCAGACGTGATGCAGGTTGAGCGGCAGCCATCCGCCGGTCTGCTCGGCGCGGGTCACGAGGTTCTGCAGGTGGGCGAGCGTCCAGTTGGACTCGACGTCGTCGGCCGTCCTGATCTCGTACCGGTCCGCCGGCGGGACGGTCTCCGTGGCCGGGCAGTCCGAGCAGCTGAACGGCGAGCGCAGGTCCCCCACCGCCCGTGCGGCGTTGTACCCGCACTGCTGCACGATCGCCTTCGTGGTCGCATTGAATTCGGCGAATGGATAGGCAAACGTGGTCGCCGCGAAGCCCCAGGACAGCAAGGTGTTGCGATCCTGGCAGATCTGGCGATTCTGCTCGTCCGCCTGCAGCGTCGGAAGGTTCTGGTGGCTGACCGTGTGACCGCCGATTTCGTGACCCTTGGCCTTCAGCTGATCGAGGTTCGCCCGGGTCATATATCCAGGCATGCCGATGAACGCCGAGTTGATGTAGAACGTGCCGACCATCCCGTACTTCTCGAGCAATTGTTGGCCCTGCAGCTGGTCCGCCACGCCGTCGTCAAACGTGAGCGTGACCTGGAGCGGCCGCAGCGCGGAAGCCTGGGCCGGTATGGGGAGAAATGCCAGACAAAGTGCGGCCGCCAGGGCTGCCGCGAGGGCGGGTATCTGGCGCGCGAATCTCGGCGCGGCCACTCTGCCGAGCGCCTGATCCATCGTCACGGCAAACCCCTTTCAGCACGTCAAATATGGTGTCAACGCTGGACTATGCCACCGGAACAGGGAATCGACCAGTGATCGAACGGTCGGCTTCCGGCGAGTTTTCGATACGGACATTGCGCTTCATTGGGTATCGGTCCGGGCTATTGGGGCGAGACCGTCGCCGCGCCAGAAAATGGAATCCTGTCGCGCCGCCAGACAAAGGTCGGCAATATTTCGGCCGCGTTGCGTAACGACTACGGCGTCATAGCCGAAAGGCTGATGTCCTCCAAACGCGACGACCTCCACGGTGGTGTGGCGACGTCGGAATGCTCGGTAGCCAGGCCGCCGAGCTGCGGAATTACTGGGTTATCGCGCCGACGCTATGCGCAATTCGAGAGGGCGGCGGTCAATGGGGACTGGCATTCGGGTAGGAATCGTCGGAGTGGGTTATTGGGGGTCGAAGCAGCTTCGCGTGATGCAGTCGGCGCCGGGAGTGGAACGCGTCGTGGCCATCGACGCCCGCCTCCCATTGCTATCGGGCCTGGCGCACCTGCTCTCCTCCGGCCGGGGCTACCTGTCGTTGCGGGATGCGCTTCCGCACGTCGACGCCGTCGTCATCGCGACCCCGCCGGCCACGCACGTCCCGCTGGGGCTCGAGGCGATCCGGGCGGGCAAGCACGTCCTCATCGAGAAGCCGCTCGCCACCACCGCGGCCGGCGCCATCGAGCTCGTCGAGGCCGCGAAGGACGCCGGTGTGACGCTCATGGTCGGCCACACCTTCGAGTACAACGGTGCCGTCTGGATGCTCCGGGAACTCGTCCAGTCCGGGGACCTCGGCGACCTGTATTACCTGGACAGCGCCCGGCTCAATCTCGGGCTGTACCAGGCCGACGTCAACGTCGTCTTCGACCTGGCGCCGCACGACATCTCGATCGCCAACCACGTGCTCGGCTGCGCGCCGACCTCGGTCCAGGCGTGGGGCGCCCGGCACGTGGACCCCCGGTTCGAGGACGTCGCCCACCTGAGCCTGGCCTACGACGACATCGGCGTGCAGGCGCACATCCACGTCAGCTGGCTCGACCCGCGCAAGGTTCGGCAGCTCACCGCGGTCGGTTCGAAGAAGATGGCCGTCTACGACGACACGGCCGCCGAGGAACGCATCCGGGTCCACGACAAGGCGGCGCTGCGGGCCGCGGACGGCACCAGCCCGTCGGGACACGTCAGCTACCACCGCGGCCCGATCACCTCTCCGGTGGTCCAGTTCGACGAACCGCTCGCGGTGCAGGCCGCCCACTTCGTCGAGTGCGTGACGACCGGCCTCCAGCCCCGGACGGACGGCGCCAACGGCCTGGCCGTCGTGCAGGTCATCGAGGCTGCGCAGCTCTCCCTCGAACTGGACCGGCGGGTCCTGCTCGAAGAGGTCGCCCCCGGCGACCGCGGGCCGCTCAGCACAGCCACTACCAACTAGCGAGGTCGTCCATGCCAGCCTCGAACGTGCCAGCCTCGAACGTGCCAGCCTCGAATCAAGTGCCGTTCACCGATCTCGGCGCGATGGCGCGCGAGATCTGGTCGGGCATCGAGTCCGACTACCTCAACGCCCTTCTGAACGGCCGGTACATCGGAGGTTCTCCGGTGGCCACCTTCGAGCGGGATTGGGCGTACTACTGCGGCGCCAGTCACGCCGTCGGCGTCGCGAATGGCACCGATGCCCTGGAGCTGACGCTGCTGGCGCTCGGCGTCGGCGCCGGCGACGAGGTCATCGTGCCCGCGAACACGTTCATCGCGACCGCCGCCGCGGTGGTGCGTGCCGGTGCGGAGCCGGTCTTCGTGGACGTCGACGACGACACGTTGTTGATCACACCGGAGATCGTCGAGGCGGCGATCACGCCGCGCACGCGCGCGGTGATGGTCGTCCACCTGTACGGCAACATGCCCGACATGGACGGCCTCTGCGCCGTCGCCGAGCGGGCCGCCATCTGGCTGATCGAGGACGCCGCCCAGGCGCACGGCGCCGAGTGGCGCGGCCGGCGGGCGGGGTCGTTCGGCATCGCGAGCTGCTTCAGCTTCTACCCGGGCAAGAACGTGGGTGCCTTCGGCGACGGCGGCGCGGTGGTCACGTCCGTACCCGAACTCGCCGACCGGGTCCGTGCCCTGGCCAACCACGGCCGGAGCCAGGGCTCGGCGCACTACGAGCACCGCTACGTCGGCACCAACAGCCGGCTGGACACCCTGCAGGCCATCGCGCTCTCCGGCAAGCTCGGCCGCAACGAGGCCTGGACCGAGGCCCGGATCGCGTTGGCCGGCCGCTACCGCGCGCGGCTCGCGGGCTCGCCCGCCCGCCTGATCGGCGTGGCTCCGGCGGCCCGGCACGTCTACCACCTCATGGTGGTCCGGGTACCCGTCCGTGCACTGGTCCAGGAAGGGCTGATCAAGCGGGGCGTGCAGTCCGGCGTGCACTACCCGGTGCCGTGCCACCTCCAGCCGCCGCTGCGCCGCTATGCGGACCGCCCGTTGCCGGTGGTCGAGCGGGCGGCCGGCGAGGTGCTGTCGCTGCCGCTGTTCCCGCACATGACCGCCCTCCAGGTCGACCGGGTGTGCTGGACGCTGGAGAAGGTAATGGCGGAGGTGCCCAGCGGTGTCCGGGTCGGCTGAGGGCGGGTCGGCTGAGAGCGGGTCGGCTGAGGGCGGGTCGGCTGAGGGCGGGCCGGACCGGTCGATGATCGACGCCGGGGTCCGGCTCGGCTATCCCGCGAGCCGCGGCTCGGGGCTGCGGCTCGAGTTGGGCGCCGGGGCCCGGCTGCGCAGCGGAACGGTGCTGTACGAGGCGAGCCGGATCGGTGAGTCGTTCGAGACCGGCCACGGCGTCGTGATTCGCGAGGACTGCCGGATCGGGGAGCACGTCAGCGTCTGGAGCAACACCGTGGTCGACTACGGATGCCGGATCGGCGACCGCGTGAAGATCCACACGAACTGCTACGTCGCGCAGTTCACCGTGATCGAGGACGACGCCTTCCTGGCACCGGGCGTGACCATCGCCAACGATCTCTACCCCGGTGACGAGGAGTCGGCGCGGCTGATGGCCGGGCCGCACATCGGCGCCGGGGCGCAGATCGGCGTCAACGTGACGATCCTGCCGTTCGTCCGGATCGGCGCCGGCGCGCTGATCGGCTCCGGCTCGGTGGTGACCCGGGACATCCCGCCCGGCATGGTGGCGTACGGGAATCCGGCGATACCGCAGCGCCGGGTGTCGGACCTGCCCGGCGTCTCCAAGCGGGTGGCTGCCATCGCGGCAGGTCGGCCGTGACCAAGAGGGTGCTCGACCTCGCGCTCGCGTCGGCCGCATTGATCGTGCTCTCGCCGTTGCTGGCCGTGCTGTGGCTGGTGGTCCGGTGCACCTCGGCCGGGCCGGCGGTCTTCTGCCAGCGGCGCCTCGGCCGTGACCAGCGCCCGTTCACGCTGTACAAGTTCCGGTCGATGCGGGCCGGCGCCAGCGACGCCATCCACCGTGACTTCGTGGGCCGGATGCTGACCGGGGCGCCGGAGCCGGCCGGGACCGACGGTTTCTACAAGCTCGCGGCCGACCCGCGGGTCACGCCGGTCGGTGCGTGGCTGCGCCGGACCAGCCTCGACGAGCTCCCGCAACTGGTCAACGTGGTGCGCGGAGACATGTCGCTGGTCGGGCCGCGGCCGGTACTCGAGTGGGAGGCGGAGCTGTTCAGCGAGGCGGCCCGCGTACGTTTCCGGGTCCGGCCGGGACTGACCGGCCTGTGGCAGGTCAGCGGCCGGGCCCGGCTCACCATGCTGCAGGCGCTGGAGCTCGACGCGCAGTACGTGTCCCGGCAGAGCCTGTGGCTCGACCTGTCCATCCTCGCCCGGACCGTGCCGGCGCAGTTGCGGCGCGGCACCGCATGACGCAGGCCGCGACCCTACCGAGGGCACCGCGCCCAGGCCCCGAACCCGCAGGCCCCGAACCCGCGCGGGCGGTACTCGCCGCGCCGGCCGAAGCCGTCGGCGACTCCATGACGGTGGCCATGTGGACGGTGATCAGCCGGGTGACCGGCGTGATCCGCGGCGTCGTGATCGCGGCCGTCCTGGGTGCCACCGCGTTCGCGAACACCTATCAGTTCACCAACTCGCTGCCGAACCTGGTGTTCTACGGGCTGCTCGGCGGCTCGCTGCTGTCGTCGCTGCTGATTCCCGCGCTGGTCGGGCACATCGACGCGGGCGACGCGCCGGCCACCGAACGCGTGGCCGGCGGCTTCCTGGGCATCATCGCGCTGGGCGCGGCCGTGGCCACGCCGTTGGCGGTCGCGCTGGCCTTCGCCGCGCTGCGCCTGACAACGCTGGGCGGCGTGGGCGGTGAGCAGGCCCGCGCCGGCACCCTGCTCATCCTGATGCTGCTCCCGCAGGTGCCCCTCTACGGACTCGTGGCCACGGCCAGCGCCGCGATGAACGCGAAGGGCCGCTTCGCGCTCGCCGCGGCCGCACCGGCGCTGGAGAACGTCGGCACCGTCGCCGTGCTGGCGCTGGCCGCGGTGCTCTACCCCCGGGTCGGCGGCCTGGAGCACGCGCCGACGGGAGCCCTGCTGCTCCTCGGGCTCGGCACGACCGGGGCCGTGGCCGCGCACGCCGCGGCCCAGTGGTGGGGTGCCCGCCGGGTCGGCGTGCGGTTACGGCTGTTGCCCGGCTGGCGGGATCCGGAGGCCCGGCGGGTCCTCGCCCGGGCGTTGCCGTCGCTGGCCCAGGCCGCGCTGGCCGCCGTGCAGCTGCTGGTGCTGCTGGTCCTCGCGAACCGGGTGGCCGGCGGCGTCGTGGCGTTCCAGCTCGCGATGAACTTCTACTTCCTGCCCGTGGCGCTCGCGGCCACCCCGGTGGCGCTGTCGCTCGCACCGCGCCTGTCCCGGATGACCGCGACCGCGGACGAGCCGGTGTTCCGCGACACCTTCGTACGCGGCCTCACGTTCGCATTGTTCGTCGCCGTGCCCGCCGCCGCCGGCTATCTTGCGATCGCGCCGTCCATCGCCCGCGCCATCGCGTACGGCGGGTTCGGGACCGACGCAGGCACCGCCCTCATCGGGGCGGCACTGGGCACGCTCGGCCTCGGAGTCCTCGGCGAGACCACGTTCCTCGTGGCCACGTACGCCTGCTATGCCCGCAAGGACACGCGCACGCCGATGCGGGCCATGCTGCTGCAACTCGTCGTGTGCCTCGGCGGCGCGAGCGGAGCGCTCTTCGTGGACGGCCCGGCCGTGCTCGCGGTGCTCGGCCTGGCGCTGTCGGCGGGCACGCTGATCAGCGCCGGATTTCTGCTCCGCGGGCTGCTCCGCGGGCTCGCGCCGGGCACCGAATCGCTGGGCCGGCCGCTGCTCAGGATGCTCGCCCTGGCCGTCCTGATGGCCGTTCCCGCACACGTCGTCGCCACGGTCGTGGCCGAGCGGATCGGCGGCGGCCTGGGCGGTGTGCTGGGCGTCGTGGCCGCCGCGGCGCTGGGCGCGGCGATCTACCTCGGCGGGCAGGCCCGGCTGCGCGCGCCGGAGCTGACCTGGATCACCGACTCGCTGCGGCGCAAGACGGGGATCGCGCCGGCCGGCCGGGCACTCCGGCGGGTACGCGCGGACCGCCAGCCGGGTCGGAACCCCAGCATCGCCGCCACGGTCGCGCTGTTGCTGTGCTGCGGTGCGATCGGTGCCGTACTCGGCCGCAATCCGCTGGCGGCGATTGTCGTCGTCGCCGGGCTCGCCGTCGGCGCGGGGGTGTTCGCCCGGCCCGCCGTCGCGGCATACCTGATCATCTTCCTGACGCCGCTGACCGCCGGGATCGACCGCGGCACCGTGCTGCCCGTACTGCGCCCCAACGAGGCGCTCGCCGCCGCGGTCGGCGCCGCGCTGGCCGCCCGCTGGATCGTCATGCTGCGCACCGGCGACGTCCGGATGCCCCGCCTGAACAAGCTCGACGGCGCGCTCGCCGGCCTGGCGGTGTGCAGCTCGATCGTGCCGCTGCTGATGATGCTGGCCCGCCGCCGGGAGATCGAGCCCGACGACCTGCAGTACGCGGTCGTGCTCTGGAAGTACTTCGCCGTCTACCTCATCGTCCGGTTCAGCGTCACCACGGCGAAGCAGGCGTACCGCTGCCTGGCGCTGTCCATGGCGTCGGCGGTGATCGTCTGCGTCGTCGGCATCCTGCAGTCCCTCGACCTGTTCGGGGTGCCGAGGCTGCTCGGCACGCTGTGGGCACCGTTCGGGGTGGAGCGCACCCTGGCGATCGGGCGCGGCAGCTCGACCCTCGCGCTCGCCGCCGCCGTCGCCGATCTGGCCATCCTGAATCTGGCCATCGCGGTCGGGCTGTTGCTGCGCGGCGCGCGGCACCGGATCCCGTTGCTCGTGGTCGTGGTCGTCTGCGTCTTCGGCACGCTCGGCGCCGGCGAGTTCTCCACGGTCATCGGCCTGCTGGTCGGCATGACCGCCTTGATCATCGTGTCGAGGGCGACCCGGGTGTTCGGCTACGCGATCCCGCTCCTGCTGGTCGGCGGCGTGGTGATGTGGCCCGTCATCGAGACCCGGTTGCTCGGCTTCCAGAGCGCCTCCGGGATGCCGGACAGCTGGATCGTGCGGCTGCGCAATCTGAACACCTACTTCTGGCCCGAGCTCGGTGCGCACGGCAACTGGGTGCTCGGCGTGCGCACCTCGGCGCGGGTGCCCGCGTCCCACGAGGAGTTCGGGTTCGTGTGGATCGAGAGCGGCTATACCTGGCTGCTCTGGGGCGGCGGCATCCCGCTGCTAGGCGCGTACATCTTCTTCCTGGTCGAGGGGTTGCGGAAGGCCGGCGCCGCGGCACGGCGCGGCACCGGTGCACTCGCCGTCATCGGCCTGGCGCTGGTCGCGGCCCTGGCCGCCGACGCCGTCCTCATGCTCTTCGACCCGCACCTGACCTACCGCGGCGCCGCCGAGGCGATGTTCGGCCTGTTGGCCATGCTGCGCACCCTCGGCGACGCCGAGCGCGAGACAGGGGAGATTCAGCGATGACCAGGGCGATCAGAGTTCTGTTGATGGTCGAGAACGTGTCGCTCGCCCGGGACCACCGCCTGCGCAAGCACGCCGCGGCCCTGGCCGAGGCCGGCATGCGGGTGACCGTGATCTGCCGGCGCGACCCGGCCAACCGGGTAGTCCCGGGGGTGCGGGTGCTCGACTATCCGGCGCCCCCGGACGGGACGACCAAGCTGGGCTTCGTCTGGGAGTACCTCTACTCGGTGGCCATGGCCGGGCTGCTGACGGCGCGCGTGATGGTCAGCGGCGGCGTCGACGTGGTGCAGGTGTCCAGCACGCCCGACATCTACTTCCTGCTGACCGCTCCGCTGCGGCTGCTCGGCCGCAAGGTCGTCTTCGACTTCAAGGACCTGTCCCCGGAGATTTTCGAGGCGCGCTACGCCCGCGCCGACGGACTGATGTACAAGCTGCTCAAGCGCTTCGAACGCGCCAGCCTGCGGTCCGCCGACCAGGTCGTGGCCGTCAACGACGCCGTGCGCGAAGTGGCGCTGCGTCGCGGCGGCGTGCCGGCTACCGCCGTCACGATCGTCGGCAACGGGCCGCGGCTCGCCCAGACGGCCCGCCGGGAACCGCGGCCGGAGCTGCGCCGGGGCTACCCGCGGCTGGCGGTGCTGGCCGGGATGATGGGCCCGCAGGACGGCATCGAGATCGCCGTCCGCGCGGTCGCCCATCTGGTGCACACCATCGGGCGTACGGACTGCGCGTTCACCTTCGTCGGCGTCGGCGACGCCGTGGCCGGCGCCGAGCGGCTCAGCTCGGAACTGGCGCTGGACCCCTGGATCACCTTCCCCGGCTGGGTCGAGCAGGAGGAGGTCTTCGACTATCTCTGCACCGCCGACATCGGCCTGGAGCCCAATGTGGAGGAATTCGTGACGCCGGTCAAGGCGATGGAGTACATGGCGTTCGCCCTTCCGTTCGTGGCGTTCGACGTCCGCGAGACCCGGCTGATGGCCCGGGGAGCGGCGGCGCTCGCGGCGCCGGGCGATGCCGAGTCGTTCGCCCGGATGATGGAGCAGCTGCTGACCGACGGCGACCGGCGGGCCGAGCTGGGCCGGGCCGGGCGGGCGGCCGTCGAGCAGGTGCTGGCCTGGGACCACCAGCAGGCGCGCTATGTCGCGATGATGGCCGGGCTGGCCGGAGCTGGGCTGGCCGGCGTCGGGCTGGCCGGCCGCGGGCGGTCGGGGAAGAGACGTGCGGTCACGTCGGGTGACGACCGAGCGGTGCGGGGGAGGCGCGCATGACGGGCCTGGATGGCGGTGCGGCCCGGCTGGTGCGGGTGTACGCGGCCTGGATCGTCCTGGTGACGGCCGTGGTGATCGCGGCGGCGCTGGGCGTGGGTCTGACCGCCGAGCGCGTCTACCGGTCGGAGGCGATCGTGGTGGTCGAGTCGCGGGTGCGCGCGAACACCACGCCGGTAGCGCCCGACATGGGCACCGAAAAGGAGCTGGCGAGCTCCGGCGTCGTGGTCGATCCGGCCGCGCGGAACCTGGGGATCAGCCCGGGCCAGCTCCTCGAGGGCCTGGTCGTCGGCGTCGCGCCGGACGCGAACGTGCTGACGTTCGGGTACACCGACGCCGACCCGAGGACGGCGCAGAACCGCGCCGAAACGCTGGCGATGGCCTACGTCGCCTACCGGAACTCGAGCGAGGCGGCGAGCGCGCGGACCGGCTCGCCGGCGGCGTCCACGCAGCATGCGACGCTGATCACCGACGCGGTCGTGGCGGGCACGCCGGTCGACCGCTCGGTCTGGATCAACGTCGGCGTCGGCCTCGCCCTCGGCCTGCTGCTCGGCGTCGGCACCGCGCTGATTCGCGACCGGACGAGCGATCGGATCCGCGGGCGCGCCGACTTCGAGCGCATCTCCGGCACGACGGTGCTCGCGACCGTGCCGCGGCAACGCCGGCGGCGCGGCGACGGCGAGGCGCCCGACATCCTGCGCGTCCCGGAGTCACCGGCCGCGGAGTCCTACCGTTATCTGCGTTCGCGCCTGCTACCCCACCTTCGCGACCCCGGCACGATCCTGGTGACGAGCGCCGGCCGGGGCGAGGGCCGGACCACAACCGCGGCGAACCTCGCCGTCGCCATGGCGCAGATCGGCCTGCGGGTCACCCTGATCGACGCGGACCTGCGCGACCCGCGCCTGCACACCGTCTTCGGCGTCGACAACGGCGGCGGGCTCACGAGCGTGCTGGCGGGCGAGGACATCCTCGGCCAGACCGTGCGGCAGACGTCCGTGGAGCGGCTGCGTCTGCTCAGCGCCGGGCCGGCCGCCGGCAACGCCGGCGACCTGCTCGTGGAAAGCCGGCTGCGTCCCGTCCTGGACGCCCTGCGGGCCACCAGCGACCTGGTGATCCTCGACTCCGGGCCGGTGCTCGGCGTCTCCGATCCGATCACCCTCGCCGCCGTCTGCGATCACGTCCTGCTGGTGGGCGACTATCGGCGGACCACCCGGCGCTATCTGGCCCGGGCGCTGGGCGAACTCGCCGACGTGGTGCACGGCAACGTCAGCGGCGTGCTGCTCAACGCTCCGCGCGGAGCCGGCGGGCCGGCGCCGCACGGCCGGCCGCAGGAGGCCGGAGCGATGCCGATTCCGGGCCCGGTCGGCGTCCAGCCGAACGACTACAAGGGCCTCGGTGTGGCGCCGCGGGCCGCGCCGCCGCCGACCATCTACAGCTCGGCGTTCGTGGCGCCGCCGACCATCACGGAATTCGCCCGCGAGGAGCCCGGGCCGGCGTCCGGATCGGAGCTACCCGTTGCGGGCCGCCGGACACTGCCGGCGGCCGACCCGCCGGCAGCGGGGAACCAGAGGCTGACCCGCCGGGGCTGACCCCGCCGGCC
>Ga0307515_10019472_pt1 | contig 12203 bp, 13 predicted proteins | sample 17_EM_MG_FD_194513 | JGI IMG/M metagenome (GOLD analysis project Ga0307515, IMG submission 194513) | Populus trichocarpa ectomycorrhiza microbial communities from riparian zone in the Pacific Northwest, United States - 17_EM | ecosystem: Host-associated > Plants > Roots > Unclassified | place...
TGACGCACGACCTGTGGGCGAGCCTCAACTCCAAGATGATCGAGTACCTCGACTCGATTTCCCTGCGCAAGCTGGTTGAAGAGCAGCTCGCCAAGGGGATCTCGATCGAAGAGCACCCTGTCAAGCGCGCCATCTCGACCCAGCCGGTCGTCAAGCCGATCAAGATCACCGCGCCCAATTCGGTGTTCGCGTTGGGCAACGCCTTCAACAAGTAAGTAGCGCCCTCACAAGTATTTCTTGCCTCGCAGTATTGCCATGGACATGACCCCGCATTTCCCGATCTACATGGACTACGGCGCCACCACGCCGGTCGACCAACGCGTGGTGGACGCGATGATTCCGTGGTTGCGCGAACATTTCGGCAACCCGGCATCTCGCAGCCACGCCTGGGGTTGGGAAGCGGAGGCGGCGGTCGAGAAGGCGCGCGAGCAGGTTGCAGCCTTGGTCAACGCCGACCCGCGCGAGATCGTGTGGACATCGGGGGCCACCGAGTCCATCAACCTTGCCTTGAAGGGGGCGGCGCAGTTCTACAAAACCCGCGGCAAGCACCTCATCACGCTGAAAACCGAGCACAAGGCTGTGCTTGACACGATGCGCGAACTCGAGCGCCAAGGCTTTGACGTCACCTACCTCGACGTGCAGGAAGACGGATTGCTTGACCTGGAGAAGCTGAAGGCAGCACTCCGCGAGGACACGATCCTGGTGTCGGTGCTTATGGTCAACAACGAGATCGGCGTCGTCCAGGACATCACGGCCATTGGTTCGATGTGCCGCGAGCGCGGCATCATCTTCCACGTCGACGCTGCGCAGGCCACCGGCAAGGTCGCCATCGATCTTGCCAAGCTGCCGGTCGATCTGATGAGCCTGGCCTCGCACAAGACCTATGGCCCCAAGGGCATCGGTGCGCTGTATGTGCGCCGCAAGCCGCGTGTGCGCATTGAAGCGCAGATGCATGGCGGTGGGCACGAGCGTGGCATGCGTTCGGGCACGCTGGCCACGCACCAGATCGTCGGCATGGGCGAGGCGTATCGCCTTGCACGCGAAGAAATGGGCGTGGAGATCGAGCGCATTCGCATGCTCCAGCAGCGGCTGATCAACGGCCTGTCCGACATCGAGCAGACCTTCCTGAATGGCCACCCGACGCAGCGCGTTCCGCACAACGTGAACATGTCGTTCAACTTTGTCGAGGGCGAGTCGCTGATCATGGGCATCAAGGGCATTGCCGTGTCGTCGGGCTCGGCCTGCACGTCAGCGAGCCTGGAGCCGAGCTATGTGCTGCGCGCCCTGGGCCGCAGTGATGAACTGGCGCACTCGTCCCTGCGCATGACCATCGGCCGCTTCACGACGGTGGAAGAGATCGACTACGTGATCACCACGCTGAAAGACCGCGTGGCCAAGTTGCGCGAGTTGTCGCCGCTGTGGGAGATGCACAAGGACGGCATCGACATCAGCACGATCCAGTGGTCCGCCCATTGACATCGCCGCATTGAATTCTGGAGAACTGACATGGCATACAGCGAAAAAGTGGTTGAGCATTACGAGAACCCGCGCAACGTGGGTTCGTTCGAAAAGGGTGACGACACGGTGGGTACCGGCATGGTCGGTGCTCCGGCCTGTGGCGACGTGATGAAGCTGCAGATCAAGGTCAACCCGGTCACGGGCCTGATCGAAGACGCCAAGTTCAAGACCTACGGCTGCGGCTCAGCCATTGCATCGAGCTCGCTGGTGACCGAATGGGTCAAAGGCAAGTCGCTCGACGAAGCGCTGACCATCAAGAACACGCACATCGCCGAAGAGCTTGCGCTGCCGCCGGTGAAGATTCACTGCTCCATCCTGGCCGAAGACGCCATCAAGGCGGCCGTGAACGATTACAAGGCCAAGAAAGCTCACTGACATGGCGGTCACGCTGACAGAAGCAGCGGCGCGGCATGTGTCGCGCTACATCACCAAACGCGGCAAGGGCGTGGGTGTGCGCCTGGGCGTGAAGACCACCGGCTGCTCGGGCCTGGCCTACAAGCTCGAGTACGCGGATGACGTGGCGCCCGAAGACGTGATCTTCGAAGGCCATGGGGTTAAGGTGTTGATCGACCCGAAGAGCTTGCCCTACATCGACGGCACCGAACTCGACTTCGTGCGCGAGGGCTTGAACGAAGGCTTCAAGTTTCACAACCCGCGCGAGAAAGACCGATGCGGGTGCGGTGAATCGTTCCGGGTCTGACCTTCGGCTGCCCCCCACAGGCGCGGCTTTGGTCGCGCCTTTGTTTTTGACGAATCGAGCGTGTCGTGAAGCTGGACGACGACGACTTCACTCTGTTGGGACTGCCGCCGCGCTTTGCGCAAGACCGCGCGGCCATCGACACGCGCTGGCGCGAGTTGCAGGCTCAGGTGCACCCCGATCGCTTTGCTGCGGAAGGCGCTGCGGCGCAACGCGTGGCGATGCAGTGGGCCGTGCGCGTGAACGAGGCCTATCAGCGCATGAAGGACCCGCTGAAGCGCGCTGCCTACCTGTGCGAGCTGAACGGTGCCCCTATCGATGCCGAGAACAACACTGCGATGCCTCCTGGATTCCTGATACAGCAGATGGAGTGGCGCGAAGCGCTGGACGAGGCGGCTTCGCTGCCTGATGTCGAAGTGCTGGCAGACGCCGTGGTGAAGCACCGCGACACGGCGCTGGTGGAACTGCAGACCATCCTCGACGACAAGAAAGACTTCGCCGCCGCGGCTCAGGACGTCAGAGCCCTCATGTTCGTTGAGCGCTTTGCCGACGACGTCGATCAGCGTCTCGAAGCACTGGGACAATAGCTGCCATGGCCCTGCTTCAAATTTCAGAACCCGGTGGTAGCCCTGACCCGCATCAGCGCCGCATTGCCGTCGGCATTGACCTCGGCACCACGCATTCGCTGGTAGCCGCTGTTCGCAACGGCGTGGCGGAATGCCTGCCTGACGACGCGGGCCGCGTGATCCTGCCCTCAGCCGTGCGCTACCTGGAGCAAGGGCGTCGCCAGATCGGCCACGACGCCTTGATGGAGGCCGCCACCGATCCGCGCAACACGATCGTGTCGGTCAAGCGCTTCATGGGCCGGGGCTTGAGCGACATCGTGCAGCGCGAGAAGCTGCCGTACGACTTCATCGACGAGCCGGGCATGGTCAAGCTGCGAACGGTCGATGGCGTGAGGTCACCGGTCGAGGTGTCGGCCGAGATATTGGCGACGCTGCGCTACCGCGCTGAAGACACCTTTGCTGAAGACCTGTTCGGCGCCGTGATCACGGTGCCGGCTTACTTCGACGACGCACAGCGCCAGGCCACGAAAGATGCGGCGCAGCTGGCCGGCCTGAATGTCTTGCGCCTCATCAACGAGCCGACCGCCGCGGCGATCGCCTATGGGCTGGAGAACGGGTCCGAAGGCCTCTACGCGGTGTACGACCTGGGCGGTGGCACCTTCGACATCTCGTTGCTGCGACTGACGCAAGGCGTATTCGAGGTCGTCGCGACAGGCGGCGATTCCGCGTTGGGCGGGGATGACTTCGATCGCCAGCTTGCCGACTGGGCACTGACCCAAAGTGGCCTGCAAGCCGCAACGCCGCAGGACAAGCGCTCCGTGCTCGTCGCAGCGCGCGCCGCCAAGGAGAAGCTGTCTTCCAGCGACCATGCGACGCTGGCTTGCCCCTTGAGCGGTGGCGAGTTGTCGGTGCGGGTGACACGAGACGAGTTCGACGCCATCACGCAAGACCTGATCGCCCGCACGCTGGGTGCATTGCGCAAGGTGCTTCGAGACGCCAAGGCGGCGAAGGACGATGTGCAAGGTGTCGTGATGGTCGGTGGCTCCACGCGCATGCCCAAGGTGCAGGCGGTGGTGGGTGAGTTCTTCGGCAAGCCGCCGCTCACGAACCTGAATCCGGACGAGGTGGTGGCGTTGGGTGCCGCCATTCAGGCCAACGCCTTGGCGGGCAACGCCGGTGCGGACGAACTGCTGTTGCTCGACGTGATTCCCTTGTCCCTGGGACTCGAAACCATGGGCGGCCTCGTCGAACGGATCATTCCGCGCAACAGCACCATCCCCACGGCGCGCGCGCAAGACTTCACCACCTTCAAGGACGGCCAGACGGCCATGGCCATCCACGTGGTGCAGGGCGAACGCGAACTGGTGAGCGATTGCCGTTCGCTGGCCCGCTTCGAATTGCGCGGCATTCCGCCCATGGTGGCGGGGGCCGCGCGCATTCGCGTGAGCTTCCAGGTCGACGCCGATGGTTTGCTCGCCGTCAGTGCTCGCGAAGAAGGCTCGGGCGTTGAGGCCGCGATCACCGTGAAGCCAAGCTATGGCCTGTCGGACGATGAAGTCGCACGCATGCTGACCGAGAGCTTCAGTACCGCCGAGGTCGACATGCGTGCTCGCAGCCTGCGCGAATCGCGTGTGGAAGCCGAGCGCATGCTGCTGGCAACGCGATCGGCACTCGCAGCCGATGGCGACTTGCTGAGTGACGAAGAACACAGTCGCATCCAGTCGCTGCTGGCAGCGCTCGAAAGCATCCAGAACGGCGATGACCACGCCGAGATCGACACCGCTGTCGAAGCCCTGGCCAAGGGGACCGAAGCCTTTGCGGCCGAGCGCATGAACCGCGGCATTCGCCGCGCGCTGGCGGGCCGCCGCGTCGAAGAAGTCTGAGAACCAGAACATGCCCGTCATCAAGATACTTCCCCATCCCGAATACTGCCCTCAGGGAGCAGAGATCGAGGCAACGCCTGGTACCTCACTGTGCGAGGCCCTGCTCGAGCACGACATCGAGATCGAGCACGCTTGCGAAATGAGCGCAGCCTGTACGACCTGCCACGTGGTCGTGCGCGAAGGCTTCAAGTCGCTCGGCGAGATCGATGAGGTAGAAGAAGACTTGCTCGACCGCGCCTGGGGTTTGGAGCCCACGTCGAGGCTGTCATGTCAGGCCATCCTGGCGCAGCAGGATGTGACCATCGAGATTCCCAAGTACTCGATCAACCACGCCAAAGAAAAACACTGAAAGTGTTTTAGCCAAGGCTCATGTCGTGCAGCGACGTGATGCCGGAGCGAAAAGCACCGAGCGGCGCCGAGCGCGACAAAGAAAAAGACCTCCTGGCCTTGCGAACCAGGAGGTCGACAAAAAGGGCAACTGCCCCTACTGAGGAGATGGACGACAAACGCAGGAGCGTCCCGCCGCTTGTCTATCAGCAAGCGCCATGCCTGCTTCTTCACTCAGGCCGTTCGGCAAGTCAGGCGGCGGCCTTTTCCACGTGACCGTGACGGGTGTACAGGAAGTCGAGTACCTCTTTGCGGTAGTGCACGTAGCGAGTGTCTTCGGCCAGATCGACCCGATTACGCGGGCGAGCCAGTTCGACGGACAGAATCTCGCCGATGGTGGCCGCCGGGCCGTTGGTCATCATCACGATGCGGTCGGACAACAGCACCGCCTCGTCGACATCGTGTGTAACCATCACCACGGTGCTGTGCGTGCGGCCGACAATCTTCAGCAGTTCGTCTTGCAGGTGGGCGCGGGTGAGGGCATCGAGCGCGCCGAACGGCTCGTCCATCAGCAGCACCTTGGGCTCCATGGCCAGCGCACGCGCGATGCCCACGCGTTGCTTCATGCCGCCGGAGATTTCATGCGGGCGCTTGTACGCGGCATGGCTCATGTTCACCAGTTCCAGTGCGGCCAGCGTCCGCTCTTTTAAACGGGCTTTCGTGTCGCTGTTGCCGAACACGCGTTCCACCGCGAGGTGAACGTTTTCGAAGCAGGTGAGCCACGGCAGCAGCGAGTGGTTCTGGAACACGACGGCACGCTCCGGCCCGGGAGCGGCGATCTCGCGGTTGTCACAAATCAGCGCGCCACTGCTTGGTAGCGTGAGCCCGGCGATCAGGTTGAGCAGCGTGGATTTGCCACAGCCCGAGTGGCCGATCAGCGTGACGAACTCGCCTTTCTCGACCTTGAGATTGATCTCGCGCAACGCGTGGAACTGGCCCTTCTTGGTGTTGAAGACCATCTCGGCGTTCTGCACTTCAATGAAGCTTTTCATGGCGTGTTTTCCTGGGTAGATGGTCAGACTTCGTCGTAGGTGAAGCGCTTGGCGATGGAGATCAGCGCCCATTCGAGCAGCAGCCCCACGATGCCGATCACGAAGATCGCAATCAAGATGTGTGTGACGTTGAGGTTGTTCCACTCGTCCCACACCCAGAAGCCGATGCCCACACCGCCGGTCAGCATCTCGGCGGCCACGATCACCAGCCAGGCAGTACCCACGGACAGCCGCACGCCGGTCAGCATGTAGGGCAGCACGGCAGGGAAGAGTATCTTGGTGATGACCTTCCACTCGGACAGATTGAGCACCCGTGCCACGTTGAGGTAGTCGCTCGGTACGCGCTGCACCCCAACGGCGGTGTTGATGATCATCGGCCAAATGGAGCAGATGAAGATGGTCCAGATGGCCGCGGGGTTGGCGGCCTTGAACACCAGCAGCCCGATCGGCAACCAAGCCAACGGCGATACCGGGCGCAGCAGGCTGATCAGCGGCGACACCATGTTGTTGAGGAAGGTGAAGCGGCCGATCATGAAGCCCATCGGGATGCCAACCAGTGCCGCGAGCCCGAAGCCCACGGCCACGCGCTCGAGCGAGAACAGGATGTTCCAGCCGATGCCTTGGTCGTTGGGGCCTTTGCTGTAGAACGGGTCGGAGAACACCTTGACCGCCTCGGTGAAGGTGGCTGCAGGTGTCGGAAAGCTCGTGCTCTTCATCGTGAGCAGCGCCCAGATGCCCACGACCAGTGCGATGCCGATCACAGGCGGCAAGACCTTGAGCCAGACGCCGCGCCAGTCGATCGGCTGCCTCGGTGCCTTGGCCGGTGCGGGTTGCTTGCCGGGCTCGGCCTTGGGGATCGGCTGGGCTTGGTTCTTCTCGGTGGTGGATCCGAGCGGCGAGTGAAAAACGGCGCTGACCATGGTGTTCTCCTGTGTTCGACTGCGTTCAGGCGGCCGAGGCCTTGATGGCAAAACCGTCGGCGTACTTCTTCGGGTCCTTGCCGTCCCACACCGTGCCGTCGATCAACTTGCTGGTGCGCAGCACGTCCTTCGGCACGCTGATCTTCATGGCGCCGGCCGCCTCCTTGTAGAGGTCGATCTGGTTGATCTGCTTGGCCACCGCCAGGTAGTCCGGATGCTCCTTCAACAAGCCCCAACGCTTGTGCTGGGTTAGGAACCACATGCCGTCGGACAGGTACGGGAAGTTCACCGCGCCGTCGTTGAAGAACTTCATGTGGTTCGGGTCGTCCCAGGTCTTGCCCAGGCCGTTCTGGTAGCGGCCCAAGATGCGTTGGTTGATGGCATCGACGCCCGTGTTGACATAGGACTTGTCCGCCACGGTCTCGGCCATCTTCATCTTGTTCTGCAGGCTGGCGTCGATCCAGCGGCTGGCCTCGAGCACAGCCATCATCACGGCGCGGCAGGTGTTCGGGTTCTTCTTCACGAAGTCGGCCGTGGTGCCGAGTGTCTTTTCAGGGTGGTCTTTCCAGATGTCCTGCGTGGTCACGGCCGTGATGCCGATGTTGTCCATGATGGCGCGGTGCCCCCAGGGCTCGCCGACGCAGAAGCCGTCCATGTTTCCTACACGCATGTTGGCCACCATCTGGGGCGGCGGCACGGTGATCAGCTTGGCGCCGCTGATGGGGTTGATGCCCGATGCGGCCAGCCAGTAGTGCATCCACATCGCGTGTGTGCCTGTCGGAAAGGTGCCGGCGAAGGTGTACTCGCGCTTCTCCTTGGCCATCACTTTGGCCAGGGAGGGGCCGTCCACGGCGCCTTTGTCTGCCAAGGTCTTGGACAGCGTGATCGCTTGGCCGTTGTTGTTCAGGCTCATCAGCACGGCCATGTCTTTCTTCGGGCCGCTGACACCGAGGTGCACACCGTAGATCAGGCCGTACAGCACGTGCGCCATGTCGAGTTCGCCGTTGACCAGCTTGTCGCGTACGCCGGCCCATGAGGCTTCTTTGGAGGGAATGATCTTCACGCCGTACTTCTTGTCGAAGCCCAGCACGGAGGCCATCACCACCGATGCGCAATCGGTCAGCGGGATGAAGCCGATCTTGACTTCTTCTTTCTCTGGCTTGTCTGAACCAGCGGCATGGACCGCCGTGTTCAGCCCGGGTACGAGACCCGCTGCACTACCGGCGGCAGCGGCCTTGATGAGTGTTCTGCGGCTCATGAGTGTCTTTCGAGTGAGTTGGCTGTTCATGGCGTGGTCTCGAGTGCGTGGAAGACAAAAGGAAAAGACAAAACAAAAAGGCGTCCGCACATGGTCGGGATGAGCCCGAGCCTGTGGGGACGCCTTCGTCCCATCGACAGCGCACCGTCTTTGGTGCTTGCCGATGTCTTTAGAAAATCGCCGTTGATCTTCTGCAGCGAGATAACGCAAAGCCTGTGCCAGCACTTGACGAGCGCCAAAGTGCTGCGCTGCACCAACTCAGTGTTGTTGCAGCGGATTGGCGCACGTGCTTTGTGCGCGTCAAGCCAGTAGGTCGCTCACATCGATGAGGCGTTGCGCCACATCGGCGAGCTTCATGCCCTTGTCCATGGCGGTCTTGCGAAGCCGCGCGTACGCGTCTTCTTCGCGCAGCCCATGGCGATTGATGAGGATGGCTTTGGCACGATCGATGACCTTCCGGTCCGACAACTCCGTGCGTGCATCGGCCAGTTCCCGACGCAAGGCTTCTTCATGCTGAAAGCGGGCGAGGGCCACGTCGAGCACAGGCTTCACGCGCTCGGCAGCCAGGCCGGCCACCACGTAGGCGGTCACGCCGGCTGCAATGGCGTCGCGCACATGCGTGGTGTCTTCGTCCTGGGTGAACAGCACGATGGGCCGGCGCGCATCGCGCGTGGCCATCACCACGTGTTCCAGCGTGTCGCGCGCCTGGCTTTCGGCGTCGACGATGATCATGTCGGGCGCGATCTGCGCCAGACGGTCAGGCAGGAACACGTCGACCGGCAGCACAGCGACGATGTTGTAGCCGTTTTCCAGCAAGCCGATACGCAGGCTGCGCGAGCGCTCCGCTTCGGTGCCTGCGGGCGTCTCCGTGCCATCGTTCGCCAGCAGATCGGGCGCCACGATGACAATGCGCAGGGCATGGGCGGGACTGGGCGGCGACGGCTTCATGTTCAGCAAGGTGCAACATCCACGCCAGACATAAACAAGAAAGCCCGCCGAAGCGGGCTTTCTCGAGCGGAGCGGGCGTAATGCTCAGTGATTGCCGGCGGACGTGGTCAGTGCCTTGCGAATCCAGCCGCCGAGAGGGCGCAGGGAGTCGAACACCGAGTCGGCGACGACGACCTCTCGCTGGTTGAGCAGTCCTTGCGCCTCCAGCATGTCGAGAAACTGCTTGACCTCCTGGCGGCGGATGCCGCTGCAGGCCACCAGGTGAGCCATCGACATGTGCCGGTGAGACAAATCAGTCAGCATGCGGCGATAGGCCGTGCGGTGATAGGGCGCAGGAAGGTCGGCCCACGCGATGAGACGGTATTCCTTCATGCAGTTCCCCAACGGTTCGTTGTCATTGTTGGCCGTCGCATCAAGGGCGGCGGCTCGGAGGCGCAGGGTAGTGCGCCGAAATGGTGCTGGGAAGAGGCTTCCCTCGTGTTTCAGTGAAAACACCGATTCGAAGCTGTGGGAAAGCACAGTTCCTTCTGATTGAAATGTTGCGCTCGGTACACTCAGCCGATGAAAATTCTGGGTGTTGAGTCTTCTTGCGATGAGACGGGCGTTGCACTTGTCGAGGCCGACGCAAGTGGCGTGCCTCGCCTGCTGGCGCATGCATTGCACAGCCAGATCGACATGCATCAGGCCTACGGCGGGGTGGTGCCCGAGTTGGCGTCGCGCGATCACATCCGGCGTGTCTTGCCGCTGACGCAGCAGGTCCTGAGCCAGGCGGCTTGTGGTCTGGACAGCATCGACGTCATTGCCTACACGCGTGGCCCGGGCCTCGCGGGTGCATTGCTCGTGGGTTCTGGCGTTGCATGCGCGATCGGCGCTGCGCTGGGCAAACCAGTGCTTGGGGTGCATCACCTCGAGGGGCACTTGCTGTCCCCGTTCCTGGCAAGCGACCCGCCCGGGTTTCCCTTTGTTGCCTTGCTGGTATCGGGCGGCCACACCCAGCTGATGCGGGTCGACGATGTCGGCCAGTACGAATTGCTCGGCGAGACCATCGACGATGCGGCGGGCGAAGCCTTCGACAAGTCCGCGAAGATGATGGGCTTGGGTTACCCCGGTGGCCCGGCCTTGGCGCGGCTCGCCGAGTTCGGCGACGCTTCGACTTTCGATCTGCCACGCCCGCTGCTGCACAACGGGACGCTCGATTTCTCTTTTGCGGGTCTCAAGACGGCGGTGCGCACACAACTGCTCAAACTTGGCAACGTGTGCGAGCAAGACAAGGCGCATCTCGCCGCATCCACGCAGCAGGCGATTGTCGAGGTGCTCGTGAAGAAATCATTGGCTGCGCTCAAGCTCACAGGCTTGAAGCGGCTGGTGGTCGCCGGCGGTGTCGGCGCCAACGCGCGCCTGCGCGAGATGCTCAATGCCGAATGCGCCAAGCGCCAGTGCAGGGTGCATTACCCCGAACTGGCCTTGTGCACCGACAACGGCGCCATGATTGCGCTCGCCGCCGCGATGCGCCTGCAGCGGGGCATCGCTCCTCTGAGCCTTGACTACGCATTCGACGTGCGGCCGCGATGGGATCTCGTGGCCGCCTGAAGTGCCGGCTCTCAGTTGATGCTGATCTGCGTGGCGCCGGTTGGCACCTTCTTCGCAAGCGTCAGGGTCAACACACCGTTCTCGAACTTCGCGCTGGACGTGGATTGATCCACTTCAGCCGGCAGGCTCACAGTGCGCGCGTACTTGGCGGCGCTGCGTTCGCGGTACAGAACGCGTTCGCCTTCCTTGGCATCTGCATTCGCAGTCGCGGCAGCTTCGATGCTCACGCGGCGGCCCTGCACGGTCACCTTCAGTTGCTCCTTGGTGAGACCCGGCAGGTCGAAGGAGAGCATGTAGCTGGTGTCGTTCTCGGCCACGTCGAGTGCAGGCACTCGAGATTCTTCCGAGGCGTAGCGCTCGTTGAACAGATGATCGATGGCGCGCGACAGGCTGACAGGGGCAACACGGCGGGTGGGGGAGACGGAAGAAGGGAACACGAACATGATGGGTAGCTCCAGGTTTCAATCGAGGCCGCTGCACCTTGCTGCGACCCATGCTTCCCCAACTAGGCGCCGCAAATTTGTTTTCAAGGGGCTTGAAATCTCGCTCGCGGCACGGGCTAGCATCGACGCATCATGAGACCCATCATTGCTGATCTGCCGGCTTCCAAAATCCGCGAAGTCGCCAATGCCGGCCTCGGCCGAAACGATGTGCTGGCCTTCTGGTTCGGCGAGAGCGACGAGGCCACGCCCTCTGTCGTGAAAGACGCAGCCATCGAATCACTGCGTGCCGGCGAGACCTTCTATTCGCACAACCTCGGCTTGCCCGAGTTGCGAGAGGCGCTTGCCAGGCATCTGAGCGGCCTGCATGGGCAGATTGAGCGTGAGCGCATCGCTGTGACATCGTCGGGCGTGAGCGCGTTGATGATCGCCAGCCAGCTGCTCGTCGGCGCGGGCGACGAGGTCGTGGCCGTGGTGCCGGTGTGGCCGAACATCACCGCGCAACCTGCCATCCTCGGCGCTCAGGTGCAACGCGTCTCACTGCGGGTGCAGAACGGGGCATGGGTGCTGGACATGCCCGCGCTGCTGCAGGCCATCACGCCTCGCACGCGGGCGGTGCTCATCAACGCCCCGAACAACCCGACCGGCTGGACCCTGACCAGAGAGGAGCAGCAAACGCTGCTGTCCCATTGCCGAAGCACCGGCACTTGGATCGTGGCCGACGAGGTCTACGAGCGCATTTACTTTGAAGCTGGCCAGGGTGCTGCTCCGAGCTTCCTCGACATAGCCGATGCGAACGATCGCCTCATCGTCGCGCACAGTTTCTCGAAGAGCTTTCTGATGACCGGGTGGCGACTGGGTTGGCTGGTGCTGCCAACAGGCTTGTCTGGGGATGTAGCCAAGCTGGTCGAGTTCAACACGTCCTGTGCACCGGTCTTCGTGCAGCGGGCCGGGCTTGCGGCTGTGCGTGACGCTGATGCCTTCGTGCCAGGCCTGGTGCGGCG